>ERZ826396.1066-NODE-1066-length-33395-cov-8.948350_pt1 | contig 33395 bp, 29 predicted proteins | sample MGYA00519926_ERZ826396 | MGnify/ENA primary metagenome ERZ826396 (study PRJEB31778, sample SAMEA3449230) | human gut metagenome | biome: human gut; feature: human-associated habitat; material: faeces | place: United Kingdom | collected 2010/2012 ... | reverse complement strand
TGATGAACAACTTCCTTCTTCCGGGACTTCAGGATCTGTGCGTATCCAGAACTTCTTTCAAATGGGGAATTCCGGTAGACTTTGATCCGAAGCATGTTGTATATGTATGGCTGGATGCCCTGACCAACTATATTACCGGAATCGGTTATGATTGCGATGGAGACAATTCTGAACTGTTTAACAAGATGTGGCCTGCCGACCTTCATCTTATTGGAAAAGATATCATCCGTTTCCATACTATTTACTGGCCAATCTTCCTGATGTCACTGGATCTGCCTCTTCCGAAGCAGGTATTCGGTCATCCGTGGCTTCTCCAGGGCGATGGAAAAATGAGCAAATCCAAAGGAAACGTTATCTACGCAGACGAGCTGGTTGATTTCTTCGGCGTTGATGCTGTCCGTTATTTCGTACTTCATGAAATGCCGTTTGACAACGATGGTGTGATCACCTGGGAGCTGATGGTAGAGCGTATGAATTCCGAGCTGGCAAATACTCTTGGAAACCTGGTAAACCGTACCATCTCCATGTCAAACAAATACTTTGGCGGCGTGGTAGAGAATAAAGGCGTAACAGAACCTGTTGACGATGATCTGAAGAGCTTCATTCTTTCTGTTCCTGCAAAGGTTGATGCAAAGATGGAGAAACTTCGTGTAGCAGATGCCATCACAGAAGTGTTCACTATTTTCAAACGCTGCAACAAATATATTGATGAGACAATGCCATGGGCACTTGCAAAGGACGAATCCAAACAGGATCGTCTTGCAACCGTTCTTTACAATCTGGTTGAGGGCATTTGCATTGGAACCACTCTTCTTGGGTCCTTTATGCCGGACACAACAAAGAGAATCCTTGGTCAGTTAAATGCTTCAGAGAGAACTCTTGAGGATCTGAAGACATTTGGACTGTATCCGTCAGGAAACAAGGTAACAGATAAACCGGAGATCCTTTTTGCCCGTATGGACATCAAAGAAGTTATGGAAAAAGTAAACGAGCTTCATCCACCGAAAGAAGAGCCGAAGGAAGAAAAGCCAGAGGAGAAGGTTGTAGATATTGAGGCGAAGCCGGAGATCACATTTGATGATTTCGCAAAGCTTCAGTTCCAGGTTGGTGAGGTTATTGCCTGTGAGGCGGTGAAGAAATCCAAGAAGCTTCTTTGCTCCCAGGTTAAGATTGGAAGCCAGGTTCGCCAGATCGTATCTGGAATCAAGGCTTACTATACACCAGAGGAAATGGTTGGCAAAAAGGTTATGGTAGTAACCAACTTAAAACCAGCGAAACTTGCAGGAATTCTTAGTGAGGGAATGATTCTCTGCGCAGAGGATGCTGAGGGAAATGTATGCGTAGTCAGCCCTGAAAAAAATATGCCGACAGGATCTGAAATCTGCTGATTTTGACCGGAAGCGTCCATCTGATATAGCCGGAATATAATATAATAGGTTAATATTGTTATAAAAAGGGACGAATTATGTGTAATAAACTAAGCCATTTTGATAAAAATGGTAATGCTGTTATGGTGGATGTCTCGGATAAACCGATTACCCACAGAACTGCAATTGCAACAGGTTCTATCCAGGTTGGAGCAGAAATCATGGAGCATCTTACTGCAGGCACTGTGGCAAAGGGAGACGTTCTTGGCGTTGCCAGAGTTGCCGGGATCATGTCTGTGAAGCACACCTCGGATCTGGTACCTATGTGCCATCCTTTGCCGGTTACCAAATGTACCATTGATTTCGAAATTGAAAAAGAAAATGGAATTATCCGCACTTTTTGCACTGTGAAGACAGACGGTAAAACCGGTGTGGAAATGGAAGCCCTTACAGGTGTGCAGGTGACTCTTCTTACAATTTATGATATGTGCAAGGCAATCGACAAGCATATGGTGATGACGGATATTCACCTGGTAGAGAAAACTGGCGGTAAGAGTGGAGATTTTTTATTCAAAGAAATAAAAACGAAGGGGGGAGAAAAATGAAACGAGTAGCAATTATCACATCCAGTGATATGGGATATCAGGGCAAGCGGGAAGATTTAAGCGGTCCGGCAATTAAGGAAATCGCAGAAAGAGAAGGCTATCAGGTAGTATCTATGGATATTCTTCCGGATGACCGTGCCATGCTTTCCAGACGAATGGCGGAAATCGCAGATGAGAATCAGGCAGAACTGATTTTGACTACTGGTGGAACAGGTTTTTCCCCGCGGGATGTTATGCCGGAGGCCACCGAAGATATCACAGAACGTAAGGTTCCGGGAATCCCGGAAGCCATCCGCGCCTACAGCATGACGATCACAAAACGCGCCATGCTCAGCCGCGCCACAGCCGGAATCCGGAAAAAGACTCTGATCATTAATCTTCCAGGCAGTCCGAAAGCAGTAAAGGAGAGTCTGGAATACATTATTGGAGCTCTTGACCATGGTATTGAGATTATGACCGGGGAAGCTGGAAATTGTGCAAGGCAGTAAATATCCATAAATTTTATAGTAAATGAGAATCCCCTCCACTATGCAGCAGTTGCTTTTGTGGAGGGGATTCTTAGTTTGGGAGCTGAAGAAGACTGCTTATGGCTGCTCTTTCATAGTTTTAAAATACTGGCTTGTTACAATCAGAGAGTTGTGCACCATATCTTCCAGTGTCTGATCTGTAAAATATGCGGCGTGAGGCAGCATAAGTACATTAGGCATAGAGTTTAAGATTGCCATTTCGTGATGTATAATCATCTGATTTTTGTGATCTCGGTAATAAATATTCCGGTCTCCATCAATTACATCAAGACCTGCTCCTGCAATATGGCCGCTTTCAAGTGCTTTGATAAGTGCTATTGAATCAATGATGGAACCACGGGCAGTATTTTTTAGTGTAGGTTTTTCGCTGAGAAGCTTAAGGTCTATATTGTAATTCTGGTAATACTTCTCAAAAACAGGAAGTTCTTTCGGTTCAACAGCATATGCGATCATTTTCATCTGGTTTTTCATTTTCCGTCACTGTCCTTTGCTCTATGATATCAGCATTTATTCCTGCTATGGATGCAGTGAACCAGTAAACATGTCCGCTTTTTATAAATTTATAAAGTGATGTGAAGCCGCCGAGAAGACCGGAACACTGAAATAGAACTTTCAAAAAGCGGTTTATAACACTTTACTGGTATAATTTTTGTATGCTATAATTGTTGTATCTCAAAGAAAAATGAGGCAGAAAAATGATATTTGATACACATGCACATTATGATGATGAGGCATTTGACGAAGACAGAGATCAGCTCCTTTCTTCCATGAAAGACGGGGGAGTGGGCTGTATTGTAAATGTGTGCGCGTCCGTCGGAGGATTTGGCGGGACCTTGGAATTGATGAAAGCGTATCCTTTTGTGTATGGCGCAGTGGGGGTTCATCCCGACGATGCAGGAATTATGACACAGGATACTCTGGATGAGATCCGGCGTCTTTCCCATATGGAGAAAATGGTCGCCATCGGAGAAATCGGTCTGGATTACTACTGGCATAAGGAAGAGGCGGAGCATAAACAGCAGCAGGAGATGTTCCGGGCCCAGATGGACATTGCTAGGGAGGAGAAGCTGCCATTTATGATCCACAGCCGGGATGCAGCCGAGGACACTCTGGAGATTGTAAAGGAATATATGAAAAAAGATATGTCCGGAGGAATCATTCACTGCTTTTCCTACAGTAAGGAGATTGCAGCGGAGTATTTGAAAATGGGACTTTATCTTGGCATTGGCGGCGTGCTCACTTTCAAAAATGCAAAGAAGCTGAAAGAGGTAGCTGCCATTGCGCCGCTGTCCCAGATTGTTCTGGAAACGGACTGCCCTTACATGGCACCGGAGCCCAATCGAGGCAGGAGAAATTCTTCCTTGAATCTGCCCTATGTTGCAGAAGCCCTGGCTCAGATTAAGGGAATTACTGCAGAAGAAGTAATTGCAGTGACGGAAGAGAATGCGAAGCGGTTATTATTCAGAGCGTAAATTTTGACGGACAAGGAGACAAGTAATGCAAAGTCAGCTAGTATTTCAGGAGGAAAAAGAGAGGGAACGGCTGAGAATACAGAATTTGCTGTTGTCACAGGCAGAGAAACCTGCGTTAGAGCATTTTTTTAAGGGGAAATCAGAACTTTCTGTTTTGGATATTGGCTGCAATGATGGCGCCAGAACCTTTCACCGCTTTTCAGATGACAGGATTTCCAGGGTGATTGGCCTGGAGTATAATCAGCAACTTGTGGAAAGAGCCAACAGTCAGTTCGGAAATACTAAATTTTCTTTTTATCAGATGGATGTGGATCGGGATTCGTTTTCCGCGGATTTTCAGAAGCTATGCACGGAACCGGAAGACAGAGAATTTGATCTGATCTGTCTTTCTTTTGTATTAATGCATTTGCATGATGGGGAAAAGCTGCTTCGCACATTGAAGAATTTTTTGAAAAAAGGCGGAGTGATTTTTATCACAGAAAGCAATGACCGCATATCCACTCTGGCTCCAGATGAAAAGAATCTTCTTGGACAGTTTCTGGACATCTTAAAAGAGGACAAATACGCAGGAAAAAGAGAAACCGGCCAGGCCGTTCCCGGCTGGCTGACCAACTGCGGATACGATCATATCCATGTCTGGTGCAAGGGAATTTCCGCTGCCAAAGGTGAACAGCGGCAAAAAGAAAATATTTTCCAGACCTTTTTTTCCTATTTGCCCGAGGATGTGGAAATCTTGCTGGCAGAAGAACCGGATAACAGAAAATATCAGGACTGGCAGAACTGGCTGAAGAAGAATTATGAAGAGCTTCAGCAGCTGATTCTGAGTGAGGAATCGGAGATTACAATGGGCATGCAGATTTTGTCCTGTGAGAGGGGAAGCTTATGACACAAAAGACAGGCTGGCTTGGGGCTTCTGGCAGAGAATTTTGTCTGTGTTCATTGGAAAAAGAGGATATTGAAGAAACACTGCAGCTTATGGACCGGTGCGTAGGCGAAAATCTATATCAGAAAGAAGAACTTGAGCAGGCCATTGGAAGCAGTGAACGAGCATTTCTGCTGCTGAGAACTGCAGAAGGAGAACTTGCAGGCTATATTTATTACTATCTTACCAATGAGAAGCAGATTGCAGAGGATACCAGGCTTACGGAACAGAAAATCCAACAGGTATGCCAACAGGATACTTTGGCACCTGTTGGAAAGATCCAGTCTGTAGGAATAAAAGAAGCATTTCGCAGACAGGGACTGGCAGTTTGGCTTATGAAGTATGCGTTGAGGCAGTTTGCGGAGAAGGGCATAGGGGAAGTGTTTATCATCTGCTGGAATGCAGGCGGTAAAGTTCCTCTGGAAAAGGCACTTCAGGAATGCAGGTTTGTTCATCTTTTTTCTGCAAAGATGATCTGGTATAATAAAAAAGAACTTTATTGTCCATATTGCAAAGGACGCTGCAAGTGTGATGCAGAGGTTTATTTTAAGAAAGTTAAGGAAAGGAATTGCAAATGAAAATAAAACTTCTTCCTAAATTTATACTTTCACTTGGCGTGATCGGTGTAATCCTTACCATTGCCATTTCTCTTTTCAGTTATAGAAGCTCCAGATCCTATCTGGAAAATCTATATGCACAGAGGGTAATGACGAACAGCAATAGTATTGCAGATATGATGTCGGTTTCGGATGTGAAGAAAATCCTGGCAGAAGGCGGGGACAAGACAGAAGAATATTCGGAAATGGTTACGTTGTTTGACAAGCTGAAAAAGGACGGCGATGTTACATATCTGTCTCTGGTTGTTCCGGATGAAGACAGTGTTCATTTCTACATAGATGCCCTGGTTGAGGAAATGGGAGATGATCCTGCGAATCAGATCGCCTATGGAAGTGACATTTTGTATACTGACGCTGCAAATCCTGATGATCCTGCTGACATGGAGAAATATATTACCATATGGAACCAGTATCAGCAGAATAAAGGTGTGGATCATCCGCTTGTGACGGACAACAGCTATGGCTATAATTACACGGGCATTTCGGTGATTCTGGACGAGAATGGAAAGGCTCTGGCAGAAATTCAGTATATTCTGGATATGAAAGGGGTCAGGAAATATCTGAATTCTTTTCTTATCAATATGCTGCTGATTTCTTTTTGCATTATTGCAGTGACGATGGTTGCATATATTGTCTTTGTGCGAAAGACAATCACCAGACCGATCAGCAGGCTGGCTGATTTTACTCAGGAGATTACGGAGAGCAGAAAGTTTGAGAATCAGAGAATTACCATGAAAACTGGTGATGAGATCGAGGCACTAAGTGACTCTTTCAACTTTATGATGGAAGAGCTTGAAAATTATATTGCCAATTTGTCCAAAGTGACTGCTGAGAAGGAGCGAATCGGCACTGAGCTGGATATCGCCAGGAATATTCAGGCATCTATGCTGCCATGTATTTTCCCGGCTTTTCCGGATCGTAAGGAATTTGATATTTATGCAACTATGACACCTGCAAAGGAAGTTGGCGGTGATTTTTACGATTTCTTCATGGTAGATGAGACACATCTGGCAATTGTTATGGCCGATGTATCCGGAAAAGGTGTTCCGGCTGCGCTCTTTATGGTCATTGGAAAAACGCTTATCAAGGATCACACTACACCAGGAAGAGATTTGGGGGAGGTTTTCTCTACTGTAAATAATCTTCTTTGTGAGGCAAACAGTGAAGGCTTGTTTATCACTGCTTTTGAAGGTGTGCTGGATCTGGTGACAGGAGAGTTCTGTTTCGTAAATGCTGGACATGAAATGCCATTTATCTGTAAAGCAGGCGGCAGTTTTGAGGCATATAAGATCCGTCCAGGCTTTGTCCTTGCTGGATTTGAAGATATGAACTATAAAGCCGGCAGTATGACGCTGGATGTGGGAGATTTGATCTTCCAGTATACAGACGGTGTGACTGAGGCTACAAATGTAGAAAATCAGCTTTATGGAATGGAGCGTCTGGAGCAGGTTCTGAATCGTGTAAAAGACAGAACACCATCAGAAATTCTGCCTGAAGTGAAAAAAGATATTGATGCTTTTGTGGGAGAGGCACCGCAGTTTGATGATATTACCATGCTTTGCGTAGAGTATAAGGCGAAGATGGAAAAAGCATGATCGGGCAAAAAAAGGCTGAATTCTGGAAATGAGATAATTTCCGGAATTCAGCCTTTTTTAAATATGCTCTGGTCAAAAATCTATTTAGTACCAAAAATTCTGTCGCCTGCATCGCCAAGTCCCGGGCAGATATAAGCGCGGTCGTTCAGTTCTCTGTCCAGATGTCCTACATAGATCTGCACATCCGGGTGCACCTCATGAAGTCGTTTCAGACCTTCCGGAGCAGCGATAACAAACATACATTTAATGCTCTTTCCACCATGTTGTTTGATGAAGTTAACGGCGGAGATAGCAGAGCCGCCAGTTGCAAGCATGGGGTCAACCATAACGATGAGACGCTGGTCGATAGGATCCGGAAGCTTACAATAGTACTCATGAGGCTCATGAGTAACCGGGTCACGGTAAAGACCAATATGACCGATCTTGGCAGACGGAACCAGAGTGGTGATACCATTTACCATACCCAGACCTGCACGAAGTACAGGAACAACAGCAAGCTTCTTACCAGAAATCATAGGAGTTCTGCAAGTCTCAATAGGAGTCTCAACTTCAACATCCTCAAGAGGAAGATCGCGAAGAGCTTCAAAACCCATAAGAACTGCAATCTCCTCAATAAGTTTGCGGAATTCATTTGTTCCGGTCTCCTTATTACGAAGAATGGAAATCTTATGCTGGATCAGCGGGTGATCCATAATAAAAACATTGTCCATATCTGAAAAATTTGACATGATAAAAACCTCCGTAGTGTGATAAAGTTGCCATTGCCCTATGCAATAACAATCGTTACTGTTCACTCCGTGATCAGTAATACGCTTCGCGATGTACAGAAAGACGAACCTTCTTGTGACAAGCACAAGAAGTAGCGTTTGCTGCGCAAACTTCATTCTCGGGTTTTCAGTGAACTTTGTTCACAAAAAACACCTCGCGGTACGTTACCAGTGAACAGGAACTAACAATCCCTTCAGAACTTTTTTCAAATAGGCTCTATAGCGTATTGAAAATGCTTTATGGGAATACTGTAAAAATCATATCGCACTTTCTATAGAAAGTCAATAATTGTAAAAAATTGTCGCATACTTTATACTATAACAAGATTGCTGTTCACAGTATAGACCGTATTGGAAGAAATCATGCGAATGTATGATTTCTGTGCATTGTGAAGCGCGTTACCAGTCAGGTCGTGAACACGCTCTAAGGGAAAAGGAGGAACTATATTTATGAAATTCAGAGTTGAGGGCATTTATGATGCCAAAAAGCTGGGAATCCCACAGATGCTGATTCTGGGGCTCCAGCATATGTTCGCCATGTTTGGCGCTACCATTCTGGTGCCGATCCTGGTAAACAACTATTTTCACGGCGAGGGCTTATCCATTCAGGTAACCCTGTTCTGTGCCGGATTTGGAACACTTCTGTTCCATGTACTGACTAAGCTGAAGGTACCTGCATTCCTAGGATCATCATTTGCATTTCTTGGCGGATTTGCCACCGTTGCAGAGCTTGACACCGGAATTTTTGCCAACATGTCTTATGGAGAGAAGCTTCCATATGCATGCGGTGGTGTGTTTGTAGCAGGACTTCTGTATCTGGTACTTGCAATGATCGTTAAGGTAATTGGCGTAAAGCGCGTCATGCGTTATCTGCCTCCGGTTGTAACTGGTCCGATTATTATCTGTATTGGTCTTAGCCTTGCACCGTCTGCAATCAGCAACGCATCCCAGAACTGGATCCTTGCTTTGATCGCACTTGGAACTGTTATTTTCTTCAACATCTGGGGCGTTGGAATGTTCCGTATTATTCCGATTCTGATGGGTATTGTTGTTTCTTATGTGGTTGCCCTGATCATGAATGCCCTGGGTATGACAAACGCAGATGGAAGTGCTATCCTCAGCTTTGCAGGAGTAGCAAGTGCGCCGATCGTAGGTGTTCCGAAATTCTTCCTCTGCAAATTTAACATTACTGCAATCCTTGCAATGGCACCGATCGCAATTGCTTCCATGATGGAGCACATTGGCGATATTTCTGCTATTTCCGCAACGGTTGACCGCAATTTCATCGAAGACCCGGGGCTTCACCGTACACTTCTGGGTGACGGACTTGCAACCTCTCTGTCAGCACTGATCGGTGGACCTGCAAATACAACTTACGGAGAGAACACCAGTGTTCTTGCTCTGAGCCGTGTTTACGACCCGAAGGTAATCCGTCTGGCTGCTATTTATGCAGTTATCCTCAGCTTTATCCCGAAGATGGCTGAGGTGATCAGTTCCCTTCCGTCTGCGATCATCGGTGGTATCAGTTTTATTCTTTATGGAATGATCTCTGCTGTTGGTGTCCGTAATGTAGTTGAGAACAAAGTAGACCTGACACGTTCTCGTAACCTGGTTATTACAGCGGTTATCCTGGTTTGTGGTCTTGGCATTTCCGATGGACTTACATTTACCATCGCAGGCGCACATATTACTCTTACAGGACTTGCACTTGCTGCAATTGTAGGAATCCTGCTGAACGCCGTTCTTCCGGGAAATGACTATGTGTTTGAGACTGCAAAGAAGAAAGAGGAGATGGAAGACGACTGATCCGGCTGGCTTTCCTATATGGTGATGCTGCCGGCAGGTGAAATGTCCGTTTAGCTGATATATAAAAAGAACTCGATTCAAAGCAAATAAATTCGGGAGTCTTTTTCAAAGAGGCTCTAAGTACATTTATTTGCCATGTATGAATCGAGTTCTTTTTTATGTTGTAATAGGAAATGTTGTTGGAATTTCCTATTACCGGGCAGAATCGCACTGCGGCGGAAGGGGAGGTGTCGTTCGAGGCGACCTGCCGCAGTGCAATTCTGCAAGAAGGAATCTTTTTAGAAGCTTCCGCCTGTACCTCCGTGATCGCTGTCTGAGCCGCCGGAGGAACTGTCACTATCCTTCGGTTTCGCTGTTTTGGTAACTGTGTGATACAGGAAAATATCGTTTGATCTTGTCAGTTCCATACTTCCCTGGCGCACATAATCCACTGCGCTGTCCTGTGTCCGTACGCTTTTCAGCTGGGCTCTCATGCCCATGGTGCACAGAAACGCAAGCACAAGACCGATTCCCAGGGAAATGAGAATCCATATGGGAGAAAAGGGCTCTGTATAAGGCTCCCCGTTAGCAGCCATTTCCAACAGATCCTGACACAGATCTGCGTAGGTATCGAAAGCGCCGTAGAAGTTTTCATCCTTTAACAGAGGCTCTACATTTTCCTTCAGATAAGCAAGTCCGTCATCGTTAAACGCAGTCATACCATATCCGTGGGTGGTAATGTGCCATTCACGGTCGCCAATGCTGACCATGAACAGGATTCCGTCGTGGTTTTCGCCGGTTCCGTAACCATTCTCATCGAAGAAATGATCTGTAAAGTAGTTCATCTCATTGCCGTCTTTCGACTCTACTGTGGCAACTGCCACTTCCAGATTGTATTCCCCGGTGATGGCTTCCAGCTTATCCAGAAGCTGGGATTCTTCTTCATCTGTGAGAAGATCCGCCTCGTCCAGGATAAGGGAAAATTCGGAGGCTGCAAAGTCCTGATAAGAGTCATCTTCCTCACTGCCGGATCCGCCAAAGCTGTTGGAAGCTGCGGCCTGTACCGTAACAGCTCCCGTACCTGGCAAAGCAGTAGTAAAAAGCGCATCCGTGCCTGGAATAACTGCACTGAAAAGGCTTCCTGCTCCCAGCACTGCCGCCAGAATAATTCCAAATGATTGTTTTTTCATGGCATGTTCCTCCTTAACAAAATGTGTGAATCAGCCATGCAATGGCGTAAGCAGCAACGGAAAAACCTGCAGTAAGTCCAAGGAACCATTTAGTGAAAATACCTTTATCTACAGGCAGATTTCCTACAAATTTACCAGTCTGTCCGTTCATGCCGAACAGATAGTGGTTGCCCTTCCAGGTGGTGGAAAGAAGCCATACCGGGAAAAGAGCATAGTGGGTTTTACCGCCTTTTAACTGAATACGGGTATCTTCAGGGGTAACGCTGTCATAACCGATGACCGTATCGCGAAAAGCATCTTCAGCGGCTTTTCTTACACGCTGGTTGGCGCGCTCAGCAGATTCTTCTGCGGATACATCATATTTGTCCGCAACGTATCCTGCCAGGTAAGGAGTGGCAAAGTCCACAGCCTCGGAAATTACATAAGGCTCCAGAGACTCTGTTAAATCATTGTCAATTTTGGAAGAACCGTCTACCGGAATCTGGTCGAACCCGATGTTTCCAGCACGGAAAACAGAGTAATGGCTGGTTTCCGTATAATCATAGTCGCTGTCACTCCAGAAACGGGTCTTGGTGGCATGATAGCGGATATCTGCAGAAGCGTCGGTGTCAAAAAGCCAGAAAGGCACATAAACACCTTTGATCTCGTCAATGTGATTTTCCTTTTTAAATACTTTGGGTAAAAGGATCTTGCCGTGAAGATGTTTGGTCAGACCTTCTTTGGCTGCCTTTTTGTCCAGCTTAAACGGAATGATAAAATCCGGACGCAGGGTACCGGAAAATTTGCCGGACATTACTACCGGATTGCCGCAGAATGGGCAGGAGGAAGCACCTGTGCTTTCATCGGCAACGATTTCCCCGCCGCAGGACTGGCATATGTAAACGGACATTCCGCTGGCTTCATCTTCCTTCCAGGAGTTGTCTGAAGCACTCTCCCAGTTCAATTCATCAGATTGCTGGTTAGCTGCTGCTTCGTTAAATTCTTTGACGGCTTCCATATCAAATTCAGTGTCGCAGTAAGGACATTTCATCTTCTGGAGCGTACTGTTGAATTCGATTGCTCCGCCGCAGCAGGGGCATTTATATTCAAGTAAATCGGACATAGTTCATCTCCTTTTATGCTGCTTTTTTACTGGGTATCGTTTTCATTAAATGGATCGCCACAGTTCGGACAGAATTTCGGCGGATTGGTTGGATCTTCCGGTTCCCAGCCGCACTTGTCACAGCGGTACCGAGGCTTCATAGCCGGTTTCGGGGAACCGCAGTTGGTGCAGAACTTGCCTGTATTTACAGCGCCGCAGGAACAGGTCCAGCTTGCATTTGCTGCAGGTGCCGGGGGCTTTTTCGCACCGCATTCCGGGCAGAAATTACCGGAAACCATAGCACCGCAGGAGCATTTCCACTGGTCAGCTGCCGGAGCAGAACCGCCTGCCTGAGCCTGGGATACGGCCGGATTTGGCTGTGGCTGGGCCATCTGCTGTGCCTGAGCTGCCTGCTGCTGTCCCATAGCGTAAAGATTCTGTGCGTTAAAACCGCCTGTCATGCCTGCCATGTTCATGCCCATGAAACCGGTCATGGCACCGCCGGCGTTGCCTGCTGCTGTCTTCATGGCGTCTGCCTGTGCTCCTGCAAGAGTGGCAGCTGCCATGGCAGGATTGCGGAGGATAGCCATACGCTGAGCTTCTTTGATCATCTGAGCGTCTTCCTCAGGAAGAGTGATCGGATTCATGGCAACAGATACGATCACGAGACCACGAAGCTGACTCCATTTCTGGGTGAGAGCCTGGTTCATGGCATCACAGAGCTCCATTGCATGAGCCGGAAGTGCGCTTGGACGGATTCCCTGCTGGGAAATGCTGGCAAATGCCGGCTGAAGAGCTGAGATAAATTCTGTTTTCAGCTGTCCCTCGATCTGTTCTCTGTCGTACTGCTGTTCAAAGTTTCCGCAGACGTTGGAATAGAAGAGAAGCGGGTCTGCAATGCGGTAGGAATAAACACCGCTGCAGCGGACAGAAACATCAATGTCCAGTCCGATGTTCTGGTCTACAACACGGAATGGAATCGGGTTCGGAGTTCCGAATTTATTGTCCACCAGTTCTTTGGTATTGAAATAGTAAACACGCTGGTCTTTGCCAGTGTCACCGCCGAATGTGAAACGCTTGCCAATGGTGTGGAAAGTGTTCATGATGGCGTCGCCCAGATTTCCGGAGAAAATACTTGGCTCGGTAGAAGCATCGTAGGTGTATTCGCCTGGTTCCGCGCAGATATCAACGATCTTGCCCTGCTCTACGATCATCATACACTGTCCGTCTGCGACTGCGATTCCGGATCCGGTGGTGATAATGTTGTCGCTTCCCTTGGTATTGGAGGAACGTTTGGATGTGCGCTTCTGACCCTTTACTGCCAGAACGTCATTGTCGATGGCATCACAGTAGAAAAATTCTTTCCACTGATCTGCAAGTGTACCGCCTGCGGCGCCAAGTGCTGCTTTAATAAGTCCCATATTGTAACTCCTTTCTTTTTGACCGGCCGATGACTGAAAAAATTATGTAAACGAATGCCGCCTGATGCCAATAGCTGGAGCGCATTAGCGCAGAAACCATAGGGTTCATATCTGGTGGTGCCTGTGTGAGCAGACATAGTGGTTTCGTTAATTTGTACAGTCATTGTCCGAAAATGATTTTATTAATTATTCTACATAACGATTCAGCAGACATTATTCCGCGAGGTGTTTTTGTGAACGAAGTTCACAGAAAAAACGAGAAATGCGGCGCGAAATCGTATAAAACATGATTTCTGTGTATCCAGAAGGATATCACTGTGAATGATCGGAATCGTTACTACTCTACTATAAATTTTATCTGATTTTGTCTGAAAAAACAACCTATATGTGATAAATGACTGGTTTTCGTGACAATAAGACATAGATACTATCTGATTTGCAGTAAATAGGAATTGTATACTAGCCATTTGATGACAAAAAAATGTTTGGAATGCCGGAATAACAAAAATCTGCAGCCTATATATTATAGTACTGCAGATTTTGTCATTAGTAATATTGAACCTGGTATGGGGCGTAATTTATTTTTGGTTCTGCTAACTCTGTTCACAGAAACGCTCTTCGTAATGCATAGAAATCATGCATTCGCATGATTTCGCGTCAAAGGTTTCGGGTTTTGTATGAACTTTGTTCACACAAACACCTCGCGGAACGTTACCGGTGAACAGTGACATTTAACCTTTTGAATTGTCATCAGATGCGTCTGCTCCGGAATTGTCTGATCCAGAGCCGTCAGAACTGGAACTGCTTTGGCTGGCAAGTGTCTGATAGTACCAGGATGATGTGATGGAATCGTTATCCTCCACGTAATTTCCGTTGGAATCCAGCATATTTCCATCGGAATCAAATGTGACATCCAGAAGATCCGTCTTAGTAGATGGTGTGACGTTCATGGACATGATTTCATCATATTTTGTCTGAAGATTTTCCAGGGAAAACTCATCTCCGATGGACTGGCGGACGCTGTGTGCAGATGCTAGAGCGTCAGTATAATCGTCCAGCTTATATGGTGCATATTCCAGGGTATCGTAGCTGTAATGCATAACCAGCGGTGTCAGTGTGGCATCTTGGATCTGGATGCTGGTCTGGTCGCCGTCTACAGTCTTCTGAATGGTAAAGGCTGCCATTCCGCCAAGAAGCTGCTTCAGTGTTTCCTGACCGGTAACGAAGTTGCCAAGGGAGTAGTAGATCAGCATGTTGTGGCCAGAGTCATCTGTAAGGTAGCCATATGGCTGGAGCACATTCGGATTGGTTCCGATCACAACGTCAACACCCTGCTCCATAAGGAAGTTGGCCCATTCTTTTTCGTATTCGGTAGGCATTGGTTCTTCGGTCTTGCCCCAGTTTGCAGAGAAAATCACACAGTCTGCGGAAGCTTTGGCCTGTTTGATGGCGGCTGCAACATCGGCAGTGCTGAACGTGTCAATCATAGAGCCTTTTCCGGAAGTGGATGTATCTGTACTTCCAGAACTGTCTGCATCTCCTGTTGAACTGTCGGAAGTATCCGAGCTGGCAGAGTCGTTTGCAGAACCATCAGAATTATCGGTGCTGTCGCCGGAGCTTACAGTCTGGCTTCCATATGACGGGAAGGTATAGTTAAGGAACGCAATCTTGATTCCGTTAATTTCTACAATCTTCGGAGCGTCTATACCGGACTGGTTTTTATGAATACCAACCAGAGTGACATCCGGATGGCTGGTTTCCCAGTAATTTAAAGTTTCGTTGATCATGGAAGAACCATTGTCATCGATCAGTGCTGTGGCAGATGTGACCACATTAAATCCGGCATTTACAAGTGCGTCGCCAATCTCTGTAGGAGTGGCGTAAGGCGCGGTACCGCTGACTGCGCTGTGGTCTGTGGTGAAAGGTGTTTCCTGATTGACCATAGCAATGTCGGCAGCCTGTATATCGGATTTCAGATTGGCATAAACACTGTCATAATTCCAGGCGCCGGTTTCTGACTGACCGGATGCAAGAAGACTTGGCTGAACCAGGTTATCCCCAACTGCAAGAACTGTGGCTGTAGTGACTTCCTGGGTGGTGGCAGCTGCCTCTTCTTCCTTCTGTTTTTGTAAGTCAGCTGCCTTTTTCGCCTGGGCAGCTGGCTGGCGGATCATGGTGTAGTCCATCTGGTTAAACACCAGGCAGAGAACCACCAGAACCGCGACGGATACCAGAAAGCTGGTTCTGGAATTCAGTCGTTCTTTATAATTTAATGGGAGATTATCTCGTTTTTTCATGATTTTGCCCTTCTCTAATGTAGGAAAATATGACCAGCAGGATCAGAAAATCAGATTGCTCCTGCATATTTTCAATGTGAGTTCATTATAGCAAATTATTGTGCTCAAAGAAAGAAGTTATTACATAAATATTTAAAAAAATGTTACAGCATTTCGGGAATTTTCGGGTAATATTGCGCGTGGATCTGGCAGGCAGAAGCCGGGCGAAAATACTGCAGCTTCAGAGGCAATCATAATTTCTCGTTCATATATTTTTGTAAAACCGGAAACTGCACAGGGCCGATTTCCAGTATCTTCTGATGAAAACTTTTCAGATCAAAGTTTTCGCCAAGGAGGGATTGCTGTTCTTCTTTCAGATCCAGAAAATTCAGATATCCCACATAGTATTTCAGATAATTAGCAGGTGTTTCGGTGATATATCGGTAAATCTCGGCCGTGACAGCAGCATCACGGATTCCGAAAAGATTCAGGAAGCGGGCGGCTTGCGCAGGAGTCCAGCCGTGGTAATGGATTCCCACATCCAGTAGGGAGTAAATGCACAGATTCACGCTGCGGTTCAGCCAGGAAAGTCGCGTGCAGGCAGAAGCTTCCTGTGAGGATAAGGTGCCGGCAGACAGATAATCTGCGGCATAATCATACGCATAACTTTCCACATAAGTGGCCCAGCCTTCCACGTATCCGCTGTAATCGATGAGATACCGGATATGGGATGGACTTTGTCGTCCGAAATAAACGGTCTGGTAAAGATGACCGGGGAAGCCTTCGTGCGCCAGCGTGGTAAAAAGCTCCAGATTGGAAATTTGCCGTCCATGATTGATGTAAATAACATTTGGCGCTCCTGTGTCCATTGGCGGTGTCAGGTAAAACGCCGGGCTGAGAAATTCTTCCATGGATTTATGTACAGACCGGATTTCGAAATCTACAGAAGCAGTGGAGGGGAAATCCTGCTGAATATTTTTTTCCAGAAGCTCCATGACCCGTGTGGGCTCCATATCTGGCAAATCCATTTTCTCATTTAGCAATGTGAGAAGTTGTGGATGCTGTTTCAAAAGTTCTGAAATTTCCTGAGAATCGGTGGAAAGCTGCTGGGTGAGGCGCTTTTCCAGTTTTTCCACAGGTATGTAGATTCCCACCTGGCTTTTTAGAAGATATTGGTAATATTCCTTTCCACCGGAAAAATTGACCAGTCCTCCGGTATTTTTGCCTGTTCCCCGAAGTTGCTCCAGACCTTCTATCAGCGTTTGATATGCGGGGAGAACCTTTTCCTTCAGAATCTGTTTATGGGTCAGGTTCAGCTGTTCCTGGTCCTTTTCGGAAAGCTTTCCATAGGCTTTTAGTTTCTGGGAAAAAATTTCCAGCATATAATTGGAATCCGGGTTTTGAATAAAAGCACGGCATTGGTCCTGAATGCGTTCCAGAGTTTCGTCGCACATAAAAAATCCGGCATCAGATTTTGTCTGTTCAAAGGCGAGAATGCTCTGGAAATATTCTTTTGTGCTGCAGAGCAGATTCAGGTAGTCGGTGATGTCCTGATTGGTGTAGAAGGAGTATTCCGCCAGCAGTACAGGCAGCTGCGCCTGGATCCCGAGGCTTGGGCTAAGCGGCTCTTCCAAAAGATAATTGTCGCCCAGAGAGGCTTCGGTGTGGTAGTAAAGGAGGAGCAGATCAAGGGTCAGGCGATTGGAAGTACTGAGCTTTGACTGGGAAAATTTTTTCAGCTTTTTTACATATTCCTGGCACTGGGCAGAGGCTTTTTCATTGTTGGGATGTATTGTGCCAAGGGTAGCGCGGGTGCGTGAGATGCCCTGTTTTTCCGGATAAGCCAGGGAATAATGAAGATTCAGGGCGTTTCCGGAAACCTCTTTTTCAAATATGGACTCCGCGAAGTTTTCGAAGCGGGCATTTTCGGAGAAGACATGACTGAAAAGCCAGGAAAATGTGAAGCAGATAATAAGAAAAAAAGCCAGAATAGCGGCGGTGAATTTTGGTCTGTTTGACATAGGATGCCCTCTGCTCTGGGGGATTTCTACTATATTATTGAGAATTTCAGTGTAGTATGCGAAATATTTGGTTCCATGGCTTTAAGGTTATGTGTATTTTGTGTACAAGACTGACGGGAATGACGAAATTAGTTGGGGATGTCATGGGGAAGTTGTTGGATTTCACGGAAAAGGCGATTTTTTTATTTGTGGGAGCAAAATTGACGGTAACAGATTGTTGTGATATTATGCGTAATTGTTACATATGCTTAATATAAATGTAACATTTTGAAGGGCGATTTTATATAAATTGAGAGGTGTATGAATGTTAAAAAATAAAATGAAAAAACTGATCTGCGGAATGACAATGTGTATAACGGTCTGTTCTCAGATGATTTTTCCACAGACTGCGTTTGCAGCGACTAAGGCTGCTGTGGAAAAGGCGGGCGAGGCATTTGTAGCTGGGATGACAGAGACTGCAGAGGCAGAGGAGGTACTTTCTGAGGAAGAGCTTCGTCAGCAAATCGTGGATTTTGCGCTGCAGTTTGAGGGAAATCCTTATGTTTACGGTGGGACAAGTCTGACAAACGGAGCAGACTGTTCCGGGTTTGTAATGTCTGTGTTTGCACAGTTTGGCTATTCACTGCCCAGAGTAGCAGCAGATCAGTATAATCAATCAGCGAAAAAAAGCGTGGAAGATCTGGAGCCAGGAGATCTGATTTTCTATGGAAGCGGAATCAGCCATGTGGCACTGTACATTGGAAATGGACAGATTATCCATGCAAGTACATCTGCGTCTGGAATCAAGATTTCCAACTATGATTATGAGGCGCCTGTGGGAGTAGGAACTTATATTGAAGCGGACGGCTTCTTTAGTGAATAAGAGTGAGGGAGCGGAGCATTTGATAAAACAGATATGAAATCCGGTTATCCTGTTCTGACATTTACAGCCGGGGAAGGTTTCCCCGGCCTTTTTGTACAGTGACGGGAGTCTGCCACGTTGTTATTCGCTGATAACATTCCGCGAGGTGCTTTTTTGAACAAGGTTCGCAGAAAACCCGAGAATTGCGGCGCGAAATCATGCAAAGCATGATTTTTGTGCATTGTGAAGCTTGTTACTGTGAAGGTTGCGAACGATAACCATGCCACGATACAAAGGGGAATGGTGAGAGAATAAAATTGATTTGTGTGTATTTTGTAAGGTATTGTAAATACGATATTTTGCAAGGGAAAATGTCGAAAAGTGTTGAAATTAGCAGATTGCACAAAGACTTAAAAAAAATGTGGATAGGTGAATTAATAGGTAGAAAGTTTTCCACTTTCAAAAATATGAAAAAATGTTGAAAAATCAAGTTATACACAAAGTTATCCACATTATCCACATGGAAAAGCATGTGGATGAGTTGATTTACATAATGGGAATCGAAACAAATGTTTTGGTTATTGTTATGAAAATGTAAAATTCGACAGAAATCGGCAAAAAGGTATTGACTTTTACAAAATCAAAATATTATAGAATATTCGCGGAAAATATTACAATTAGAGATAAAAAACATAAAATGTCTGACAAAATAAATTGTTCATTACAGGGCATATTTTGTCTGAAGCTCCGAAAAACTATAGAGAAGTTACAATGAGATTCTGGTAAAATATGGAATTATATTAAGAAGCCCTTTGCGGAGAAAATTTCCTCTACAAAGGGCTTTCTTTATAATGTTTTTGATATTATTTTGGCGTTACTGGAAGATATGATTTTTCTTTGCCTGTTTTAAGGTTTTTTTATACCAGTAGTAATCGCCCTGACCTTTACTGTAGTTCTGGATTTCTACGTCTACATCGTAGTAATATTTTTTACCATCTACGATGGCATAGTTCCAACTGTGGCCGGCTCTGGTGCCATCCAGATTCTTATAGTAGCCGTTGCAGACACCGGCATCTACGCCTACGTGGTTGCAGAGGATGACAAAGATTGCGGCCTGGTCGCTGCAGACTCCGCCGCGTTTCTGCATATAAGGAGCCATAAAGGATGACCAGGAGGAGCCACCGAAAATAAGTTTGCCGTTTTGGTAGTTCTGGAGAGTCTTTTTCTTGTAGTTTTTAATCCGCTTCTGGGCTTTGGTGCTGGTGAGATCGTAGTAATTTTTGGCTTTTACAAATTCATCGGCGTGTTTATGCTTGAAGTTTACAGTCATCCAGTGGTAGATACGTCGAACTTTTTCATCCTGGCTCATAGTGAGCTTTATTTTGGCTGACTGGATCATTTTTTCTGCCATGTAGTCTACAGTATCGACTCCGGTGTATTCTGGAATTGTGGTGGAAGCTGCGAGGCCTTTGCTTCCGGATGGGGCTTTGGAAGATACTTTAAAACTTTTGGTTTTGGTGACAGATTTTATGCAGATCTGGTCTTTTTCTACATAATAGAAAAGCTCAACTTTGTAAGTGCCATTTGATGTGTAGGCTGTGGGCTTTTTCCCAGCTTCATTTCCTTTTGAGGGTTTTCCGTTCCAGTCAAGGCGAATGGTTTTATGGTCAAAAGAAGTGACCGGATCGCCCCAGAAATTTGTTCCGCCAATGTTTTTGTATGTTTTTTCATAAACATATTTACCAGATTTGTTTAGAATTCTAAGACGTACATTGATGGCTGTGCCCTCAAGGTCCTGTTCGGTATTAAATGATACTCCGGCACGAATGGAAAGATAGTTTCCTTTGCTTGGATGAAATCCTTTGGAGCTGATGCCTGTGAGCAGGCTGTCTACTGACATCTGGATTTCATCTGGATTGATCGTATCCGTTTCTTCCTCTGCTTTTACATTCTGTACACTGAACAGGAATATTATTGACAGCAACAGGAACGTGCTTAAGCAGATGTTTAAAAATTTTTTCCCTTTTTCAAGCATTTCTTTTACTCCTTTGTTTTCTGATCTTCCTTAATTTTTGGTATAACCTGAAGTTTGTTCATTTTTGCAGAAGCAGCTTCGACCTCTTGGACGATACAGAAAAATTCTAATATGAGTATATTGGTTTTATTTAAGAGATTCAAGCTTAAAGTAATATTTTTCAAACACGCTCTAGGTTTCTGAAAAATTGGGATAGAAAAATAAAATGTATTCATGCAAAATAGGGCATAAGGAGGAAGGGATTTTTTACTTTACAAAAGATAAATATCGGAGTTTTCCGAGTTAAAGAAATTGATGAAGACGATAGCATATTTCAGCAATTGATGGAGGAATATAGACTTATCGGGGAAAGACTGGAGAAAGAACTTCTGGATGTGGGAAAAGAGAAACACTATCGAGATCTGATTGAATTGATTGACAGAATTGCAGATTATATTTTCAAGGAATCCCCCCGGGTGAAGAAAGGAATTGGTGAGATTATGGGTGGACAGGTATTGGAACTGGAGTCGGAACGATTGGAGAGATTGATTAGAGAAGGATGTGAAGCGGCAAGAGTTGATTTTACTGGCTTTAAGGGCACAAAAAAACACCGTCCCCGCGGCAATCGCTTTGTCCGCAAAAACAGTGCTTTCAGTGCGCCTTCAGGGGTTCGAACCCTGGACACCCTGATTAAGAGTCAGGTGCTCTACCAACTGAGCTAAAGGCGCATATCTTTATCACTTCCGTAGCGCAGGATTTATTATATTATAGAATTTTTTGTTTTGCAAGCCTTTTTTTTAAAAAAATTAATATTTTTTTGTTATTCTTTAAGAATATGAAAAAGTATGGTATTTTTATAATACTGGATATTGGATATAACCGAAACGGACACAATGGGGAGCGCGGATATGATATTTGACAGCCATGCGCATTATGACGATCAGGCCTTTGACGAGGACAGAGGGGAACTGCTAGCTTCGCTCGTTGCGGAGGGAATAGAAGGTGTTGTGAATGCCGGCGCCAGCAAAGAGTCAGTGAATAAGACCCGGGAGCTGGCGGAGCGGTATTCATATATATATGCAGCTTTGGGAATTCATCCGGAGCATACAGGCGAGCTGACAGAAGCATATATGGAAGAGCTGGAACGAATGCTTGGGATGGAAAAAGTGGTGGCGGTAGGAGAGATCGGTTTAGACTATTATTGGGATGAACCGGAAAGGCAGATCCAGCAGGAATGGTTTGTCAGGCAGCTGCACCTGGCCAAAGAGAAACAAAAACCCGTGGTGATCCATTCCCGCGATGCCGCTGCAGACACGCTGCGCATCCTTAGGAAAGAGTATGGGAAGGGATATCCGGCCTATATTCATTGTTTTTCCTATTCAAAGGAAATGGCGGAAGAATTCCTGAAGCTGGGCTGCATGATTGGGATCGGAGGCGTTGTGACCTTTAAAAACGCCAGGAAGGTGAAGGAGGCAGTGGCCCATATTCCCATGGACAGGCTGCTCCTGGAGACGGACTGCCCCTATTTGGCGCCTGTCCCGCATCGGGGCGAGCGTAATACATCCTGTAATCTGTCCTATGTGGCGGAAGAGATCGCCCGGATAAAGGGGATGAAGCGGCAGGAGGTGGAGGAAATCACCTGCCGGAATGCGAAGAAGTTTTTTGGAATCGCGCGCCTTTAAGCGTGAGAAGAGGAGTATATATGCCGACATTAGGAACACCGTCTGCGACGATAGAGATCTTGCAGAAGCATCAGTTTCATTTTCAGAAAAAGTACGGCCAGAATTTTCTCGTGGAACCGGGAATTCTTCAGTCGATTGTAGATGCGGCTGGAATCACCGAGACGGATGCGGTTTTGGAGATCGGGCCGGGTATTGGCACGCTGACGCAGTACCTTGCCGAACGTGCGGGTGCGGTAATCGCTGTGGAGATTGACAAAGCGCTGATTCCCATTCTCGGGGATACGCTTTCTGCCTATCCCAATGTGACGGTCATCAATGAAGACATTCTGAAGGTTGATATTGTCAGACTTGCGGAAGAATATAATGGAGGGAAGCCTTTTAAGGTGGTGGCAAATCTTCCATATTATATTACCACCCCCATTATCATGAAGCTGTTTGAAAGTCATGCGCCTTTGGATTCCATTACAGTTATGGTGCAGACGGAGGTCGCAGAACGGATGCGGACAGGGCCGGGGAGCAAGGACTATGGCGCGCTGTCTCTGGCGGTGCAGTATTATTCCAAACCTAAAATTGTCACCCATGTGCCGCCTTCCTGCTTTATACCGAGGCCCAAAGTGGGCAGCACTGTGATCAGCCTGCTGCGTTACGAGCAGCCGCCCGTCAGGACTGCGGATGAAGGCTTCCTGTTTGCCCTGATCCGCGCATCCTTTAACATGCGGCGCAAAACATTGGTTAACGGCCTGTCCGGGGCCGCGGATCTGCATGTGACGAAAGAGGAGGCTGCGGCCGCGCTGGAAAAAATGGGCCTGCCCGCCAATGTGCGCGGGGAGACGCTCACCCTGGAACAGTTTGCGCAGCTGGGTACCCTGCTATATAAGGAGAAGCGGGAAAAATGATAAATATCGTATTCGACATGGATGGAATCCTATTTGATACCGAGCGGCTGAGTATGGAAAGCTGGCGTCAGGCGGCGCTTCAGATGGAACTGGGGGATATAGAGGAAGGGATATACGGCTGCATCGGGCTGAACCGGACGGACTGCCGGATTCTGATGAAGAGGCTTTATGGCGAAGCCTTCCCGTATGAACAGTTTATAGCATGTAATTCCGCCCTGTTTCAGGAGAGGGTGGAAAGAGAAGGGCTTCCTGTGAAAAAGGGCGCGTCTTGGCTGCTTGCCTGGCTGAAAGAAAGAGGCGCCAAAATAGCGCTGGCATCTTCCACGAGGGTGGCGTCGGTGAAAAGCCATCTGGACAGAGCGGGATTTGCCCCGTATTTTCAGGTTGTGGTGGGAGGAGACATGGTGGAGCACAGCAAACCCTGTCCCGATATCTACCTGCTGGCCTGCTCCATGCTGAATGTTGATCCATGCAGGACCATTGCAGTGGAAGATTCTCCCAACGGCATCCGTTCCGCCCATGCGGCGGGAATGCTTCCCGTGATGATTCCGGATATGGTAGAACCAACGCCGGAACTGGAGGCGCTTCTGTATAAGAAATTCAACGATCTTCTGGAGTTAAAAGAATTCCTGGAGAATGAGGAGTAGAGAGAATATGGCACAATCGCTTATTTGGGCGGCCTGCGGCACGGGCTTCACATTTCTGATGACCACGCTGGGCGCCGCCATGGTATTTCTTTTCAGGGGAAAAATAAATGAAAATATCCAGCGGATTTTTCTGGGATTCGCTGCAGGTGTGATGATTGCCGCTTCCGTATGGTCCCTTCTGATCCCAGCCATTGAACGGGCAGAAGCGGCTGGTCAGGCGGGATGGATCCCGGCAGCTGGAGGATTTATTCTGGGAATCCTGTTTCTTTTAGGTATGGATCAGTTTATCCCGCACCTTCATGCGGGTGCGGATAAACCGGAAGGGGTGTCTACTTCCTGGAGAAGGACCACGCTTCTGGTAATGGCGGTAACGCTTCATAATATTCCGGAGGGAATGGCGGTGGGCCTTTCCTTTGCACTGGCGGCCCAGGAGATGGGAGCCGGAGCGGGAATAACGGCTGCCATGGCGCTGGCCGTCGGAATTGGCATCCAGAATTTTCCGGAAGGGGCGGCGATTTCTCTGCCGCTTCGCCAGGAGGGAGAGCCGGCCTGGAAGGCCTTTCTTATGGGAAGCCTGTCAGGACTGGTGGAACCCATCTTCGGAATTCTTGTGGTGCTTGCGGCAGGCGGGATAGAACCCGTTATGCCCTGGCTTCTCAGCTTTGCGGCGGGAGCAATGATGTATGTGGTTGTAGAGGAACTGATACCTGAGGCGCATCTTGGAGAGCATTCCAATATTGGAACACTAGGCGTGATGGCGGGATTTCTCATCATGATGATTCTGGATGTAGCCCTGGGATGAGATAAGAAAGGGGAAAAGAAGAGATGGAAAAATCAAAAGTGTACTTTACGAACATGCGGACTTCCTTTTCGGAGAATCTGCCGCAGAAGCTGGAGCGGCTGATTAAGACGGCCGGGATCGGCAACATTGATTTTCAGAACAAATATGCTGCCATTAAGATTCATTTTGGCGAGCCTGGGAACCTGGCGTTCCTGCGTCCGAATTATGCAGCTGTTGTCGTGAAGGTGATTAAGGAACTGGGAGGAAAAGTGTTTCTGACGGATTGCAACACGCTGTATGTGGGCGGAAGAAAGAACGCGCTGGATCATCTGGATGCTGCATATCAGAACGGATTCTCTCCCTTTTCCACAGGCTGCCATGTGATTATTGCGGACGGGCTGAAGGGAACGGATGAAGAGTTGGTTCCGGTTGAAGGCGGAGAATATGTGAAAGAGGCGAAAATCGGCCGCGCGATTATGGATGCGGACGTATTCATCACGCTGAACCATTTCAAGGGACATGAAGCTACCGGATTTGGAGGAGCTCTGAAGAATATCGGCATGGGCTGCGGCTCCAGGGCAGGAAAAATGGAAATGCACAGCGCTGGAAAACCTCATGTGGATCAGTCCCTTTGCGTGGGCTGCGGCCGCTGCATTAAGATCTGCGCGCACGATGCCCCTTCCATCACAGACAAAAAGGCATCCATCGACCACGACAAATGCGTGGGCTGCGGCCGCTGCATCGGTGTGTGCCCGATGGATGCGGTATGCCCGGCCAGCGATGAGAGCAACGATATCTTAAACTGCAAGATCGCGGAATACAGCAAGGCAGTGGTGACCGGACGGCCTCATTTCCATATCAGCCTGGTCATTGATGTATCGCCGAACTGCGACTGCCATGCGGAGAACGATATTCCCATCGTTCCGGATGTGGGAATGTTTGCTTCCTTCGACCCGGTTGCTCTGGATATGGCCTGTGCGGATGCGGTGAATAAGCAGCCGGTCATCAGCGGAAGCCAGCTGGATCGCATGCCCCATGTGCATCATGACCACTTCATCGATTCCGCTCCGGATACCAACTGGCATTCCTGCATTGAGCATGCGGTGAAGATCGGGCTCGGCAGCGATCAATATGAACTGATTGAGATCTAAAAGAAGAGAGGGGCAGATGCCCGGGGACTTGACAGAGAATGTACCTGGGCGGCCTTTCGGAGAATAGGAAAGGCCGGAACGGCCGCACCATTTGATGCGGTTGTCCCGGCCCTTTTTGCTGCGATGGCGTCAACAATGTATCTGCAGAGCAGCAGGCGGAATACGCCGCTGCATGTAGCAGGACTGCTGATTTAAGAAGAGTATTTCTGCGCCTGTTCCTGGATCAGGGCGGAATCCTCAAAATAATTGATCTTCATGGCCCGCTTCACTTCAGCAAGCGTCTTGGCGGCTTCCGCTTCTGCTACCTCGCTGCCCTTCTTCAGGATTTCATAAATCGCAGGGATATCCTTTTCAAATTCTTTCCTGCGTTTGCGAATCGGCTCCAATTCTTCCTGCATAACATTGTTCAGGAACTTCTTCACCTTCACATCGCCCAGACCTCCGCGGGTATAATGATCTTTCAGTTCCTGAAGATTCTGGTATTCCGGCAGATAACGGGCGAACTGATCGTCATGACAGAACGCTTCCAAATAGATGAACACCGGATTGCCCTCCACTTTACCCGGATCCTGCACCCGCAGATGTCCGGGATCCGTGAACATGGACATGATCTTCTGACGGACCTCTTCCTCGCTGTCCGAAAGATAGATGCAGTTATTCAGCGATTTGCTCATCTTCGCTTTCCCGTCAGTTCCCGGAAGACGCATGCATACCTTATTGTCAGGAAGCAGGATGGAAGGATCGGTCAGAGTTTCTCCATAGACGGAATTAAACTTATGAACGATCTCCTTGGTCTGTTCAATCATAGGGGCCTGGTCTTCCCCCACAGGCACGGTGGTGGCATGGAAAGCGGTGATATCGGCTGCCTGGCTGATGGGGTAAGTGAAGAAGCCGACCGGAATGCTGGTCTCAAAATTCCTCATCTGTATCTCAGCCTTTACGGTAGGATTTCGCTGAAGCCTGGATACTGTTACCAGATTCATATAATAAAAGGAAAGTTCGCACAGTTCCGGAATCTGGGACTGGATAAACAGCGTGGATTTGGAAGGATCCAGGCCGCAGGACAGATAATCCAGCGCCACCTCAATAATGTTCTGGCGAACCTTCTCAGGGTTGTCCGCGTTGTCGGTCAATGCCTGTGCGTCCGCAATCATAATGAAAATCTTGTCATATTCACCGGAATTCTGAAGCTCTACCCTCCGCTTCAGGGAACCCACATAATGCCCCACATGGAGCCTTCCTGTAGGCCGGTCTCCTGTTAAAATAATCTTGCTCATAAGCATCTCCTGTCCGTTTCAGTCTTTTCTGCGTACTATTCTACTCGTATCCCTGGTAGAATGTCCAGAGAATTCTTCTTTGTTTTAAAAATAAATCGCTGTATAATACAATTCAGGTACGCGGACATGCGTCTGGAGAGAAGAAGGCTGTTCGATAGGCATGACGCGGGAAAAGGAAAGGAGAGAAGAGAATGAACCACATAGAAAGAAGAGATGCACAGTTGCCGTACATTTCAGACGAATCGGTGATGAATGAACAGAGGGAGTGCAGAAAGATCATTCAGAGGTTGAATACGGCCGACCGCTCTGATTTTGAGGAGATTGGGAAAATTGTAAAAGAGCTTCTTGGGAAGTCGGAGGGGGCGTTTATCAATCCGCCATTTTATTGTGATTATGGAAAACACATTGAAGTGGGGAAGAATTTCTTTGCAAATTATAACTGCACCATTATCGATGTGGCTAAGGTGGTGATTGGGGACAATTGCCAGATGGCGCCCAATGTGTCCATCTATACGGCTGGCCATCCTGTTCATCCGGTTGCCAGGAATTCGGCTTACGAATACGGGATCGAAGTGACGATCGGGGACAATGTATGGATCGGAGGTAATACCGTGATTCTGCCTGGCGTGCATATCGGAAGCAATACAGTGATCGGGGCTGGAAGCGTTGTTACCCACGATATCCCTGACTGGGTTGTGGCGGCAGGAAATCCGTGCAAAGTGATCCGCAAGATTACGGAAGAAGACTTCGGCTATTATTATAAAGACAGAAAGTTCGATGAGCAGGCGATGCAGGAAATTGAAGCCTATGCACGGAAGTTGAAAGGACAGGAGTGAATATACCGATGAAACATCTTCTGAAACGTTATCTGATCCTTTTGATAGGACTAGCGATAATGGCATTTGGAGTAGCATTTTCGATAAAGGCGAATCTTGGAACTTCGCCGATTTCCAGCGTTCCCTATGCAGTCAGCTTATTTTCGCCTTTGACGGTAGGGATGGCGACGATCGTTATGCACTGTGTTTTCATCCTGCTTCAGATCATGATCTTAAGAAAAAAATTTCAGCTGATTCAGCTTGCGCAACTTCCGGTGGCATTTTTTTTCGGTTATTTGACAGACTTTGGGATTTGGGTGCTACAGGGCCTATCCTGCCGTACATATTGGCAGCAATGGCTTGCCTGTCTGGCTGGTATTCTATTGATAGCGGTTGGGGTAAGCTTAGAAGTGAAAGCGGATGTGGTGGTTCTCGCCGGAGAGGGTGTGGTTCTTGCTGCCTGCAAAGTTCTTCCTGTCAAGTTCGGATATATGAAAGTTGGATTTGATATCACGCTGGTTATGGTTGCTTGCTTGTTGTCTCTGATTTTTACTGGTCGGTTGCAGGGTATCAGAGAAGGCACTTTGGCGGCAGCTATTATGGTAGGATTAATTGCCAAGCAGCTTGGAAAAGTGTGGAAATGCCATTTGGCGAAATAAAAATATATTTGCTGGAAAGGGGGGAGTTCTGGCAGCTATTTTTTGAGTGGTGAACGAAAAATTGATCTCCAATCAGCTTTAGGAAGTGCAGGATAACATGATTGTAAAGGTAAAATCCATCCCTAATTTATAGAGAAGCGAAAGGGGAGGAAAATCAGAAGTAACTTTTTCAATAAAGGGCATTAAGAATTCGTAGGAAATTAGCACTCACCTATTGACAGTGCTAACAATAAGTGATATATATGTTATAGAACAAAAAACCGGATATTATAACCGGCGCGACAAAAATAGAAGAGAAATAAGGAGGAAGAGATTATGTTAATCAGAAATAATTTGTTTGATGACTTTTTTGGAGATATGTTTGATGATCCGTTTTTTAACAGAGGCTATGCTCCGCAGAATCAGCTGATGAAAACGGATATTCGGGAAAGGGACGGACAGTATTTGCTTGAGATCGAGGTGCCTGGTTTTACAAAGGAAGATGTAAAGGCTGAATTGAAGAATGGATATCTAACAATTACTGCTGATCGAAAAGAGCCTGTTGAAAAAGCGGATGAGAGAACCAAATATGTCAGAAGAGAGAGATATTATGGTACCATGAAGAGAACGTTCTATCTGGGTGAAGAGATCACAGAAAATGAGATTCATGCCGCATTCAAGGATGGCATTCTGAAGATTATTATCGATAGGCCTCAGCCTAAGCGGATTGAAGAGGATAAAACCATTATCCCGATCGAAGGATAAATAAGATAGTCATAGCAGCATAAAAAACAGTGGATAGAAAGCCGCCCTGCAGCAATGCGGGACGGCTTTTGTTTTGGAAGAGTGGATGTAAAACGGGCTGTCTATTGGTGAAGAGAGGATATTCTTATGCGCGTGTATGTTTTGGAGTCAACAGTTGGCCTGTACGTTCACTGTTCAGCTGGTCGGAATCCTTCAAAGATAAATAACTGAAAATCTTTACGGCACAATTCCAATTCCTTCTGGGAACGTACGGTCCATGCCACAGATAAAGCATGATAGAGGTTGCAACAGAGCCGCCGTGACAGATCGCTTCTGTATATCCAGTTATAAGCGATGAAATCCGGGCGGGCAGCGATATTTGTCAACATTTTGCTCAGCAGAAAATATGGAAGGCTGCAGTTCTTATTTTCTTTATTGAAATTCGTACAAAGCTGCCCGCGCACTACATCCGGCCGGTGCTTTCGATACCATATCAAAGCGGAAGGGTGAAAGGATTCGATGCAGTAGGGGCCTTGATATTTTTCCAACAACCGGTTTACCTCTTCAGGGATACGGTCATTTCTTTTTTCCATTTTAATTTCTACGATCAGAGGAACTCTTCCATCCACCATTTCCAGAAATTCTTGGAAAGTGGGGATCCGTTCCTGAGTTCCGCCCAGGGACAGACGTTTCAGTTCATCCAGAGAGAGGGAACTGACATTCGCGTCCACTCCGCACATACGGCGGAGGTTGCTGTCATGAAAAACGACAGGAATTTCATCCTTGGACAGCTGTACATCGAGTTCAATCCCATACCCGCCGGCTACGGCTTCCTGAAAAGCTTTCATGGAGTTTTCTGGAATCCCCCTTGCTGTGTTATGCAGACCTCTGTGTGCATAATAAGGATGAAGAAGAGGCTGATAGTTTGGTTTACGGAATCTTGGGATGATAAGGATCAGGTAAAGAATTGCCAGCAGAAAAGCCAGCGCTAAGATAATGAGTAGCAGTTTCATCATTTGTTCTCCTTTTCTTGGGCTACACTGCCGCCAAACGATTTTATTGTAGTTCAATTTGGAAATTCAGGCAAGAGTGAGAATGAACTCCTTTGATGACAGGAAAGAAAATTTGTTTTATAATATCTTTGTATTTTCCGCGAAAGGATGTTTGAAATGAGGACAATAAATGTTTCGGAACTGACGGATAATATTAAAGAAATGTGTATCGAAGCCAACTACTATCTGACGCCGGATATGGAAGAAGCGCTGAAAGATGCCCGCGAAAGGGAAGCTTCCCCGATAGGCTGCCGGGTGCTTGAACAGCTGGAAGAGAATCTCGCGGTGGCTGCAAAAGATATGGTTCCGATTTGTCAGGATACGGGAATGGCCGTTGTCTTTCTGGAGATTGGCCAAGATGTTCATTTTGAAGGAGGCAGCGTAGAAGACGCTGTGAATGAAGGGATTCGGAGAGGATACAAGGAGGGTTATCTCAGAAAATCCGTGGTATCTGATCCTCTGCTGCGCAAGAACACAGGAGACAATACGCCGGGAATTATTCATTATTCTATTGTGCCGGGAGAGGAGATCCGAATTACAGTAGCCCCGAAAGGATTCGGAAGTGAGAATATGAGCCGGGTATTCATGCTGAAGCCGGCCGATGGAATGGAAGGGGTGAAGAAGGCGATCCTCACTGCGGTGCAGGAAGCCGGACCCAATGCCTGCCCTCCCATGGTAGTGGGCGTCGGAATTGGAGGAACCTTTGAAAAATGTGCCCTGATGGCGAAACAGGCGCTCACCCGTCCATTGGGCGTTCATTCTTCTATTCCTTATATAAAAGAAATGGAAGAAGAACTGCTGGAGGCGATTAATCGATCCGGCATCGGGCCGGGAGGACTCGGAGGCACGACAACGGCGCTCGGTGTGAATATTCAGACCTATCCTACACATATTGCCGGCCTGCCTGTAGCGGTGAATATTTGCTGCCATGTGAACCGGCATTCGGTCAGGACAATTTGACGGCAGAAGCATATGAACGGGAAAATATGGCATGGCGGAATGAGAGGCGGATATGGAAAGAAGATATAAAGTACCTTTTAGTAAAGAAGAAGCGGCTATATTGCGTGCCGGAGATTATGTATATCTTAGCGGAACAATATATACGGCAAGGGATGCTGCGCACAAAAGGATGCAGGAAGCATTGGAGCGGGGGGAATCCCTTCCTTTTGATATCAGAGGAAATGTGATCTACTATATGGGACCTTCCCCAGCCAGAGAGGGGCGCCCGATCGGTTCTGCAGGTCCGACGACTGCCAGCCGGATGGACAGATACACTCCGGCACTGCTTGACTTGGGCATGGGGGGCATGATAGGAAAAGGAAAGAGAACAGAAGAGGTAAAGCAGGCGATGATCCGAAATGGGGCCATCTATTTTGCTGCAGTAGGAGGGGCAGGCGCTCTGCTGGCCCGGGCGATTGTCAAATCAGAAGTGATTGCGTATGAAGATCTTGGAACGGAAGCCATACGCAGACTCGAGATCAAAGATTTTCCTGTGATCGTCGTTATGGACAGCCAGGGGAATAATCTGTATGAGACAGAACTTATAAAATACCGCCGCGATGAGGCAATCCTGCGTTAACCGCAAAGAATGCTGCTTCATCCGCTTTACATAATAACGGGCATCTGGTCCATGAAGAGATGGGCGGGATGGCCGTTTTCAGCGGCAATGGATTCCGGATGGCGGCTGCCATTCCCTGATATATGAAGAAAGGAAAGAAAATTATGCTTAGAATCGTCCTTATGGTTCTCAGGCTTTTGATCAAAGGTCTGTATTATTTTGCGCATATCTGGTGGTGCAGCGTACATGAAAATATCAGCTATGAGGAAGGGTTTCGCTGGGCAAAGAAAACGACGCTGGCGGCGAATAAGGCCGGGCGGGTGACCATAGAGGCGCACGGCCTGGAAAATATACCTGAAAAAGACGGCTTCATCATGTTTCCGAACCATCAGGGATTGTTTGACGGATTGGTCTTTTTGGAATCCTGCCCGCGCCCCTTTTCTTTTGTTATAAAGAAAGAAGCGGCGAACATTATCCTGATTAAGCAGGTCAGAAAGGCGCTGGGAGCGCTTACCATAGACCGGGAAGATCTGCGCCAGTCTATGAAGGTGATCGGACAAATGGCGGAAGAGGTGAAAAAGGGACGTAATTTCCTGATATTTCCGGAAGGGACCAGAAGCAGGATGGGGAATAAGACGCAGGAATTTAAGGGAGGCACCTTTAAAAGCGCGGTAAAGGCGAAGTGTCCGATCGTTCCTTGTGCATTAATTGACTCTTTTATTCCCTTTGACGAAAACAGCATCCGGCCTGTAACGGTGAAGATTTACTATTTAAAGCCTCTTTTATATGAAGAATATAAGAATATGAAGACAACGGAAATTGCCGATGAAGTGAAGCGGCGCATAGATGAAACGATCGCTGCGCATGCCTGAAATGTCGAATGAAAATCATTCCAGAGGGAAGAAACAACAAAAGGCGGAAAAACCTAAAAAACAGATTGACAAACTATCTGAGCTTATGTATAATAAATTCTGCGTCGTACAGAAAGACGTTCTGATTCATATTGGTAGAGGAATTTAATTCAGTTTGTGGAGAAATACTCAAGAGGCTGAAGAGGCGCCCCTGCTAAGGGTGTAGGTCGTTTATAGCGGCGCGAGGGTTCAAATCCCTCTTTCTCCGTTCCCTTTACCATATGAAGGGGAAGTATTATAGCTCTGAGAAAAAAGAATCTTGAGCGATTGAGATTCCTTTTTTTCGCCCTTGTGAAAAGGAAGGTTTTGCCAAGTAAAAAATTTTTAAAAAAGATGTTGACTTTTGGTAAAATCTGATGCTATAATAAAACTCCACCGCGGGCGAGGTGGTAACAACTAAGAAATAAAAAAGTTGAAAAAAGTGCTTGACGAAAGCGATGAGATGTGATAAGATAACATCCGTTGCGGCTGAGGAAAGCAAGACAGCCCGAGCGAAACTGGAACGCCAAAAGCGGCGGGAAAGTAAAAGAACCTTGACAAATAAACAGTAATGCAACCCTGAAAATTCTAAAAGAATTTCAGAAAAGAACGGTTCCGGAAACCGGAAGGGGAAACCTGGAAGGAAGAAGGGACACCCAAAAAGCAGTAAAGAAGGTTAAGAACAACCAGAGTTGGTCTCGACCAAGATTAAACATGAGAGTTTGATCCTGGCTCAGGATGAACGCTGGCGGCGTGCCTAACA
>ERZ826396.1064-NODE-1064-length-33475-cov-16.759366_pt1 | contig 33475 bp, 37 predicted proteins | sample MGYA00519926_ERZ826396 | MGnify/ENA primary metagenome ERZ826396 (study PRJEB31778, sample SAMEA3449230) | human gut metagenome | biome: human gut; feature: human-associated habitat; material: faeces | place: United Kingdom | collected 2010/2012 ... | reverse complement strand
CAGCTTTTGTGTAAGGTTCTGTTACATATTCTTTCAGGTAAGGGTGGTCAACCAGAACTACCTTGTCTGCACCGTAGTGATACAGTTTTTCTACTTCGCCTTCGATTTCGCTGCCCAGCAGGACTGCGTATACATCGTCTTTCAGATCTGCTTTCAGTCTTGTAGCTTCACCGATCAGTTCCAGACCTACGTTCTGTACTTTGCCGTTTCTCTGTTCCACTACTACAAAAATACCATTGCTCATGGGAATTTTCCTCCTCAAAAAATATTCATTGTTCCGATCATCCGCCGCATGCTGAAAACCAGAGTTTCAAAGCACCTTACAGGTGCTGATGGAACGGTTGGTTTTCCACACACAGCATATCCGATGAAATCCTGATTTCATCGGTGGTTTGCGTCAGCAAGCCAAAATTAGATGATGAATTTTTCTTCCAGTTTCTTCACGATTGCTTCTACAGCCTGTTCTGCTGTCAGATCTTTCAGGACTGTACCAGCACCCTTCAGTTCTTTTGTGAAGGATTTGTATACGTTTGTGGGGGAACCTTTCAGACCGATCATATCCAGTTCCAGATCGTCTTTCAGCAGGTTGAAGTCAAAGATTTTGATTTCTTTCTGGTAAGCGTCGAATACGCCGCCTACGGACATGTATCTGGGTTCTGCCAGTTCAGCGATTGCTGTCAGCAGGCAAGGTGTTTTTACTTTTACGATGTGGTAGCCATCTTCGAACTGTCTCTTAACTACTACATGGTCTTCTGCTGCTTCTACGATTTCTTCTACATAAGAAACCTGAGGCAGGTGCAGTTTTTCAGCGATCTGAGGACCAACCTGAGCTGTGTCACCATCGATAGCCTGACGGCCTGTGATGATCAGATCGTAGTCCAGCTGTTTCAGAGCTGCTGCCAGGATACCGGATGTAGCATATGTATCGGAACCACCGAATTCTCTGCCGGATACCAGGATAGCTTCGTCACAGCCCATAGCCAGTGCTTCTCTCAGAGCAACGTCTGCCTGAGGGGGACCCATGGATACAACTGTTACTGTGCCGCCAACCTGTTCACGAATTGTCAGTGCAGCTTCGATACCAGTTTTGTCGTCGTGGTTGATGATGGAAGGAACGCCGTCACGAACCAGTGTGCCAGTTTTAGGATCGATTTTTACTTCTACGGTATCAGGTACCTGTTTGATACATACAACAATTTTCATTGTGATTGAATCTCCTTTCGTTTTCAAACCGTGAGGCTCTGCCTCACACTCCGCAAGTCTTTAAAAAGGCTTGACCTAAACTTGATTGCCGCAAAATTTCATTTTGCGGAAGTCTTGCTTATTAACCGAAAAATGAAACTTTTCCTTGCGCAAAACCTGTTTTGCGCCCAAAGGGTCAAGGGGCGGTGCTCCTTGCAGGGGATTGGGGACAGGGTCCCCAAGGTCTTTCTTATTTCAGTTTCATCCAGTTGGAAATAACGATCTTCTGTACTTCTGCGGTACCTTCGTAGATTTCTGTAATCTTCGCGTCACGCATCATTCTTTCGATCGGGTAATCTCTTGTGTAGCCGTAACCACCGAAGAGCTGTACGCATCTTCTTGTTACATCGCTTGCTGTTGCACCAGCCAGGTATTTTGCCATAGCTGCCAGGTGGCTGTAAGCGCCGTGTGCGTCTTTTGTGCATGCTGCTTCGTATACCAGCAGTTTCACTGCTTCTACTTTTGCTGCCATGTCAGCCAGTTCGAACTGTGTGTTCTGCATCTGACCGATTTTTTTGCCGAACTGTTTTCTTTCCATTACATATTTTACGCATTCGTCGATGGCGCCTTCTGCCAGACCCAGAGCCTGAGAAGCTACACCAATACGGCCGCCGTCCAGTGTCTGCATTGCGATTTTGAAGCCCTGACCTTCTTTGCCCAGCAGGTTTTCTTTAGGGATTCTGCAGTTTTCGAAGATCAGTTCGCATGTTGCGCTACCACGGATACCCATTTTTCTTTCTTTTTTACCGATGGAGAAGCCGGGTGTGTCTTTTTCTACGATAAATGCGGAGATACCTCTTGTACCTTTGGATTTATCTGTCATTGCGATGATTACATATGTATCAGCATAGCCAGCGTTTGTGATGAATACTTTTGTGCCGTTCAGTACATATTCGTCGCCATCCAGAACAGCTGTTGTCTGCTGCATGGAAGCGTCTGTACCTGCGCTGGGTTCTGTCAGACCGAAAGCACCCAGTTTTTCACCTTTTGCCAGGGGTACCAGGTATTTCTGTTTCTGTTCTTCTGTACCAAACATGTAGATGGGGCCTGCACACAGGGATGTGTGTGCGGAAACGATGATTGCTGTTGTGCCGCATACCTTAGCCAGTTCTTCTACTGCCATGGAATATGTCAGGTAGCTGCCGCCTGCACCGCCGTATTCCTTGGGGAAGGGAATGCCCAGGAAGCCGTATCTTGCCAGTTTCTTAACGGTTTCCACGGGGAATCTTTCTTCTTCGTCCAGTTCTTCCGCCAAAGGTTTTACTTCTGTTTCAGCAAATTTTTTGTACAGGTCTCTCAACAGTACTTGTTCCTTTGAATAGCCAAACTCCATAATTTGTTTCCTCCTTAAAAACAATTTTGATCGTCATAAAATGTCTTTCTGACATGCAGCGGGGTATTTCTGCATGCCGCTGGTATCAATTATACTTGATAAATCAAGGCTTTTCCAGCATGTATTAAAAAAAATGCATCGTTTCCATCAATAAAAACTTTTGTCTTTCAGTGGTTGTACAAACAGGGGACGATAGATCAGATTCCGTCCTCTGCGCACACTTTCCATAAGAGCAATTGCCTTTACCTGTACGGTAAGGTTTTCCAATTTTACCTGTTTCTGCACATCGGCAAACCCACGATACGGTTCTACCTCACGTCCCAATGTGATATGAGGGCTCAAACCTTTTTTCTCTCTGGCAAATCCCTGTTTGCCCAGAGAAATTTCCAGCTGCTGAAACAGCCGCTGAAGGGGTGCGCTTTTCTCCACCCCTGCCCACAGGATGCCTTCCCGACCTCTGGGAAAAAATCCCAATCGATCCAGCTTCAGTTCAAAGGGGCGATTCCGTCTGGTGGTTTCCATCATGGCCTGTACCACATCGTCTACTTCTTCCGGTCTGATTTCCCCCAGAAAATGCAAGGTCAGATGGAAATTTTCCTTAGGCGTATAATTCCCCTTGCGGCAAAGTTCTGCCGCCTGCTGCTGTGCCCCTTCCAGGGCGTCCTTCACTTCTTCTTCCAGTTCAATGGCAACAAATGTCCGCATGCTTCCTCCTTTCTGTAAAAAAGGACGGCGAGACCCCTTCTTTTGGAAAGAGCCGTGCCGTCCCTTCATAAAATACAAAACTTCTTATTTTACAAGAGCCATTGCTCTTTCCACAACCTGTTCTACGGTGAAACCGAAATCTTTGAACAGGGTGCCTGCAGGTGCGGATGCGCCGAAACCATTCATGCAGATCACGTCGCCGTCCAGACCTACAAATTTATGCCAGCCAAAGTCTGCCGCTGCTTCTACAGCCAGTCTTGCGCGAACAGCCTTAGGCATAACGCTTTCTTTGTATTCGTCGCTCTGTTCTGCGAACAGTTCCCAGCAAGGCATGCTGATGACCCTTGCTTTCACGCCTTTTGCAGCCAGTTCGTCATAAGCTTTGTAGATCAGTTCTACTTCGGAACCGCTTGCCATGAGCAGTACATCAGGTGTACCTTCGCAGTCACGCAGGATATAAGCGCCTTTCAGAGCGTCTTTGCCGGTGCCTTCCAGTGCAGGCATGTTCTGTCTGGACAGGATCAGACCGGTAGGTGTTGTAGTATGTGTCAGAGCTGCATACCAGCCAGCTGCTGTTTCTCTGGTATCACAGGGACGGAATACCATGTAGTTAGGCAGGCTGCGCAGCATTGCCAGATGTTCGATAGGCTGGTGAGTAGGACCGTCTTCCCCTACGCCGATGCTGTCATGGGTAAAGATGCTGATAACAGGCAGACCCATCAGGGCTTCCATACGCAGACCAGCTTTCATGTAATCACTGAATACGAAGAAACCAGCGATATAAGGTCTTACGCCGCCGTGTACAGCCATACCGTTTGCCATAGCTGTCATGGCAAATTCACGGATACCGAAGTGTACGTTGGAGCCAGCGGGGTTTTCTTTGCTGTAGTATTCTCTGTCTTTCATAACAGATTTATTGGAAGGAGCCAGGTCAGCGCTGCCGCCAAACAGGTTGGGAACAACTTTTGCTACTTTCTGCAGTACTTTTTCGGAAGTTGCACGAGTCGCGATGTCGCCTTCATCTTTCCAGAAATCTTCGTCATTCAGCAGATCTGCTGCCAGCTTGTCGCTGTGCCACAATTCGTATTCTTTTGCCAGTTCAGGATTTGCTTTTGCATATGCTGCAAACATTTCGTTCCAAGCTGCTTCTTTCTTTGCGCCTTCAGCTGCCCATGCTGCCATATGTGCTTTCACTTCTTCTGGAACAAAGAAAGGTTCTGTGTAAAGCCAGCCCAGATTTTCTTTTGTCAGCTTGATTTCTTCTTCACCCAGAGGTTCGCCGTGAGCGGATGCTTTGCCCTGTTTGTTAGGCGCACCAAAACCAATCAGTGTGTTTACTTTGATCAGGGAAGGCTTGTCTGTTTTCTTTGCTGCCGCAATGGCTGCTGCGATAGCGTCAACATCGTTGCCGTCTGTTACTTCTGCAACATCCCAGCCATAAGCTTCAAAGCGTTTCATCACATCTTCTGTGAATGCAACATCTGTGCTGCCTTCGATAGTGATTTTATTGCAGTCATACAGTACAATCAGTTTGGACAGACCCATTGTGCCAGCCAGAGAAGCTGCTTCGGAAGCAACGCCTTCCTGTAGGCAGCCGTCGCCGCACAGTGCGTATGTGTAGTGGTCAACCACTTTGTATTCAGGTGTATTGAATTTTGCTGCCAGATGGCTTTCAGCCAGTGCCATACCAACAGCATTTGCGATACCCTGACCCAGAGGGCCTGTAGTTGTTTCTACGCCTGCTGTGTGTTTGTATTCAGGGTGACCGGGTGTCAGGGAATTTCTCTGACGGAAGTTTTTCAGATCTTCAATGGTCAGACCATAGCCGAATACATGCAGCAGGGAATACAGCAGTGCGGAGCCATGACCTGCGGACAGTACAAAACGGTCTCTGTCGTCCCATTTGGGATTTGCAGGGTTTGCTTTCATTTCCTTTGCCCACAGTGCATAAGCAGCGGGTGCTGCACCCAGAGGCAGACCGGGATGACCGCTCTTTGCTTTCTGGATCGCTTCTGCGGAAAGGAAACGCAGGGTATTTACAGTCAAGTTATCAATATTCATGTTGTTTTCCTCCCATTTCGAAAATTGCCCTTTCAAAAAAGGGCAATCTTCATCAAAACATATTTTGGTTCACGTTACAAAAAGATGTTTCTTACTTCTTGGGTACGCTTTCCCAGTCTTTCAGGAAACGTTCGATACCGATGTCTGTCAGAGGGTGTTTTGCCATCTGGATCAGTACATTGTAAGGGATGGTTGCGATGTGGCAGCCAGCTCTTGCAGCGTCGATGACGTGCAGAGGGTTACGGATGGAAGCAGCGATGATTTCTGTTTCGATGCCGTGGATATCAAAGATATCAACGATTTCTTCGATCAGAGTCATGCCTACGGAACCAATGTCGTCCACTCTGCCCAGGAAAGGACTTACATATGTTGCGCCTGCTCTTGCAGCCATCAGCGCCTGTGTAGCGGAGAAAATCAGTGTTACGTTTGTTTTGATGCCTTCTGCTGTCAGGATTTTAACCGCTTTCAGACCTTCCAGTGTCATAGGGATTTTGATAACGATGTTTTTGTGGATTTTAGCCAGTTCTCTAGCTTCTTTTACCATGCCTTCATGATCCAGGCTGATAACTTCCGCACTGATGGGACCATCCACGATAGTTGTGATTTCTTTTACAACTTCTACGAAATCTCTGCCTTCTTTTGCAATCAGGGAAGGGTTTGTGGTTACGCCACAGATGACGCCCAGGTCATTTGCTTCTCTGATCTGATCCACGTTAGCGGTGTCGATAAACATTTTCATGATGCTTCTCCTCTTTCTTTGTATATGATTGTAAACAAGTTACCATTTGCACATATTATGCTAGTTTTATTGTACTGCATAGAAAAGGCAAAAGCAACGGCTTTTCCCCACTTTTTCGTTTTCCGTCAATCTGCCCAAGGTCATAAGACAAGAGAAAAAATCTTTTGTTTGAAACACAAAAAAGAGTAACTGTCCTTACAGGAGGAACAGCTACTCTTTTCATATGCTTATAACAGCCAGCCTTTGACAAAATCGGCAATGCCGTCTTTTTCACAGACATTTTTGTGTCTGATTTCTCTTGTTTCAATGCCGCGGATGGGTGCAGGGATGGCTACGCCGCTGACTTTTTCCATTTCTTTCATCAATGCAAAAGCGTCGCCGTCTGCGTATTTTTCATCCAACGCAGTCATAACGTCTTTTGTGAATTTGTAAGGGCTTGCGGTGGAAACGATGACCATGGGGTTCTTTGTACCGCTTTCGGCTCTGTATTTTTCTGCCGCCGCGTAAGCCACTGCTGTATGGGTATCCATCACATAGCCTGTGTTTTTATATACTCTGCGGATGGCGTCAAAAGTTTCCGCCTCATCAGCAAATTCCCCGGAAATCCGTTCTTCTGTGATTTCCGCTGTGTACTTCCCTTCTGCCTGCAAAGCAGCCATTTCCGCCTTTGTCTTGTCCTGTCCGCCCATGTGGCACAGCAGACGTTCCAGATTGCTGGAAATAAGGATATCCATAGAAGGAGAAACGGTCACATGGAAGGCGCGGTTTCTGTCATAAACGCCAGTGCGGAAGAAATCATACAGGACTTTATTGTCATTGGATGCGCAGACAAAATGACCTGCGGGCAGACCCATCTGTGCCGCATACCAGCCAGCCAGAATATCGCCGAAGTTCCCTGTAGGTACTGTAAAGTCCAGAGGTTCTCCCCATTTGATTTCGCCCATTTTCACAGCCTGAATATATGCCCAGTAGTAATATACGATCTGGGGCACCAGTCTGCCGATATTGATGGAGTTTGCGGAGGAGAAACGATAACCTCTCTTTTCCAGTTCGTCCGCCAGTTCTTTGTCCGTGAAAATCCGTTTTACAGCGCTCTGGGCATCGTCAAAGTTCCCTTTGATGCCTACCACGCAAGTGTTGTCCCCTTCCTGAGTAGTCATCTGCAGTTTCTGCACAGGGCTGACACCATCTTCCGGGAAGAATACCATGATTTTCACGCCGTCAACGCCAGCGAAGCCTTCCAGTGCCGCTTTTCCTGTATCACCGGAGGTTGCTGTCAGAATAACGATTTCTTCTTTTTGTCCCTGACGTTTTGCCGCTGTTTTCATAAGATAAGGCAGGATAGACAGAGCCATATCTTTGAATGCCAGTGTTCTGCCGTGGAACAGTTCCAGATAAAGCATATCCCCTTTTTTCACCAGAGGTACGATTTCTTTTGTATCGAATTTTTCATCATACGCATGTTCGATGCAGTATTTCAGTTCTTCTTCCGTAAAGTCCAGATACAGCTTCAATACTTCATAGGCTAACTGCCGATAATCCATCCCCATAAGTTCTTCGGGAGTCTTGTCCATTTTGGGGATTTCCTTGGGAATATACAGACCGCCGTCAGGGCAGATGCCACGCAGGATGGCTTCTGATGCAGACGCGGTAATGTCTTTGTTTCTGGTGCCTATGTATGTTGTCACTGCCATATTCACTCGCCCTTTCTTCCATGCCGATTTTCAAAGAGAATTGATGATAGTTCTATTGTACGAATATTTTTCCATTTGTCAACCACAATCGTACATTTGTTTTTTATCGAAAGACAATTTTGTATTCTGTATTTCTTATTCCCATTTCCAGCCAACAGCATATTTGTTTTTCAGGCGTCCTTTCTGGGTCTTGCCCCAGCCTAAGGGATAGCCGTCCACGCAAACCAATGTCCAGCCGTCTTTGGCTTCCGGTGCTTCCAGTGTTTCCCCTTTCAAATAACGGATGACTCTCTCGTCAGAAAGAGGCATGTCCAGCACGTTCTTCACTTCTTCTTTTTTCAGTCCCATGGCAAAAGCCTGAGAAGGCTCAAACCGTCCTTTTTTCAGTGTACCCAACTGCCAGCCGCTCCGCAGTACCCGCAGACCTTTTGTAGCAGGTGCCCCTTCCGGCAAAAGACACAGGCTGTCCCCGTAAATCTGAAATGTGCCTTTCCATTTGCCCGTAAGGGTTTCTTTGGCAAACTGGCGGAAAGGTTCCAGTTCTTTTTCGCCAATGCCGGCTTCTGTAGGTGTACCGCATCCTGTTGGTTCTCCTGTTTTCTGCAATAACGCCAGAAAATGCCCTTCCCCTTTGATTTTGTGAGGATAAAGCCGCACACATTCTGTCAGAGGTTCACAGCCCGGCGCAAAGCCCCAGTTCTTCTCCAAAGGAACCAGTGTAAATTCCGGGTGATTGTCCAGAAATGTCTGGATACTGTCCTCGTTTTCCATTTTTGCAAAAGTACAGGTGGAATAGAGAATCATTCCCCCTGTTTTCAGCATGGAAGCGCAGTGTTCCAGAATATCCGCCTGCTGTTCTCTGCAAAATGTGAGCAGTTCCTCGTTCCAGCTTTTCACCATATCCGGCTCTTTGCGGAACATGCCTTCCCCGGAACAGGGAGCGTCAATCAAAATCTTGTCAAAAAATCCGCCGAACCGTTCTGCCAGCTTTTTCGGCGGTTCACTCATGACAATGGCGTTGGTGATGCCGCTGATTTCCACGTTTTTCAAGAGTGCTTTTGCCCGTCCGGCACTGATGTCGTTGGAAATCAGCAGTCCTGTTCCCCCCAGTCTTGCCGCCAGCTGGGTAGTCTTTCCCCCGGGCGCGGCACAGATGTCCAGCACAAAATCCCCTTCCTCAATGGGGATCATGGCACCAGGTGTCATGGCGCTGGGTTCCTGCAAATAGTACAGCCCCGCGTGGTAATAGGGATGCTTGGCAGGACGTTCCCCTTCTGCGTAGTAAAATCCGCTTTCACACCAAGGTACAGGGGAAAGAGAAAATTCCCCTTTTTCTGCCAGTTCCGCCGGAGAAATTTTCAAAGTGTTTGCCCGCAGGCCGTAGTGTCTGACTTCCTCAAAAGACACCAGATACGCTTCGTATTCTTCCCCCAGCAATGCTTTCATTTCGTTGATATATGCCAATGGTAATTCCATGTTTTCCTCCTCGTTGTACGTCAACTGCTTCTTCTGCCTACCATCATACGCAAAAAAGAAAAGGGATGCAAGAATTGAACAAAAATTCAAACACCTTTTCTACGTTTTTTCGTCTTTACAAATATACCATGGTCGTATATCATAAATAACGTTAAAAATGACTTGGTAAAAAAAGGAGGGCTCCCATGGAAAAACAGATCTGGAAACCGGGCACCGTATTGTACCCCGTCCCTGCCGTTATGGTATCCTGCGGCAATATGGAGCAGAAAAACATCATCACCGTGGCATGGACCGGCACCATCAATACCAATCCCCCCATGACTTACGTTTCCATCCGTCCTGAGCGTCACTCCTATGAGCTGATCAAGGAAAGCGGAGAATTTGTCATCAATCTGGTCACCAAAGACCTGACTTATGCCTGTGATTTCTGCGGCGTCAGAAGCGGCAGAGATGTGGACAAATTCGCCGAAATGCATCTGACAGCCAAAAAAGGGGAAAAAGTAGACTGCCCCATCATACTGGAAAGCCCGGTCAACATTGAGTGTAAGGTAAAAGAAATTGTTCCTTTGGGCAGCCATCACATGTTCCTTGCAGAAGTGGTTTCCGTCAGCGTCAGCGAAAAATATTTCGACAAGACAGGGAAATTCCACTTAAACCGCAGCAAGCCCATCTGCTATTCCCACGGGGGATATTTCACACTGGGAGAACAGGTCGGCTCTTTCGGCTATTCCGTGCGGAAAAAGGACACACCCAAAACAGGAACCAAACAAAGAAAACGCCGCTCCGGCAAGAAACAGCGGCAGAAATAACAAAAGAGAGCGTATGAATTTTTAAGGAGGCGTATTATCATGCTGCAAATCACAGAAGTAAATATTTTTTCTTTGAGCAAAGACGAAGACGCATGGACCATCGAAGGGGAAATCATTTTTGAGGACGACCTGACCTCTGCTTTTGAAGCGGATTATCTGCCTGATGAAGATGAACTGGAAAACCTGTCTCTGGAATTGGAACTGGATGGTTTTGATACCAAAGTACTGAAAAATATGATCCTGGACGCAGCTAACGACTACGAGGACTGATACAGGAGGTGAGCAAGTATGAGCCTGACCATTTGTCCTGCCTATGACCGACCGGAAGAAGTCAAAGCCCTGTTTCTGGAATATACGGATTTCCTGCTGAAAAGCGATCCTTCTTTTGCCGCTTTTCTGGAATTGCAGAATTACGACAGAGAACTGGATCATCTAGAGGAAAAATACGGGATGCCCAAAGGCAGACTGTATCTGGCGCTGGTGGATGATGCCATTGCCGGCTGCATTGCCCTGCGCCCCCTTTCGGATACGGAATGTGAACTGAAACGGCTTTATGTGAAAGATGCCTTTCGTGGTCAGGGCATTGCGGAGCATCTGGTGGAAAAACTCATTGACGACGCCAGAGAAATGGGCTACGATGCCATGCTGCTGGATACCCTGCCTTTTTTGAAGGGTGCCCTGCATCTGTATGCCAAACTGGGATTTCAAGAAATCCCGCCCTATAACAACAGCCCCATGGAAACATCCATTTTCCTAAAGCTGGATCTGCATCAATAAAAAGCGATTATGAAATCATACAGACGATTTCATAATCGCTTTTTTTCGTTACAGAATCATTTTGGGACAAAAATCCAAATAATCTGCTGCTACCAGTTCATAAGTGATGCCGTCCCGCTCGCCCTGCAAAGCGTTTTTGTGGTTTGCTGCCCCGTGAAGGTGCCCATAAACCACCCGTTTCACCGGATATTCTCCCAGAATCTCCGTAAAAGCCGACGGCTCCCGTTTTTCATTGACCGGCGGGAAATGCATCATGACGATAATATCCTCTGCCCCGGCTTTTATGGCAGCATCCAAAGACAGCCGCAGGCGAATCTGCTCCCGTTTATAGATTTTCTCATCCTCCGGCGTAAAACTGCGCTCATTGGGACAGAGCCACCCTCTTGTACCGCAGATGAAACTCTTTTCCCAAGGCACCGCGTCATTTTTCAGAAACGCCATCTCCGGATATTGTCCTGCCAGACGGCTAGAGGATTTCCACCAATAGTCATGATTGCCGGAAAGCAGAATCTTCCGTCCCGGCAGGCTGTCGATGACATCCAAATCCGCCGCCGCTTCCGGCAGACGCATGCCCCAGGAAATATCCCCCGGCAAAAGCACCGTATCTCCTTCTTTTACTTCCTGTTTCCAGTTTTCTATGATTTTTTCACTGTGATTTTTCCAGTTTTCTCCGAAAATATCCATGGGCTTGCTGACGGCAAAGCCGAAATGCAAATCCCCAATGGCAAATAATCCCATACAAATTCCTTTCTATACCCGATACATTTCTGCCATGATATTCAGCTTTTCGTTGAACTCCTTCAAAGCTTCCATGTCATCGCCGTTCCAAAGACGGATAAATTCCTTATTGATTTCGTTCATATCATCCAGTTTTGCCACAAAATATAAATTCTGTATATTTTCCAGAATATTGGCTACCAGATTGTTTTTGATCTCATTGAGCCGCTGGGCGTTGGTGATTTCCTCCCGGATGGTTGCCATTTCCTGATCCAGATGGAAAGCCGCTTCAGCACAGTTTTTCAGTCTGTCCTGCAAATCCTGAGGAATATTGCCGCTATATTTATACCGCAGGGAATGTTCCGCCGTTGCCCAGAAATTCATGGCATTGGTACGAATCTGAATTTCCGCAGGCACAGTCTTTTCCCCCAGTGCCGTAAAGAGAGGGTAACGGATGATCATATGATAACTGCGGTAACCGCTTGGCTTTGTGTTGGTGATGTAATCCCGCTCCTCAATGACAGTCATGTCCTTGCGCTTGCGCACCATTTCAATGACCTTGGGAATGTCCTCCACAAACTGACAAAGGATACGGATGCCCGCAATATCCTCAATTTCTTCTTCAATTCTATCCGGCGAAATCTGTTTTCTGCCTGCTTTTTCCAATATGCTGGCAGGACGTTTCAGCCGCCCCGTTACGGAGTCAATGGGCGAATAAATGCCCAGCTGTCTGCATTCTTTGTCCAGACTGCGAAACTTTAACAGCAGTTCGTCAACGGTCTGGGCATAAGGATAGAGCAATTCTTTCCAGTTGATGATTTCCACGTTCTCACCCCATTTTCTTTTCTGCCTTTATTATACGATATGAGGCAGGTTTCGGCAATGGACGGACAAGACCTTATGAGGAAAGTCCCTGTCTTTTTTCGTCATATTCCGCCTTTGTGACAGAATAACAGCGAAAATCCTGTACTTTGCCGTCAAAGCGTATCTGTGCCTGCCGCAAAGTGCCTTCGTATACAAAACCGCATTTTTCCAGCACCTTTGCGGAAGCGGGATTGTCCGGGTAACATGTGGCAGTAATGATGGAAAGATTCAGTAGGTCAAAACCATACACCAGCACCGCTTCCACCGCTTCTGTCATGATGCCTTTCCCCCAGCAGTCAAAAGCCAGGGAATACCCTATCATTTTCGCTTCTGCGTTTTCCCGTTTGTTATCATCCACCAGACCCACGGTACCAATGAGCCTGCCCTCCTGCTCTATGGCAAACACATGAGGCTCCTTCAAAAATACCTGTTCCAGTATCTCCTGGCTTTCTTCCAAGGTTTCATGGGGTTTCCAGCCAGCCCTAGGTCCAACGGCAGGATGGCTGCAATAAGCAAAAAGCCCTTCAGCGTCCTGTTCCGTCAGCGGACGCAGCCGCAAACGTTTTGTTTCCAGTTCCATGTCCATCCCTCCTTTTGCCTTATGATACCACAGCCTGCCAGCAAAAAGCAAAAGCCGCTTTTCTTCCGAAAAAGAAAAACGGCTTCTATTTATATCTTTGGGTGATACCCGGCTTTTTCCACAGCGGCACAGAGCTTCTCCACAGGAATCTGCTCTTTCTGCCGCACCTTTGCCCGTTTCTGTTTTAGGTCTACTTCTGCCCATACGCCGTCTATGGCGTTTAAGGCATTTTCCACCCGTTTGGCGCAGTTCTGACACGTCATGCCCTCTATTTCCAGCACCACATGATGGCTGTAGTGGTCGGGATTTTTGTCTACTTTCCGATACTTTGGCACGTCACCGCCTCCGCAGCAGCCGGACGTCAATTTTTTGGAATAACTTTTGACGGAAATGACAACCACAATCACCAGCAGTGCTGTCAAAACCGCCGTTGCCACACTTCCCATAAAAAGCCTCCTTTCTGCCCTCAAGCAGTCTGTTCTTCTTTTCCCCTTGGCAGCAGCGGACGCATACTGGTACCACTGATGGCAACGGTGGAAAGGTTATGGAAGAAAGCGGAAACTGTAGGCTGCAAAATGCCTGCTAGTCCCAGCAAAAGCAAAGATGTATTGAATCCAATGATTGCCTTGTAATTTCTGGAGATACGTCCCATGAGCGCCTGACTTAAGTGACGCAGTGTCACCAGCTCCCACAGTTCCCCGGAGAGCAGTGCAATATCTGCCACTTCTCTGGCTAAGTCTGATGCGTCCTTCATGGCAACGGACACATTGGCAGCGGACAAAGCCGGAGAATCGTTGATGCCGTCCCCTACCATAATGACCGTTCTGCCTTGTGTTTTGATTTCTTCCACTTTTGCCGCCTTATCCTCCGGCAGCACACGGGCGTAATATTCTGTGATACCCAGCTGCTGACAGGCAGTACGAGCTGCTTTTTCCCCGTCACCTGTCATCATGATGATATGCTGGATGCCCGTCTGCCGCAGGGCTTCAATGACTTCTGCCGCTTCCTGACGGACGGGGTCATGAATGAAGATTGCCCCTGCCAAATCCTCGCCAATGGCAAGATATACCGCAGAGTCTGTGCTATCCACAGCGTCCAGTTTTTCCTTATCCGCGTCTTTCAAGGGAATGCCTTCATCCTCAAAAACAAAGTGCGGGCTGCCAATAACGACTTTTTTGCCTTCCAATTCCGAAGCGATACCATGAGCAACCACATACTTCACTTCCGCATGGCGTTCCTCATGGAACAGACCTTCTTCCGCCGCCTGTCTGACGATGGCGCGAGCCACACTGTGAGGGAAATGTTCTTCCAGACATGCCGCTGTCCGCAGCACTTCATTCCGTTCATAATCCCCAAAGGCAATGACCTGAGAAACCTGAGGACAGGCTTCCGTCAAAGTGCCTGTCTTGTCAAAAATAATGGTATCTGCCGCACCAAAGGCTTCCAGATGTCTGCCGCCTTTGACCATCATCCGATGGTTTGCCGCTTCCCGCATGGCGGAAATGACAGCAATGGGCGTTGCCAGTTTGATGGCACAGGAGTAATCCACTGTCAGAATTGCCATGGTCTTTGTGGTGTTTCTGGTGAGCAGGAACACCGCTGCCGCTGTCAGCAGATGATAAGGGACAATCCGGTCTGCCAGTCGTTCCGCTTTCCCCTGCACATTGGCTTTCAGTTCTTCCGAAGCGGCAATAAGGTCCATGATTCGCTGGATACGTGTCTGGGCATTGACTGCCATGACTTCCACAGCCACAGAGCCTTCCTCTACCAATGTTCCGGCGTAGACCATCGCCCCTTCTGCCTTCCGCACTGCCAGCGGTTCTCCTGTCATGGTTGCCTCGTTTACCATGGCTTCCCCTTCCCGGACTTTGCCGTCAATGGGAATCATGGTGCCTGTGCGAATGCGGAGCAAATCCCCCGCTTTCACATCAGAAAGGGGAATCTGCACATCTCCCTCCGGCGTTACCAGCCAAACTTTATCGATCTGGATGGCAAGGCTGGCAGAAAGGGCGGTTTCTGTCCGTTTTCTGGTGTAGTCCTCCAGAATATCCGAGAAGGACAGCAGGAACATAATAGACGATGCCGAGGAGAAAGAACGCTTCAGCATGGAAGCGCCAATAGCTGCCGCATCCAACACATTTACATTCATGCGCCCATGGAGCAGACTACGCAGCCCATGCCACAGGAAAGGTACTGCCCGCAGACAGGTCTTACAAATCTGCAAGGGCACTGGCAGCAGCAGTTTTTCCGCCGCCCGCCGCAGTACCATACTGCAAATTTTTTCCTGAAACCGCAGGTCGATTGCCTGCACATCTTCTTCCCCTGTAGGCTCCACTTTGGGGATATCTGCCCGTCGCAGCTTTCCTACCAACTCCAGAAGATTTTCTTTTGCAATTTCCTTGCCATAGTAAATGAGGATACTGCCGTTCTGGGCGCAGGTACGCACCCGTTCCACGCCACTTTTCTGCCGCAGAAGACTGGCAATACCCCAGCCTTCTTTCTCGGAAAAGGCATGCTGTCCCAACCGCAGACGGAGCCTGCCGGGACCGTCATAGCAAATGGCATATTTCATATAACATGCCCCCGCTTCTTACTGTTCGCAGTCGCACGCTTCGGCAGCCTGCTGTTTTGCGTCAAAGCAGATGTCTTCCGCTTCTTCTTTGATGTTTGCGAAGGTAGCCTGTGCATCTTTGTGCAGCTTCATGGCCTGCGCCACAGCGTTCACAGTCACTTCGCGGGTCTTTTTGCTCTTGAGAATCTTGCCGCCTACCAGCGCTGCGGCGATACCGCCCAAGAACACCCATTTTCTGTCACATTCCAAACAATTTTTCCACATGATTCATTCCTCCAATTCTAATTATTCAATGCTTACTCCACAAGTTTACTATTGCTAACTTTTGTTGTCAATGACTATTTACAAAAAATGGTGTATCCTTTTGAAAGAAGGATGATGAGAAAAAGGTTGGTGTGACACATATGAAATTACAGGAATCTGGAGAAAATTATCTGGAAACCATTTTGATATTGGAAAAAAGAAACGGCATCGCACGCTCTGTAGATGTGGCAACAGAATTGGGCTTTTCCAAGCCCAGTGTCAGCCGCGCTGTCAGCATATTAAAAGAAGGCGGCTATGTGACCATCGGCAATATCGGCCAGCTTCTGCTGACAGACAAAGGCAGACAGGTGGCGCAAAACATCTACGACCGCCATTGCTTCATCAAGGAATGCCTCATGTTTTTGGGTGTCAGCCCGGAAACAGCAGAAGCCGACGCCTGCCGTTTGGAGCATGTGCTCAGCGAAGAAACCCTCTCCTGCATGAAGGCACACTATGAAAGTCATATGGCAGAGCAGAAATCATAAAATATTTTTCAAAAATCCTATTGACAGTCTATGAAAAACGTGATAGGATGTACCCAGAAGTTAGCAAACGCTAACTATTAATTTTGACACAAAGTTAGCTATGGCTAACAATTGTAAATAACAAAGGAGGTTCTGCACATGAGCGTTGTTATCGTGGGCGGTCACGACCGCATGGTTCGTCAGTATATGGACATCTGCAAGAAATTCAACTGCAAAAGCAAGGTGTTCACACAGCTGCCAGGGAATTTCCGTTCCCAGATTGGACAGGCAGATTTGATTATTCTGTTTACTTCCACCGTTTCTCACATCATGGCAACAGGTGCCGTACAGGAAGCGGAGAAAAATAATATTTCCATTGCCCGTTCTCACAGCAGCTCATCTTCTGCCCTGAAACGTATCTTGGCAGAACACTGTTGTTGATTTTTACTTGTCGGTTAGCCACAGCTAACCAAAAAGATTCATAGAAAGGAGGATTCCCATGTCCGATTTTGAAGCGGAACTGATCCATCACGCTGCCCCTACCCTGCTGGGCAGAAAGCAATCCAATCTGTTTTCCCTGCCTCTTTCCCTTTTGCCCAAGTGCAGAGAAGAAATCGCCCTTTATGGCAAAAAGTTAGCGGAAAAAGGCATTTGCATCGTATATCTTTACAGCTTTAAAAACCGTGTATTCATCATGGTTTATCGTCAAAATGCCATGATGCGGTATCTGCGGGTGCCCCATGTGCGGGATTATCTCATTTCCCTTGGCTATCCTGCCCGTATCGGCAAAAAAGACGCCATGATGGAAACACTTGCCCATCTGCGCAAACGGATGCAGGCAGACGGTGATTTTCCCCATGAAATCGGCTTTTTCCTGGGTTATCCCCCTGCCGACGTATTTGCTTTCATGCGTGAAAAAGGTCAAAATTATAAATGCGTTGGATTTTGGAAGGTTTACGGCGATGAAAAACGGGCACTGCGTATTTTCCAGTGCTACCGTGACTGCCGTGACCAGATGATGGAACAGGTAACTGCAGGCACGTCCATACTTTCCCTCTTGGGCGCAGCCTGAACAGATACATATTTTTCAGAACTTTTTTTCAAAAAAAGGAGGACAATTATGAGTAAAATTGCTGTAATCTATTGGAGCGGCACAGGCAATACTGCTATGATGGCAAATGAGATTGCCGCTGGTATCGGCTCTGATGCTGAAGTGTTTTCCGTAGATGCGTTTCATGGCAACGTAGCAGACTATGACAAAATTGCTTTCGGCTGCGCGGCTATGGGCGATGAAGTGCTGGAAGAAGCGGAATTCGAACCTTTCTTCTCCGCTGTGGAAGGCAGTCTGAAAGGCAAAAAAGTTGCCCTGTTCGGCTCTTACGGCTGGGGCGACGGTCAGTGGATGCGCGACTGGGAAGACAGATGCACAAAAGCTGGCGCAAACCTCTTTGACGATGGTCTGATCCTCTGCGGCATGCCCGACGCTGACGGCAAAGCAAACTGCAAAGCATACGGTGAAAGATTCGCCGCTTATTGATTTCCCTTTACACACCCTAATATAGGGAAATCCTTGACATTTTCTGTGATACATTATCCATAAAGAATACACCAATCCTTCTGTATTCTATAATAAAACACACATACCTTCTTACACAAAAAGGCTGTGAAACTTCGGTTTCACAGCCTTTGACTATCAAAAACTAAATTTTACTTTTTTCAAGGAAGCAGAAGGGCTTGGGAAACGAAGTGTTTCCTAACTGGAATCCGCAGTCGGAATTCATTTCCGACGAGGAAAAGGCGAAGTTTCAAGGCTTTTTAGCCGATGGAATTTCGCCTTTATGCTTCTGTCTACTCGTCAAAGGCTTGAATAAAATGAGCCTTTGACGACAGCTCTCTTTTTATCCTTATTTTGTCCATTCCAGTTCTGCCGGTGTACGCAGTTTCTGATGTTTGTAAATGGGAATCTGATATTTTGCCCCCAGCGCTCTTACCAAATCTTTGTAACAGCCTTTCATTTTATCATGGAAGAAGATCGCTTCCACACCGCCGTCAATGGCATCGATGCAGTCACTTGCCCGCTGGATGCCTGTTTCATCCTCATAATGACCGGATACCAGCCACTGGTTCGCCAGAATATGGGTCACCCCAAAGGTTTCGTCCTCGCCCCACTGGGTGAACACAGCTTCCGCAAAGTTGGGCTCAAAGTGTACGCCGCCTACGCAGAGAATTTGATGGACTTTCTTGCCATCGTCCTCAAAAATCTGTGTCAAAGAACGTGCCAAGGCTCTTGCTGCCTCTTTGTTATTCCAGCTGTCTGGCTCGCTGCCTACTTCAATATCCATCATTGCCACAGGAAATTTTGTCAGCAGGGTAGGATCTCCTTCTCCGTGGTATACGCCAGACCAGTGAGTGGCTTCTGTTGCCACATGGTAGTCCTCCAGCCCCAATTCTTTCCGGTTCTTTTCCACTGCCAGCATGAGATTCCGCATGAGTCTGGGTTTTGCAGCACCGAATACGCCAGAAGGCAGATCCCCCAGAGAATGTACTGTCAGCACTTTTTCCGGCGCATGCTCCCCTTCATGCCATGTAACCATACCGGATACATCACAGTCGGCAAAATACTTGTTCATATCCGGCAGATATTTATTGTAGTCCAGACAGATGGCTGTCTGTGTAGGTGCAAAATAAAAGGTGTTCCCTGCCTGATCTTCATAAGCCATGACTGGGTTCCCGTCAAAAATCATATCTGTTTCTTTCTGCAAAAAGCCTTCTTCCTGCAGACAGTCCCATACCAGATAGGACACATATCCAAAATCACGATTCACATTGATAAAATAAACTGCTTTTTTCCCACTCATAAGAATGACCTTCTTTCTTTTGTATAAATATAAAAACAATTTGATGTTTATTATATTCCTTTCTTTTCCTTTTGACAATGATTTTTTCAAAACAAAACAGGCAGGACTTTCGTCCTGCCTGCCTTTATTGAGAAGGTGTATGCAAACTTTTTTATCAGTGATGGCAATGTCCGCCGCAGGAACTGCAGGAACCGCAGTTGCCGCTGCATCCTTTGCCTTCTTTTTTATCTTTACGCAGTTTATAGACTGCGGCAGCGATCACTGCCACAAGTACCGCGCCCACGAGCAATGTTCCCATGTGCCGCACTCCTTTCTGTTTACGCTGTTACTTCTTCTTTTTTGGTGACTTTTCTTCTTTCTTTATAGGGACGGAACAGCAGATAAATAAATCCTACTACTACTGCCGCTGCCAGAACCGTACCGATACCGAAAGAACCTGTGCCGCTTACAACAGAGCCGATCTGATATACACAGAACGCAACCAGGTAAGCAAAGATGGTCTGATACCCAATGGCGAACCATGTCCATTTTGCGTTGTTCATTTCCCGTTTGATGGCACCAATCGCCGCGAAGCAAGGTGCGCACAGCAGGTTGAATACCAGGAAACTGTAAGCCGCTGCCGGTGTGAAGAATGTTGCCAGTGTGCCCCAATATTCCGCACCGTTTTCAGCCACTTCCGCAAAGCCGAAGAGCTGACCGAAAGTTGCTACAACGTTTTCTTTTGCCACCAGACCTGTCACCGCTGCCACTGCGGACTGCCAGTTGCCCCAGCCCAGAGGACTGAAAATCCAAGCCACAGCAGATCCTACATTTGCCAACAGACCGTTGCTCAGGTCATCCACCATGCCAAAGCCGTTTTCTGTGAAACCGAAGTTAGACAGGAACCAAATGACGATGGTGGACAGCAGGATGATGGTACCTGCTTTTTTGATGAAAGAGGAGCCTCTTTCCCACATGCTGCGCAGTACACTGCCAACAGTAGGCAGATGGTATGCAGGCAGCTCCATAACGAAGGGAGCGGGATCACCTGCAAACATAGATGTTTTCTTCAAAATGATACCGGAAACGATGATTGCCGCAATGCCCACAAAGTAAGCACTGGGTGCTACCCATGCCGCACCGCCGAACAATGCACCCGCAATCAGGGCAATGATGGGCAGTTTCGCGCCGCAGGGAATGAATGTGGTTGTCATAATGGTCATTTTCCGGTCACGGTCGCTTTCAATGGTACGGGATGCCATAACACCGGGCACGCCGCAGCCAGTACCGATAAGCATAGGAATGAAGGATTTGCCGCTGAGACCAAATTTACGGAAAATTCTGTCCATGATGAAGGCAATACGTGCCATATAACCACAGCCTTCCAGGAATGCCAGGAAAATAAACAGTACCAGCATCTGAGGCACAAAGCCCAGAACAGCACCGACACCGGCAACGATACCATCCAGAATCAGGCTATTCATCCAGCCTGCTACGTTCAGTTTTTCCAGCGCATTGCCAACCAGAACAGGAACGCCGGGCACCCATGTACCGAAGTCCTCTGTGGCAGGTTCTTCCGCTGTGAGAGCTGCTTCATAGTCTGCCGCTGTCACAGGCAGTGTTTCTGTCACATTGCCTTCCTCGTCTGTTACTTCCAGCACAGTCTGTACGCCAGCTGTTTCTGCCAGGAATTCCACAGGGTCTGTTTCTGCCAATTCCGCATCTACGCCAGCTTCTGTTGCCGCTGCCAAAAATGCGTCAATTTTCTGTGTTTCCAGTGTGTATGCTTCGTTTGCCGCTTCATATTCCGCTCTGCCGTTGCCAAAGAGATAGAAACCATCGCCAAACAGTCCGTCATTTGCCCAGTCTGTTGCCATAGTACCTACTGTACTAACGGAAACATAGTACACGATAAACATAACCACTGCAAAAATCGGCAGTGCCAGGAAACGGTTTGTCACCACCTGGTCGATTTTATCGGAGGTGGACATGCCGCCTTTATTCTTTTTGGTGTAGCAATGCTGAATCATTTCACCAATGTACATATAACGCTCATTGGTGATGATGCTTTCGCTGTCATCATCCAGCAGGTCTTCTGTTTTCTTGATGATGCTTTCCACATCCGGTGCCTTTTCCATCTGTTCCACGATTTTTTCATCACGTTCGAACATCTTGATGGCATAGAATCGTTTCAAGGATGGAGATACATCCTCCAGTTTTGCCGCAATGTCATTGAGTGCGCCTTCCACTTCCGGTGCGAAGGTATGCTGGGGGGCGCTGCTTTCTCTTGCCGCCGCTTCCACAGCCGCTTCTGCCGCTTCTTTCACACCAGTTCCTTTCAGCGCAGAAATCTGCACCACTTTACAGCCCAGCTCTTTGGAAAGACGTTCCACGTCGATTTTATCACCGTTCTTTTCCACAACGTCCATCATGTTGATGGCAACCACAACGGGAATCCCCAGTTCTGTCAGCTGTGTAGTCAGATACAGGTTTCTTTCCAGATTGGTGCCGTCAATGATGTTCAAAATCCCGTCGGGTCTTTCCCCGATGAGGTAATTTCTTGCCACCACTTCTTCCAGTGTATAGGGAGAAAGGGAGTATATGCCCGGCAAGTCCATGATGGTCACTTCTTTGTTGCCTTTGAGCTTCCCTTCTTTTTTCTCTACGGTTACCCCGGGCCAGTTCCCCACAAACTGGTTGGAGCCTGTCAATGCGTTAAACAATGTGGTCTTGCCGCAGTTGGGGTTCCCGGCAAGCGCAATCTTCATGCCCATGTTGTATCTCCTTCCTATTCGTTAGTCACACCTAACTCTCTGCCAGAAAAAATGGCTCGTTCTCACGAACCAGTTATCTGACTGCAATCATTTCCGCGTCAGCCTTTCTGAGGGAAAGTTCATACCCTCTGACGGTAACCTCCACAGGATCCCCGAGAGGCGCTACTTTTCTGACAAAAATCTCTGTGCCTTTGGTGATGCCCATATCCATGATACGGCGTTTGACAGCGCCTTCGCCTGTCAGCTTCACCACAGTGACTTTTTCACCGATTTTTGCCTGCTTTAATGTCTTTGTCCCTTCCATATTGTCACTTCCTTATACCATGATGCGCGCTGCCATGGATTTGCTGATGGCTACGCGGGATTCTTTTACATTGACGATCATATTTCCGTTGATCTCCGATACCACCGTCACCTGACCGCCGATAACAAATCCCAGACTTTCCAGAAATCGTTTGGTATCATCCCGTCCGCTGATTTTTCTAATGGTTTGCATTTCTCCTGTTTTTGCCAGTGTCAAAGGCATCAGAACTCCTCCTTCCATACTTCACGTCCTTTTATATTTTCAGATGATGAGATAGATTGTTGTTAGCTTTAACTAACATTCTGCAAAGAGTTTACCATTGCTAACTAAAGTTGTCAATAGCTTTTTTCTGGTTTTTGCAAATTTATCCATTTTAAACAAATTCCTTAAATCATGCACAAAAAAACAGACATGGTTGTTTGTACCATGTCTGTCTCTATTTTCTTATTTTCTGCTGCATTTTCCGCAGCTGCCGCAGTCGCCATGACAGGTGCCGCACTTATGCTTTTTCACTGCCACAAGTGCCCCTACAATGGCTGCCGCAATCACTGCCAAAATGACAAAATCTAAAGGGTTCATAATCCCCCTCCTTTTATACAAATAAGCCTAAAAGCAGATAAACGCCAAAGGCTGCCAGCCATGCCACCACGCACTGCAAAATCACAACGCCCAGTGCCAGCCAGCCAGATTCCAGTTCCCGTTTCACTGCCGCGATGGCTGCCACACAAGGGGTATACAGCAGTGTGAATACCAGAAAACTGATGGCAGAAACAGGTGTAAAGAGGGTATGGAGGGCAGGTCCCAATGCCGCTGTGGAAGTTCCCATGAGCACACCCAATGTACTGATAACGGCTTCTTTTGCTGTAAAGCCAGTAATGAGGGCAGTAGGAATACGCCAGTCGTCAAAGCCCAGAGGCGCAAACAAAGGTGCAAGCAGATGCCCAATGGCTGCCAGAATACTGTCCGCGCTGTCTGTCACCACATTCAGACGGCTGTCGAAGCTCTGGAGGAACCAGATGATAACCGTCGCCAGGAAAATGATGGTGAAAGCACGCTGTAAGAAGTCTTTCGCTTTATCCCACATCAAAAGCAGTACGCTTTTTGCGGAAGGGAAACGATAGTTCGGCAATTCCATAACGAAAGGAATGGGTTTGCCGCGGAATACAGTTCTGTCAAAAATCAGCGCAACAATGATGCCGATGATGATACCTGTCAGGTACATGCCAATCATCACCAGTGCCGCATATTGCGGGAAGAAAGCCGCTGCAAAGACTGCGTAAATGGGAATCTTTGCGGAACAGCTCATAAAAGGTGTCAGCATGATGGTCATGCGGCGGTCACGTTCCGAAGAAAGGGTACGGCTTGCCATAACCGCAGGCACCGTACAGCCGAAGCCCACCAGCAAAGGCACGATACTTCTGCCGGAAAGACCAATTTTACGGAGCAGTTTATCCATAACAAAGGCAATTCTTGCCATATAGCCTGTATCTTCCAGAATGGACAGGAAGAAGAACAGTACCACGATGATAGGCAGGAAGCTGAGAACACTGCCCACACCGGCAAAGATACCGTCGATCACCAGGCTATGTACCACAGGGTTGATGCCGTAAGCCGTCAAGCCTTTATCTACCAATGCAGTGATATCGTCAATAAGCAGGGACAGCAAATCGCTAAGCACTGCCCCAAAGACGTTGAATGTCAGGAAAAATACCAGAAACATCACCAGTATGAATATGGGGATGGCAAAATACCGATGGGTCAGAATGCTGTCGATTTTCACGCTGCGGATATGCTCTTTGCTTTCCTCGCATTTGATGACCGTATCGGCGCAAACACTTTCGATAAAGTCATAACGCATATCTGCCAGCGCGGCATTTCTGTCCATGCCCGCTTCCGCTTCCATTTCGATGATACTGTGTTCCACCAGTTCCAATTCGTTCTGGCTCAATTGCAGCATATCTACAATACGTGTATCGTTTTCAATGAGTTTGGAGCAGGAAAAACGCACGGACAAGCCAGCTTTTTCCGCATGGTCTTCAATCTGGTGACAAACGGAATGGATACAACGGTGGACAGGTCCCTGCTTACAGAAATCAATGACTTTTGTGGTCCGTTTTTCCTTTGCCACACGGACTGCCGCCTGTACCAGTTCTTCGATACCTTCGTTTTTCGCAGCACTGATGGGCACAACAGGAATGCCCAGTGCTTCGGACATTTTTTCCACGTTGATGGTACCGCCGTTGTTGCGGACTTCGTCCATCATATTCAACGCCAAAACCATAGGAATCCGCATTTCCATGAGCTGTAATGTCAGGTACAGATTTCGTTCAATATTGGTGGCATCTACGATGTTGATGATGCCGTCAGGTTTTTCATTCAACAGGAAATCTCTTGTGACGATTTCCTCGTTTGTGTAAGGTCTGAGAGAGTAAATCCCCGGCAAGTCCACCACAGAACAGTCCGGCTGGCTTTTCATCTGCCCAACCTTCTGGTCTACAGTTACGCCGGGAAAGTTGCCCACATGCTGGTTAGAGCCTGTCAGCTGGTTGAAAAGAGTGGTTTTCCCGCAGTTCTGATTGCCTGCTAACGCAAAAATCATAGGTCAACCCCCTCTTGTGTGATTTCAATGTTTTTGGCGTCCTCCACACGCAGGGTCAAAGTATAGCCTCTGAGCCTGATTTCGATGGGGTCACCCATGGGAGCCACTTTTGTCACCGTTACTTTTGTCTTGGGAATCAGCCCCATATCCAGAAAACGGTAGCGCAGTTCCCCTTCGCCGCCCACCTTGGTGATGATGGCGGACTGTCCAATGGGTAATTGATGCAATGTCATATTTTCTACCTCGTATCTATCTTCATCTAAAAAAGTAAACCATAACTAACATCAAAAAGTATAGCATAGCCCCAAACCCATGTCAATAAAGGCGGCAGCAAATCCTAGAGAAATTATATGAAATATTTTTTCGTCACATTTATACCAAAATTTTTCAAAGGTTTTGCCATTTTTGCACCTGCCATCAAAAAGTATCCCCAAAAAGAAAAAGAGCAGAAAAAAATCCGTTTATCAGATGCTTTTTCCGCTCTCTTTTTCTCTCTTTTTATGCCTTGAAAAACTATTCTTCCTCTGCAAAGAGATCGCGATAGGCATTTTCGTCATAGCCAACGGTTTCTTTCAGCAGTACCATCAGATTTTTGCCTTCATGGTGCAGGTCGTCCATTTCCACGTCCGCCGCCAGTTTACCTTGATGAATGACAATGGCTCTATCAATGAATGTTTCCACAGACTCCAGTTCATGGGTGACCAGAATCAAAGTTTCTTCCCCTGTCAGACTGCCGGACAAAATCTTCATAAAATCCTGTCTTGTCAGAGCGTCTTTCCCCAGAAAAGGCTCATCCATGAAAATATATTTCGTCCGCTTGGCAAGACCTGCCGCAATTTCCAGCTTTGCTTTCTGCCCCCGTGACATATGCTTTGCCGCCTTTTCCTCCAGTTTGAAAAATTTCACCAGCTTATCATAATAGGCTCTGTCAAACTTCGGGAAGAAATCCGCCAGAAAATCCCCATACTGCTTCGGTGTCAGATCCGGCAGGAAGGTACCTTCTTCAAAAATGCAGGCAATCTCTCCTCTTACCTGTGTGGCAGGTTTTCCATCCAGCAAAATCTGACAGCCCCTATCCTTCTGCACCAGAAGTCCCGCCATAAGCCGCAGCAGCGTAGACTTTCCGGCGCCGTTCTCTCCAAAAAGCCCCACAATCTGCCCGTCTGGAATCTGTAAATCCACATAATTCAAGACAGGATTTTTGTCTGTTTCCGCAAATCCGTATGTAAAAAAGATTTGTTTGCCTTCGATCATGTTGTTTCCCCCTCGTAAGTCATCTTGATATTGGTAAAGTGCCTTCTGCCGGAAATATACTGCCATGTATCAGATACCAGATATTTTTTACCCACATGCTGACGACTTTCTTTTGTCAGAAAGGCTCCATAAACACCTTCGGTATCGTCTGCCCTATCGGTGACCAATTCCCCGCGGTAAAGAACTTTTTTCAAATCTCTGCTGTATACCGTCAGGAAATACTGCTTTGGTACAATATCTCCTCGATAAAAGAAATCGGAACCGCCAGGCACATCCATTTTTGCTTCTTCTAACGTCAGGAAACTGTCTTTGCCGCAGACAGCCGCCACCCATGGGCTGCCAATGATTGTAAAGCGGTGGATGATCTTTCCTTGGCTGTCTATGGAGATACTGGTGCTTTCCACTTCATCATAGCCAGTATAATAACTGTTTACAACCCATGTAAACAAAATACCATTTCCACCTTCCCATGCGCTTTGAGAAAGGGTGTATTGATAAACACTTTGTTCTGTCTGAATTTCCTTTCTGTCCAGCATCCTGCCTTTTTTGTTATAAGTCTCCAGAATAACCTTGTTGTTGTCTCTTTTGATAAAAAGCAGATGATCTCCTACGGCTTCTATCCCCAATACCCATTTATTAGCATCCACCACATCTTCCCCAAATATCATTTCCGGCTCCACAAATTCTTGGGTAATGTAGGGACAGCCCGCATCATAGAGTTTCTGTAAGTCATAAGCATAAATACCAATAACGCCTTCTCTATAAGCATTGGACACCCGCCCTGTCAGATACAGTTTATCATCCAGCACCACCCCAACAGGCACCACATGTGGAAATTTTACCTTTTGCTCATCTCTCTCATAATCCACATTGCCCTCTGCATCCCATTCCATGATCACTTCCCCCTCATAGGGCAGAGAAAAAGGCACCCAGACACTGCGGTATGCTGTGCCATTACATTCTTGGACACCATTTGCACCTTCCTTGATAGAAACGATATTCATCATATCCGGCTGATCATGGAAAATGATTTCCTGCTGCATATAAATCTGCCCTTTGGAATACCGTATACTGCCAGTCGGAAAAACACTTTCCTTCCCCAAAAGGAATTGCTGCCAGCTTTGACAATATCTTTCCCATACAGCCTGCTCTAATGCTGCACGGGTATCCGGCAGACCTGCGTCGGCAGTAATTTCCGCATCCTCTGTGGGCAATAGTATTTGCCCACCAAACTCCAACCGCACATACTGCTCTTTTCCGTCTATATCCACTTTCCATTCTTCTCTTTTCTGAGGCATTTCTTCTGCCCTTTCAAAGGAAACGTCCTTTTGTATTTCCCCCTGTGACAAAGTAAAAGAAAGATTGTGGAAATCGTCCCCCCAGTTTCCTGTCATCTGATAGGGTTCCAGTGCCGAAGGACTGCCCTGTACATCTCGTACAGTTAAAGTTTCCCGCTGCCACAGATGTGAAATACCCATCAGTGCTGCCACAGACACCAGCAAAGAACACCCAATCAATATTGGTACCATGAACCTTCTTCCCATACTGTTTCTCCTCCTTTGCCCGAAATATCCTCAACCATCAGATAACGTCTCCATCCGGTTGCCCCCCTTGAATTCTGCTCCTGAATACTTTTTCTTCCTTTTGCCGTTTCACAGGACATGAGAACTTCCAGCGCGTCCTCATCAATATCCGTTTCCAACTTTCCATGGTAAATCAGTCTGCCGGCAGGATCTTCGCTGACGTCATACTCACGCAGTTCCAGAGCGTTCAAAGTATATATTTCTTCCATCTCTGCCTTTCCATCCCACAGTTCTTGGAAGGAACCGACGGTCAATACGCGGTCTTTCCCCACTACCCCATAAGTCACATCTCCCTGACTGCTTTCCGGCAGATAAACAGCTGTGATTCTGCCATCTTCCACCCAATATCCAGCGAACAAATGGACATAATGGGCATTGTCGTCTATTTCGTGGCTTCCGATGACATAGATTCCTCTGCCGTCTTCCCAGTCCGTCTGCTGTATCTGCAATTCATCAACAGACGCTTCTGTCTGCTGTTTCACACGGTCCAAAAGCACGCCGTCATAGCTGTAAAGCTCCATGGTAAGCCTATCGGCTTCCCCGATGAATAAAAGCAGACCTTCTTTCACATCTTCCAGACCCAGTACCAAACGATTTTCGTTGACAGGGATTTCTGCCAATGTGGCAAAGGGTTCTGTCATTGTCTGTTCTTCGTCAGAAGTGGATGTACAATCCTCTGCCGGATCGGGACCAAAACAGTACAGCCCCATACTGCCGCCGCAATATTTGTTTGTTGTCATGGTGCCGTAAAGCATTTGCCACTCCTTGGACCATACCAGCACAGGCGCTTCCCTTATCCACAATTCGCTGCTTTGGATATCTTTGTAGTCTTCACCGTTTTCCACACAGACTTTTGCCAGTGGTTTATCCGGTATATACACCAAATTCGTTGGAATCTCGTAATTCCACTGCCTGTACTTGGTGCCTCCATCGGCGCTTGTATGCATTTCCAGCTGAAACACTGCCTGCCCTTTGTCAAAAACCGTCGTGGTGCCCTGCAAAGTGCCATCCTCCTGATAAGCATCGCTGGGAAAATGAGTATTGCCTTTCAGCACAGTCAAATCCACTGTATCTTTGGTTTCTACCTGACTGTCTGCCGCAGGCACGAAGGTACCATAGCTGCTCCAGACTTCCAGTTCTCCTTCTTTCCACGCACCGACTGTTCGTTCTACGTGATATGCTGTTCCCATTCCTGACCCCATATGAAAGCTGTTTTTTCCAGCTTGCCATCTTCTATGGAAAAATTCCATGTATTCTGGGAATCAGCAATTTTTCCTTTTAGGGTGAAGTCCGCCAAGGCACCCTCGTCCCCCTCCAGATGCCTCATCTCCATTTGTCCATTCCATACACTGCCACGAACAATGCCCCAAATGATACAGATCACCAGCAGACTGCCGCAGAAACAAGCCAGTGGCAAATAGATCTTCCATTTTCTCATACAGAATCACCCGCGCTCTCTGTTACAGAAAACACATCCAGTTGACGACTGCTGCTGGTGCTTTTCAGCGTCTGATGCTCCACGCTCTGTTTGTACGCTTTTGTGGTGAAATAGTTGAAGAACTCCAATGCGTCCTCATCTATGTCTGTTTCCAGCTCTCCACAATAAACTTCCTTACCGGCAGGGTCTTCCGTGATATCATAGACAGAAATCTTAAAGCCATTCATGGTATTGCCTCGAATGGGTTCTGCCTTTCCATCCCATTCATCCATTGTCCGGTTCATGACCAGCACTTTTTCTTTTCCTACTGCTGTCCATGTGCCATATCCGTTGCCATTGAGATAAACAGGCTTGATGGTACCGTTTTCCAACCAGTAACCAGTGAAGAAATGCGTATAGTATTCATTTTCGCCTGTTTTCTGAGAACCTTGCACAAACACGCCTCTGCCATCTTTCCATTTGGTCTGCTGTATCTCAATTTCATGTACGGGTTCTTCTGACGGCATTGTATTGCTGTCCAAGAGGGTTCTGTCATAACCATACAGTTCCGCTGTCACCTTATCTGGCTCTCCGATGAACACCAGCAGTCCTTCTCCTACATCTTCCAGTCCTAATACCCAACGACTTTCGCTGACAGGGATTTCTGTCAATGTGGCAACAGGTTCCGTCCGTGTAGGACGTCCAACATGATCTTCATCCCCAAAGAATTCCTCTTCTTTCGGTCCCAAGCAATATAATCCAATACTGCCTCTGCATTTCTCATTGGTCTTTAGTGTCGTGTACAGCATTTCCTTACTTTTTGACCATACACCAATAGCTTCTATCTCATTTCCCTGATTATTGAATTCCGAAGTTTCGCTGTTTTCATCCTTAATTACCACATTCACAAAGGGTTCCTCAGGTATATACTGCATATTCGTCGGGATCTCATAAATCCATTTATGAAATCCATTACCTTTATCCTGTTCCGCATCCATGTCTACACACAACACAACCTGAGCTTTTTCAAAAGTATGCGTTGTCACATGTTGTTCTCTACCCTCATCATAAAGTTCACTAGGGAAATTCCCATCTTTCCACAACTGGCTGAAATCAGTCACCTCCACGGTTTCCACCTCGCTGTCTGCCCATGGTCGAAAATCCGCATCCCAATTCCACACCTGCATGGTGCCGTCTTTCCAATTTCCTATGGTTTCCCCAGAGCCATAAACAGGTTCTTCATAGGACAGGGTAAAGGATTCTTTCTGCAAAGCGCCATCCTTGATGGAAAAATTCCATCTCTGCCTCACATCGGTGATCCCAAACTGTATATTCAAATCTGCTAATGCGCTCTGATCCCCCTTCAGATGCCGCAATTCCAACTGTCCGCTCCAAGTGTGATTCCAGACGCTTCCCCAGATACCGCCTATGACCACCAAAGAACCGCAAAGCAGTCCCAAAGGAAGATATGCCATCCATTTTTTCATCGCACTTCCTCCTTTCTATTTCGCAAGAGGTTCCCGAAAATCCGCCTGCAATCGGAAAATGAGCCAAATGCCTACAGCAAGAAGAAGGATGCTTCCAGTCAGCAGAATATTGCTCATCTCCCCTGCACTGTGTCCCTGCAAATACAGCGCCAAAGGAATCATCAGCCCTGCAGCACAGATAAAAATACCTGTCAGCCCAATGGCTCTCTGCATGCTGACGGATACAATCCACACACCTGCAAAAAACAGCAGGAACAGTGCACACATCATATTTTTCCAATCCAAGCTGTAAACGATACCCAAAAACTCACTGCGCAGAAAGGCCAGAAACAGCCCATTGTGCCGTGTGGCGTCAATGCCTGTCAAAATGCTGCCATCGTCCATCAGAAATTCCTGTTTTGCCGCCAGACTTACCATCCAATGCATCATAGGAAAATACATGACCACAATGACCATGAGCCACAGAGCATAGTACAGAAAAACCATTGCCAAAGACTGAAGCAAAAAGGCATTTGCCACCTGTGTACCTTTCATGGGCAATGTCAGGAAGGTATAAATCCCTTTGCCTTCCCGCTGGTATTTCCGCAGCTGCAAAAACTGCAAAAACAGCAGCGCCAAAAGTCCTATGCCAAAGAAAAGCGGAATCATACTTTGGTCAATGATGCGCTCATAGGGCAAAAATCCCTTTGCCCGGTAAGGTGATGTTTCTCCTGCCATTCCTGCATACCCGCGATAAACGGCAGTGATGACCCCTGCCAGAATGGAAAAGACATAAACTGCCCATCCTCCTTTTTTCATGTTCCACTGAAATACATATCCGCTGAGCAATGCTGTTTGTTTCATACATTTTCCCCTCTTTCCTGCCATGCTTCCTCTACCATTTTCATCACTTCTGCCAGCGTCAGACGGTTTTCCTTGGCTTCTGCCACAAATTGCCGTACCAGATCTCCCGTCATCTCCTGCCGGATTCTGCCCAATGTTTCTTCGTCATAAAAAACCGTGCTGGCTGCGTTTTTCGGTGTCTGTATGAGCCCTTCTTCCTCCATGAGCCGAAAAGCTTTCTGGGCTGTGTTAGGATTGATGCAAAGCTGCGCCGCCAGTTCCCTTCTGGAAGGCAGGCTTTCTCCCACAGCCGCTTCCCCCAGAAAAATTGCCCGTTTCAAATGCCGCACAATCTGCACATAGACCGGCTCCATATCATGCAGCTGCAGATCAGAAAAATTCACCACCGTCTGTCACCTCCTTTCAAGTGTACTATGCTTATCATACACTTCTTAACTGTATGATAGCAATCATACACTTTTCTGTCAACAAATTTTAGAAAATTCAAAAAAAAGAAAGACTTTCGTCATATTTTATTTATAATGATTGTATATACTGATAATATAAAATAAAGACAATTGTTATTTTGTGATAGATTCCAAAGGAGGAATACATATGAAACGACTGACATCTTCTCTGGTTGTCTGCATGCTGATGCTGGGCACAGCTGCCTGCACCGCCAATACAGAAACCGAAGAACCCCCACAAACACAGGAAATGACCGCCGAACAGCAGGCACAAGCCGTTGACGACATGACAGCGCCTGTAGACTCTCTGGTGCGGTGCATGTTGGAAAACAATATGGAATATGATCCCCAGAACCCTGAATTTTTCTGGACATCCCTTGCGTATTTCGCAGGACAGTATGGCAGTGAACATCAGCTGGCAGAAGTGACCGATGATTCCATCACACTGCCCAGCAAAGCCGTTCAGGAATTGGCCATTGCCCTTTTTGCAGACTATGACGACCTGCTGGAACTGCCCGACAGCCTTTCCGGTCGTGTGACTTATGACGAAAGCACAGACGCCTACACCTTTGGCAGAGGCGACATCGGTCTGGCAGAAACCAAACTGACATTCAAAGGCGAAGAAGACGGCGTTGTGACTGTACAGGCAGATCTGGTTTCCCTTATGGAAGATCAGGACATCATCGGTTCTTGGACTGTTACCATGACCAATAACACATACGCTGACGGCATCTCTGATCCTATGTACCTTTACAGCGTTGCCAGCGTAACACCTATTGAAACCACAGAAAACGAAGGTAACAGCCAGACTTCCGGCACCACATCTTCCGAAACGGCTTCCAATGAAATCACAGTGAATGCCGTTTACAACGGTCTTTCCGATGGACATACAGCGGAAATGACACTGCCCGACGGTACCGTCAACGCTTACCAGTTCACAGACAGCAAGGTAGCATCCAAACTGCAGGAATATAACGTAGGCGACGCCATCACATTCACCTACACACAGGAAAGCAAAGATGCCGCTATGGTCATCACCAACGTGGAATAATCACAGGAAAGAAGGGAGAGCATGGGCAATCTGAGAAATCGGCTTTTGAAAATCCTGCTGGTTCTGCTGGCATTAGGCGCCGCCCTATTCGGCGGATGTATCCTGTATCTTGCCATCACAGACCCCATAAAACAGCCTTACCGACAGTATTTCTATCCCATACTCCTTGCCATCTACCTCTCCGCCGTTCCCTTTTTCACAGGACTGTTTTATGGCTATCGCTTCTTATGCCAGTCAGACAGTACTGCACAGGAAACAGGCGCAGTGGCACAGACATTACGGAAAATCAAAATTTGCGCCATCACTTATGGCATCCTCTTTCTGCTGGTGATCCCCTTCTGGATTGGTCTGGCAGAAGCAGATGATGCCCCCGGCGCTATGTTCTTTGGGCTTTTGCCCATTTGCTGGGCAGTTCTGTCTTACTTCTGGTCATACAGATACAAAAACAGACTGCTGCAAAATAACGCATAAAAAAAGCTGGAATCCGCATATGAACTGCACCCCATTTGTTAGACAGTATGATATACTGAATAACAAGTGGGGT
>ERZ826396.1063-NODE-1063-length-33525-cov-4.175172_pt1 | contig 33525 bp, 27 predicted proteins | sample MGYA00519926_ERZ826396 | MGnify/ENA primary metagenome ERZ826396 (study PRJEB31778, sample SAMEA3449230) | human gut metagenome | biome: human gut; feature: human-associated habitat; material: faeces | place: United Kingdom | collected 2010/2012 ... | reverse complement strand
CGATCCTTAAATTCCTGTGCCTTTCCGTCATTCCAGTTCTGAACCGGACGGTAGTATCCTGTAATACGGCTGTAAACTTCTGTTACATTGCCGCACTCCGGACAAGTATAGTGCTCGCCCGAAATATAACCGTGATCCTTACAGATAGAGTAAGTCGGTGACATTGTATAATAAGGCAATTTGTAATTTTCTGCTATCTTACGTACCAGAGAAGCGGCTGACTTCCAGGAAGGAAGCTTCTCTCCCAGGAACGCATGGAACACGGTTCCTGATGTGTACAGTGTCTGCAGATCATCCTGAATGTCCAGAGCGTCAAAAATATCTTCTGTATATCCCACAGGCAGATGAGAACTGTTGGTGTAATATGGCGTGCCGCAGTCCTCTGCCGCTGTAATGATATCCGGGAACTGCTCCACATCATGTTTCGCAAACCGGTAAGCGGTTGACTCTGCCGGTGTTGCTTCCAGATTATAAAGATCGCCGTATTCTTCCTGATATCCTGACAGTCTTTCTCTCATATGATTAAGAACTCTCTTTGAAAATTCCTGTGTTTCCTTATGCGTCATATCCTTGCCGATCCATTTTGCGTTGAGTCCGGCTTCATTCATTCCCACAAGTCCGATCGTGGAGAAATGATTGTCAAATGTTCCAAGATAACGTTTTGTATACGGATACAGTCCGCCTTCCAGAAGCTGGGTAATAACCTGTCTCTTTACATGCAAAGAGCGGGCAGAAATATCCATCAGCCGGTCCAGACGGCTCATAAACTCTTCTTCGTTTTCAGACTGGTAAGCGATCCTTGGCATGTTGATGGTCACAACTCCAATGGATCCTGTACTTTCTCCGCTTCCGAAAAATCCGCCTGACTTCTTGCGAAGCTCACGAAGATCAAGACGCAGACGGCAGCACATGCTTCTTACATCGCTCGGCTCCATGTCACTGTTAATGTAGTTAGAGAAGTATGGTGTTCCGTATTTTGCTGTCATCTCAAAGAGAAGACGGTTATTTTCCGTATCAGACCAGTCAAAATCACTGGTGATGGAGTAAGTCGGGATCGGATACTGGAATCCGCGTCCGTGAGCATCTCCCTCGATCATGATCTCAATGAACGCCTTATTGATCATATCCATCTCTTTCTTACAGTCTCCGTATGTAAAATCCATGTCCTTTCCACCCACAATCGCCGGAAGATTGGCAAGGTCATTCGGAACAGTCCAGTCCAGAGTAATATTGGAAAACGGCGCCTGCGTACCCCATCTGGACGGCGTATTTACTCCGTAAATAAACGATTCTATACACTTTTTCACACTGTCATAGCTTAAATTATCTACTTTGACAAACGGTGCCAGATAAGTATCGAAAGAAGAGAATGCCTGCGCGCCGGCCCATTCATTCTGCATGATTCCCAGGAAGTTTACCATCTGGTTGCAAAGAACGCTCAAATGCTTTGCAGGAGAAGAGGTAATTTTTCCCGGTATTCCTCCCAACCCTTCCTGGATCAGCTGCTTCAGCGACCATCCTGCACAGTATCCGGTCAGCATGGAAAGGTCATGAAGATGGATATCCGCATTTCTGTGAGCCTGCCCGATCTCCTCATCATAGATTTCCGACAGCCAGTAATTTGCTGTGATCGCTCCTGAATTGCTTAAGATCAGACCTCCCACAGAATAAGTTACTGTAGAATTTTCTTTCACACGCCAGTCGGAAACATTAACATAATTGTCAACAATTTCCTTATAATCCAACATGGTCGATTTGAGATTGCGGATCTTCTCCCGGTTTTTACGATAAAGGATATATCCTTTTGCCACATCGCCGTAACCTGCCTGGACAAGCACCTGCTCTACGCTGTCCTGAATATCCTCTACCTGGATCAAATCCTTTTTGATCTTCGGCTCAAAATCTGCAGTCACCTTCAGCGACAGCATATCTATGATGGACGGATGATACTGCCTGTTCTGTGCTTCAAACGCTTTTGTGATGGCGATACTGATCTTGGCAATATCAAATTCCGCGATCTGTCCGTCTCTTTTTACTACCTGATACATGAAATGACCTCCCCTTTTATTTTTCTTTTGTGCTGGTTCTTTTATCATACCACCTTATCTCCGTAAGAGTCAATACAAAATAACAACATGTTGTGCACACTTTTCGTCTTCTTCACAACATGTTGTTATTATGTTCCCTCATATTTTCTATAAACCACGCAGTTTTGCAGATTCTACGTCCTTTTTCACAACCTCCAGGGCCTGCTCCATAATTTCTTTATTATAGCCGTGCAGTCCGGGACGAATCAGATCCCCTGAATCTACAAACTGCTGAAGGTAATACTCCCTGGCTCCCCGGATCCACCGTCCAATAGAAGCAAAATCCGACCTTTGATGAAATTCCCGCACAACAGTCGTTCGAAATTCATAGGGTACTTCTCCCGACATCAGATACTTGACACTTCTATGTACATCTCTGATATCATAATCTTCTATCCCGATCGTTTTTCCGTAATGCTCCTGGGAATTTTTAATATCCATTGCCACATAATCGATCAGTCCTGCTTCCACAAGCCGGATCAACTTATCCGGAAAGCTTCCGTTGGTGTCCAGTTTCACATCATACCCTATCTCTTTGATCTGCCGGATAAATTCTTCGATCCCGTCCTGTATCAATGGCTCTCCGCCGCTGATGCACACGCCGTCAAGGATCCCCTGGCGTTTGGTGAGAAATCGGAAAATCTCCTCTTCCGGTATGGTCTCATTCGCTGATGTATCGATCACAAGGGAGGCATTGTGGCAAAACGGACACCTGAAATTACATCCTGCCGTAAATATGGTGCAGGCAACCTTTCCGGGATAGTCCAGCAATGTTAATTTCTGCAATCCTTGTATTATCATATCTCTCATCTCCTGCTTTTATTTTATTCTATCACAGGCAGGTAGAGATTACTATTTTTTTATTCGTACAGAAACGCGGAACAAAACCAAGCCCACTACAAAAACCACCGCCAGAACGGCAACGCCCTGGTTTGTGCTGCCCGTGACCTGTGAAACAAATCCTACCAGGGCAGTTCCGATAAAGGAAGCTCCTTTTCCGCAGATATCGTAAATGCCGAAATATTCTCCGGATTTCTCAGCAGGAATGATCTTTGCAAAATAGGAACGGGAGAGCGCTTGGATTCCGCCTTGGAACATACCCACGCAGACGGCAAGGAACCAGAAATGAAGCTGGGTGGACATGAAAAGGGCAAAGACGGTGATTCCCAGATAAGCGAGGATGCACAGGATGATCAGGCGTTCCGGCTCATGATTGGCAGATAAGCGTCCGAAGAGCAAGGAGAAAGGAAAAGCCACGATTTGGGTGACGAGCAGGGCGATCAGAAGCCCGGTAGTGTCAAGTCCCAGTGCTGTACCATATGCGGTGGCCATGTCAATGATGGCATAGACACCGTCAATATAGAAAAAGAAGGAAAGAAGGAATAGGAAGGTCTTCTTTTCTTTTTTTATGCTGCGAAACGTCTCTGCAAGCCTATGAAAGCTTCCGGCCACCGCTCCCTTCCCAGAACTTTCAGAATAATGCTTTTGCTTGTAGTTCTTCAGTAAAGGAACAGAGACGGCAAACCACCAGGCTGCCACGATCAGAAATGAAAGCATCATGGAAGAAGAGAGGGAGAGGCCAAAAGAGTCCGCGCCCAGGACCAGGATCAGACAGGCGGCGAAGGGGATGCAGCTGCCGATATACCCCAGACCATATCCATAAGAAGAGACCCGATCCATCCGTTCGGGATCGGAGATATCCGGCAGCATGGAATCATAGAAAATCAGGCTGACGGAATAGCCTACCCGAGTGAGGACAAACAGGCCTAGAAACAGAAGCCAGCCAGTGACAAAACCGAGGAGTACACAGCAGACGACACCGACTGCGAGGGAAGCAAAGAACAACTTCTTTTTGTAATTTTTATGATCCGCCAACGTGCCAAGCACGGGCCCAGAGAGGGCTACGATAAGCGTGGCGGCAGAAGCGGCATATCCCCAACTGGCCAAATAATCCACGGAAGAAATGCCGGCATTTTCTGCCAGGTAGTTAAAATAGATGGGGATGATGGTGGAAACCATCAGAATAAATGCGGAATTGCCTATATCATATAGGATCCAGCTTTTTTCCAATTTGGTGAGTTTATATTTCATAAATGATTCTCCTTATAGAAGAGTATCTGCTCAGTCAAAAGAACGAACAAAATAGGGAACCAATTGTGCCTGTCCTTTCAGGAAGAGCCGGTAATTGCCGATCAGGGAAACGGCAAGCGGAAGAGCCTTGTGATAAAGCCGGCCCAGCTGGAGGTTGGTAGGGATACAGGCAGGATTTCCATGAGGGCTGATCAGGATCCCGCGCAAAGACGCCTCATTTCGGCTCAGGGCAAATGACATCTGAAGAAGGAGTCGCTTAGGCGCGTGAGGCGTAAGAAGCAGCCGGCAACAGGTGCGCATGGAACAAAGCGATTCCTGCACTTGCAGCAAAGATGCGTCAGGGAAAAATGCAGCGATAACACCGGCATTTGGTGCGGAAGGGATGATATGGCCTGCAGGGAAGTGATTCAGCGGATCCAATCCATCGTGAAGCATCAGCCGACGGTCAAATTCAGATTCCAGTTCCAGATGAGGGATGTGAAGCTGCCTTACGCTTCTTTCAACATAAGGATGGCAGGAAGAATCCAGGGCAAAATGACACAGAAAGCCGTATAAATAGGAAATGCCAGCTCGCCTGTCAGGAAGACAAGACAGGGCATCGGAAGCGGGACCAAAAAAATGATCCGCACTTTCATGGTGCATTCTCTGCCCCATGGATTTCAAAGGGGAAGAGCCGAGCGGATGATGATAGAAGAAAATATCCGGCCCATGCAGGCCGATCTGGAATAGTTCAGGATAAGCGAGTACTGCTTCTAAGTCGGATGGCTCGAGCATCGAAAGAATCTGACGTCCGAAACGATAGTGCGCATAAGTAGAGGGCATACGAAACTCCTTACTCCTGCGGCCCAAAGCAGCAGGTTCTATGAAAACAAACCGAAAACGAGAATTTTTCCATCGCAGCGCGATTGGAACAGCAGAATATGACCTGTATTATTATTACACATTTTTTATCTTTTACAAGGCGGAAGATGGTAAAAAATAGGTAAAAAAGTTACGATTCGTGTAACAGTTCAGACACCCCCTTTGGAAGGAATCAGAGGCACCGCATGAAAAGTAACCTTTGCAGATGTGTTCCGCTTTGACTTGTGGATAGTCCTTTGCTATATTCTTAAGAAAAGGCGATTCCAAGAGCAGAAAAGGAGAGAAGGATGTATACACATATTTTATTCGACCTGGATGGAACCATCAGCGATCCCGGGCCGGGAATTACCAAAAGCGTACAGTATGCCCTGAGGGCTGAAGGGATTGAGGTGAAGGATCCAAAGGTTCTGGAGAAGTTCATAGGACCGCCGTTGGTGGACAGCTTTATGGAATTCTATGGATTTGATGAGCAGCGTGCGCTGCGGGCGGTGGAAAAGTACAGAGAGCGTTTCTCAAAGGTGGGAATGTATGAAAATACGCTATACCCGGGCATGCGGGAACTTTTAACAGGGTTGAAACGGGATGGGTTCCATCTGGCGGTGGCTTCCAGCAAGCCGGAATACTTTGTAACAAAAATATTAGGGTATTTTGGAATTTTGGAATGCTTTGAAGCGACGGTGGGAAGCGAACTGGACGGAAGGCGCAGCAGGAAGGAAGAAGTGGTGGAAGAAGCGCTGCGCCGCCTGTTTTTGGAAAAGGAAATCGCATATGATGCTACGGTAATGGTAGGAGACCGGAAATTTGATATATTGGGTGCACGCGAAATGGGGTTGCCTGCGATCGGAGTGGCGTATGGCTATGCGCCTGAAGGGGAACTGAAGGCATGCGCGCCTTGGGCGATTGCTTCAGATGTGGAAGAACTGGGCCGCATTCTGCGTACCCCTCTCGGAGGTGTGATTTTGTGACAACTCTACCTGTACGGGGCTGTCTGGGAACTGTGCGGATGTGAAAGGAGCCGGACGCATGCCGGTTCAGAAAAAGCTGTATGGATTCGGGCATTTGGAAATGGAGGAAAAGAGAATTGAAGAAAAAAGAAGAGATGCGGGGAGAAAAAAAACAGCATGCTCCGCTCCGCGCATTCCTGTTCTTCCTGATCGCACTTTTAGTCTATGAAATAGGAAGGACAGCAGGAACGTTGGCAGTGGGGCTTTTGTCGGGGCCATTGCTTGTTGGAATGGGAGGAAAAGGGGCAGAAGGGTTGCAGGATGGCCTGATGCTGCTGGCGGCGCCGCTTGGAGGCGCTGTCGCCTGTATTGGTGTATTCGGCAGGAAACTCTGTTTCGGCCATTGGAGGCAGGAACAAATTGCACCGAAGGATGGGACGGAGAGAAAGCCGTTGCAGATACGCATGGCTTTCCTGGTTTTCGCAGCGGCTTCCGCGCTGGGACTGAACCTGCTTCTGGCGCTCCTTCATATTACACAGCAGTCTTCAGCATTTGAGGAAGTGGCCGCTGTGCAGGCAGCGGTGCCTGTGTGGATGGGCCTGTGCATATACGGGATCTGCGCTCCTTTTTCGGAAGAACTGTCCTTTCGCGGCTTAATCTATGGCAAGGCGCGCTCCCTGTTCCCTCCTGCAGCTGCCATGGTATTTTCCGGCCTTTTGTTCGGACTTTCCCATGGAAATCTGGTACAGGCCATATATGGATGTATCCTGGGAACCATATTGAGTTTCATATATGAAAGGGAAGGGAGACTGTTGGAACCGGTATTGTTCCACGGTGTGGCCAACCTGGCCGTATATCTGTTGATCGATGTATGGGGGCTTGGAATGCGCCTGAGCGTTGCAGGAGCCTGGTTCCTGTGCGTGCTGCTGCTTCTGATGGCGGTCTCAGCGGGTTGGATGTGTTATGGAAGGGGGCGCAAATAGAGAGACCTTCGGCGGCCCAAACAGCAAGATATCTGGCAGCCCAGGCGGCGGGGGACGGGCATGCTTTGAACCGGCTCCCGGGCCTGACGCCATGAAGTAACATGCCCTGCAGCGCCCTGCGGAAACATGCCCTGCAAAAATTGAATTCGCTATGCGGATATGCTATGCTTAGTCTGTTCTGTTTTTTATCAGAGACCAGTCAGGACGGATGAAACGGAACAAGGCTGAATCTGACAGACATAAGATTTCCGGGAACGGAAGAAAGGAAGGGAACAGATGTATATAGAAATGGAGGAAGTATTGGCAATCGTGAAGGAGGCCGGATCGCTTTTGTTCGACAGGCAGGAGGCTTCATGCATCACAGTGAAGGGAGTGGCGGATTATGTGACGCAGGTGGATTTCCATGTACAGGAGTTCATTCGCACCCGCCTGGAAGAAAGATGGCCGGATGTACAGTTTATGGGGGAGGAAAAAGACAACAGCGACCTGGATTTTGGCAAGGCTGTCTGGATTTTGGATCCCGTGGACGGAACGACCAACCTGATTCATGGATTTATGCACAGCGCGATTTCCTTGGCTTTGTGTGAACAGGGACGGGTCAGCTGCGGTGTGATCTATCTGCCTTTTACTGGGGAATGCTTCTATGCGCAGCGGGGAAAAGGTGCATACAGGGATGGAGAACGCATTCATGTCAGCGAGGCGGCAGCCATGCAGGACAGCCTGATTTCCGTAGGCACTGCGCCGTATGCGCATGAGTATGCGGATTATAATTTTGACCTTTTTAAGCGGATCTTCTTAGATTGCCAGGACATCCGCAGGATCGGCTCGGCGGCCATTGAACTGGCCTATGTGGCCAGCGGCAGGCTGGATGCATTTTTTGAACGGGATCTGAAGCCATGGGATTTCGCGGCGGGCCTTTTACTGGTGGAAGAAGCGGGCGGAACGGTGACAGACTTTGAAGGAAAAGATGTGATCGCATGGCAGCGCGGGAGCATTCTTGGAAGCAATGGAAAGATAGGGAAAATCCTTGTTGAAGAATATATGAAGGAAAAGAAGGAATAGGAAAACGTGTTTCTTTTTACGTCTGGACTGTGACCATGTACGGATTTTCCGGGTGTACATAAATCCATTTTTCTGCCATCCGTCCGAACCGGGAGAATATCCGAACCGGGCGGATAGCAGGAAAATGGATTTGTGTGTATGCAGGGAATTTGGCTTGACATCCGCTTTGATTGCATGCACAATAATTATGAATGAAAGAGGAATGAGACAGGTGATCGTTTCCTTTTGTGCGCCATACAGCCCATAATCTATGAAAACGGATGAAGCCAGTCGGGAACGATAAGGAGGAGAGAACGTGCCAAACGGGAAAAAAGGAAAGAAATCCTACGGATGGAGGGCGCTTCTGGCGGTCGTCTGCGCAGGATGCATATGGCTGCAGACAGCTGCCGGCCTGACGGTTCAGGCACAGGGAAATGGAGAGGCAAGCCAGGAGGAAGCCGCACAGGCCCTCTATGCTGCGCAAATGGCGGCATATCAGCAGGCACAGGCAGAATATGCGGCACAGCTTGCAGCTTATCAGCAGGCCCTTCTGGAACAGGCGCAGGCCCAGTTAGAAGCGCAGCTTGCCGCCCAGCAAGCTGCGCAGCAGCAGGCCATGGAGCAGGCGCAGCAAGCCCTTGCGCAGCAACAGGCCATGGAGCAGGCGCAGCAGGCGGCGGGGCAGCTTTCCACAGGGCAACTGATTGCAGCGGGGCTTTTGAACAATGCGCCTGACAGTTCTTTGAAGGGAAAGACGGTTTCCATACTCGGGGACAGCATCTCCACTTATGCGGGATATATTCCGGAAGGGTACGCCTGCTTTTATCCGGATGCGAACAATGATGTGACAGATGTAACCCAGACGTGGTGGATGCAGGTGCTGTACAATACGGGGATGCGCCTGCTGGTGAACGGTTCCTATTCAGCCAGCGCCGTATGCGGGGATTCCAGGGCAGAGAATTCCAGCGCGGGCTGCAGCAACCGGCGGGTCACAGACCTGATGGGAGCGGATGGGAGCGTTCCGGATGTGATTCTCGTCTATATGGGGGCGAACGATTTCTTCCATTCGATAGAATTGGGAACGTATTCGGGAGTGGCTACGCACAGGACGGATCATTTTGTCTGGAATTTCACGGAAGGATACGAGCTGATGCTTCAGAAGCTTCAGGCGGTGTATCCCACCTCGCGCATTTACTGCATGACTCTGGTTGAGTCCAATTCCGGAGATCATCCGCGCGTGAATGAGAACGGCAATACGATTGCGGACTATAACCGCAGGATCAAAGAGATCGCGGCGGCACATGGACTTCCGGTGATTGATGTGCATAACTGCGGGATAGAGGTCTATGAACTGAATCAATATACGAGCGACGGAACCCACCCGAACAAGGCGGGAGCACAGAAAATGGCAACTTATGTGACGAATGCGCTTCTGGCAGGAGGCTGACAGGAGGGTATATGCTTTCTGTATTGATCGTGATACTGGTTTTGGTATATTGGTACCGCCTGCGCCTGAATCAGAGACTGGATCGGAGTCAGCTGGCGCACAGTTCCTATTATGAACTGTCCTATGGCGGGGAAAAGAAGTGTACAAAAGAGGCTGCGTCCATCCTGAGCGATGTGAGCGGTTATAAGAAAATACTTCTTGGCTGGAAACACCTGGAAAAGAAAGGCCCGGTGTCTGCAGACATTATCCTTTTGCATGAAACGGGGATTTATGTGTTTGAGACGAAAGAGTATGCGGGCTGGATTTCCGGCGGGATGGAAGAAGAATATTGGGTACAGACCCTCAGCACGGGAAAATACACGTCCTGTCAGAACTATTTTTATAATCCCATGCTGAAGATGGAGGGCTGTATTGCCTGCATGCAAAAGGAACTGCCGGATATGAACTGGCTGCCTTATTACCGCGTTGCGGTATTTGGGGACGGCTGCGAACTGGAGAATGCCGGACTGACGGATCGGGAATCCAAGATCATTCATCTGCGCCAGCTGTCCTATACCATATATGGAATGATCCGCAGCGCACATAAATTCCTTGCGCCGCAGGTGATCGACGAGATTTATGCGCGTCTTTGCACCCCTGGAGCCTGCGAAGACCACAGTGCCTGCAGACGCTCAGGCGCCTGTGAAAATGTGCATATGCCGCAGAAGCATGAAAGCCTGAGGCCTTGATGGCCTGCGTTTTGCGGCCGCAGCCTGGGGAACATTCCAGGCGGTGTCAGGCTATGGCGGTTATGTGATGGGCCGCAGGATGGATATAAATGTACACGGGAGGCAGAATTCAAGAAAGATGGAATCAAAATACACAACTTTGCTGCTGGATATAGACGGAACTTTGCTGGACTTCGCGGCTGCAGAACATCAGGCGTTCGGCAAAGCGATGTCTCTGCATGGATTTACAGCGGCGGATGAGGAATACCGTCTCTATTCGGGCATCAACAAAGCGCTGTGGGAAGCGTTTGAACGGGGAGAAGTGGAACGGGGGGAGCTGTTGGTTCTTCGTTTCCGGCGTCTGCTGGAAGCGCTTCAGCGAAACGGCGATCCCGTTCTTATTGAGCAGGATTATCAGAGGCTGCTGGGAGAATGTGCGGTTCTGATGGATGGCGCGGAGGAAATCCTTTCCTATCTCGCGCCGAAATATGCGCTGTATGTGGTGACCAATGGAGTGGAAGAGACCCAGCGGAACCGCCTGCGCCTTTCCGGGATCGAACGGTACATGGACGGCGTGTTCATCTCCGAATCGATCGGATATCAGAAACCGCAGAAGGAGTTCTTCGATTGCTGCTTTGCACAGATTCCGGAGAAGAGAAAGGACAGATTCCTGATTATCGGGGACTCTTTCACTTCGGATATTCAGGGAGGCATCAATGCCGGGATCGATACATGCTGGTTCCATCCAACGGGAGAACCGGGGACGGATAAGATTCAGACTAGGAAAGTGCGGGAAGGCTTTCTGGACCTGGAGATTGGCAGCCTGCATGATTTGATGGAATTGCTTTAAGGGCGGATCGCTTATGGGAGGAGCGGCCGGAGGAAAAGGAGAGAAGCCGTGAAAAAACTGTTGGTATATCTGAAGGATTATAAAAAGGAAACGGTGCTGGCGCCGCTTTTTAAATTGCTGGAAGCTTCTTTTGAGCTTCTTGTGCCCCTGGTGATGGCGGCCATTATCGATACCGGTATCGGTAATTCCGATACCGGTTATATTCTGAGAATGTGCATGGTGCTGATCCTTTTGGGGATTGTGGGGCTGGTGTGTTCCATCACCGCTCAGTATTTTGCGGCCAAAGCGGCTGTGGGGTTTGCGGCGAAGATGAAGCATGCCCTGTTCGGGCATATCCAGAGCCTTTCTTTTACGGAAATGGATACCATTGGCACCCCTACGCTGATTACCCGGATGACCAGCGATGCCAATCAGGTGCAGAACGGGGTGAATATGGTGCTTCGGCTGTTCCTGCGTTCCCCGTTCATTGTATTCGGGGCCATGGTGATGGCGTTTACCATCGACGTGAAAGCGGCCCTGATCTTTGTGGTGGCCATTCCGCTCCTGTCGATTGTGGTATTTGGGATTATGATGATTACCATGCCCTTATATAAAAAGGTACAGAGCGGCCTGGATGCGGTGATGGGGATCACGAGGGAGAACCTGACGGGCATTCGTGTCCTGCGCGCATTCAATAAAGAAGAAAGTGAGATCGATCGGTTTGAAGAGACGAACGGGGCGCTGACCCTGCTGCAGAAGCATGTGGGGAAATTTTCTGCGCTGATGAACCCGCTCACCTACATCATTATCAATGCGGCGGTGATCGCGCTGGTATGGATGGGCGCCTGGCGTGTGGAGAATGGGGCCATTACCCAGGGCGAAGTGGTGGCTTTGGTGAACTATATGTCCCAGATTCTGGTGGAATTGATTAAGCTGGCTAATTTGATCGTCACGATTACCAAGGCGATTGCCTGCGGCAACCGGATCCAGAGCGTATTCGAAATACAATCCAGCATGAGCGCGCCGGAACGCGCGGAGGGGACAGCGGAGAAAGAAACGGCAGCGGAAGAAGGAGCGTATTCGGTCGTATTTGACCATGTATGCCTGACCTATAAGAATGCTGGCGCGGAGTCTCTGACGGACATCAGCTTTGCGGCGAAGCGAGGGGAGACCATCGGCGTCATCGGCGGAACCGGTTCCGGAAAATCCTCCCTGGTGAATCTGATTCCCCGGTTCTATGACGTGACCAAGGGGCGCATCCTTGTGGATGGAAAAGATGTGCGGGAGTATCCGATCGAGGAGCTGCGCGGGAAGGGGGGAATGGTGCTGCAGAAGGCGGTGCTGTTTACCGGAAGCGTACGCGATAACCTGCTGTGGGGCAAAGAGGATGCCACACAGGAGGAACTGGAGCGGGCGCTTTCCATCTCCCAGGCAAAAGAATTCGTGGAAGCAAAGGAGGGCGGCCTGGATGCCAAGATCGCGCAGGGCGGAAAGAACCTGTCCGGAGGGCAGAGGCAGAGGCTGACCATCGCCAGAGCTTTGGTGCGGAATCCTTCTATCCTGATCCTGGACGACAGCGCTTCTGCCCTGGATTATGCGACGGACGCTGCGCTGCGAAAAGCGCTTCGTGAGATGGAAGACGGCCCCACCGTATTTATCGTTTCCCAGCGCGCATCCTCGATCCGCCATGCGGATCAGATCATTGTGCTGGATGACGGCGAGGCGGTGGGAATCGGTACGCATGAATCGCTTCTTGCAACCTGTCCCGTCTACCAGGAGATCTATTATTCCCAGTTTGAAAAGAACCGGGCGGCAAAGGAGGCGTAGGAAGATGGCGAAGGAAAAGATGGACAGAAGCAGACAGAAAGAAACGTTCCTGAAGGTACTCAGATACATGAAGCCCTATTGGTTCTATCTGGGAATCTCCCTGATCCTTGCCGCGGTTACGGTGGCCCTGACCCTCTACCTGCCCAAGCTGACAGGCCGTGCGATCGATTATATCATCGCCCCGGGAGCGGTGGATTTTGCGTCCATCCTCGGGATCCTTAAGCAGATGGCGGTTGTCATCCTGCTCACGGCGCTGGCGCAATGGATCATGAATGTCTGCAACAATAAGATGACGTATGAAATCGTGCGGGACATCCGAAACGAAGCCTTACGGAAGATCGAGATCCTGCCGCTAAAATATGTGGATAATCATTCGTATGGAGAGATCACCAGCCGTGTGATCGCGGATGTGGATCAGTTTGCGGATGGACTGCTGATGGGATTTACCCAGCTGTTTACAGGCGTCATGACGATCCTGGGCACCCTGTTTTTCATGCTGGCCACGAATGTGGGAATCACGCTGGTGGTGGTGTTGATTACGCCGCTTTCCTTTTTCGTGGCGGGGTTCATCGCCAAACGCACCTTTACCATGTTCCGCCTTCAGTCGGAGACGAGAGGGGAACAGACCGCATTGATCGATGAGATGATCGGAAACCAGAAGGTGGTGCAGGCCTTTGGGCATGAAGAGAAGGCGATGGAGCGCTTTGACGAGATCAATGAGCGGCTCCGCGCCTGTTCCCTGCGCGCCATTTTCTATTCTTCCATCACCAATCCGGCCACCCGCTTTGTCAATAACGTGGTCTATGCCGGAGTGGGCCTTGTGGGCGCATTTTCAGCGGTGGCAGGCGCCATCACCGTGGGGGATCTTTCCTGCCTGCTCAGCTATGCCAATCAGTACACCAAACCCTTCAACGAGATTTCCGGGGTGGTGACGGAGCTGCAGAACGCGCTTGCCTGTGCGGGACGTATCTTCGATCTGATCGAGGAAGAGCCTCAGACGCCGGAAAAAGAGAACGCTGTCCGCCTTTCTTCAGAGGACATCCGTGGCAATGTGGAGCTTTCCCATGTGTATTTCTCCTATGTTCCGGAGCAAAAGCTGATTGAAGATTTTAACCTGAAAGTCCGTCCCGGATGGCGCGTGGCGATCGTGGGCCCAACCGGCTGCGGCAAGACTACTCTGATTAATCTCCTGATGCGTTTCTATGATGTGACGGACGGAAGCGTGCGCGTGGAAGGGATGGATATCCGCGATTTGACGAGGAAAAGCCTGCGGGCTGGATTCGGCATGGTGCTGCAGGATACCTGGCTGAAGGCGGGAACCATCCGGGAAAATATCGTGATGGGCAAGCCTGATGCCACCTGGGAAGAAATTGTGGAGGCTGCCAAGGCATCCCATGCGCACAGCTTCATCAAGCGTCTGCCGGAAGGATATGATACGGTGATCACCGAGGACGGAGGCGGCCTGTCCCAGGGACAGAAGCAGCTGCTGTGCATTACCCGCGTGATGCTGTGCAGGCCGCCCATGCTGATCCTGGATGAAGCCACCTCTTCTATTGATACGCGCACAGAGGTGAAAATACAGGAGGCATTTCTCCGCCTGATGGAAGGAAGGACCAGCTTCATCGTGGCCCACCGCCTTTCCACGATCAGAGAGGCGGACGTGATCCTGGTGATGAAGGACGGTCATGTGACCGAACAAGGAAAACATGAAGAACTGTTGGAGAAGGGGGGCTTTTACGCGCAGCTCTACAACAGCCAATTTGCGTTGTAGAACCGGAATTGAGTGAGAAATGTATGATACGGCCGCCTTGGCCAGGAACGAAATGCGGGAAGCCTGTGGCAGCCGTATCATGCATTTTCATTCAATCCTTTTTACGCATTAGGAGTTCGCTCAGACAGCGGGATGCAGCCCCGAGAGGGCGGGTTGCATCCCGAATCAGGCAGATGTGCCGGAGGGGGACTTCTTCTGTCAGGGGGAGGGTAAAGACTTTTTTCTGCATTAAGGCTTCATTGACCATTTTTTCCGGAATGAAGGCCAGGCCTAAGTTGTTGATGACGATGGGCAGAATCAGATCCGCGCTGGCCAGTTCGATATCATAATGAAGCGGCAGGCCATGAGCGGCAAAAAAAGTCTCATAGAAACGATGAGACATGGTGGTATTGGCCAAGCCGATCAAAGGATACTGCTTCAGATCCTGGAGCGTGAGGGGAGAGCCGCACAGATGGGCAAAACGGGTTCCCCCCACGAGAATACTGCGGATGGCTTCCAGCTTGATGGATGCATAGGGCTTTTCAATGGTAAACGGTGTGGGAATGACGGCCATGTCGGTGCGTCCCTCTTTCAGGTCGGTAAGAACGCGGGTACTGTCCCCGTTGCTGATACGCAGCTTCACGTCCGGATGCTCCTGCTGAAACTGGGAAAGGCGTTCGATCAGCAAGCATTTCAGCGCGGTTTCAGTGGCGCCGATGCTGATGGAGCCTCCATGCAGTCCCAGTGTCATGCCAAGTTCTTCTTCTCCGCGAAGAATCCGTTCACAGGCGGGAGCTACATATCGATACAGAAGTTCTCCTTCCGGAGTCAGGGCTACCCCATGCTTGGAGCGGATGAAGAGCCGGCACCCCAATTCGCTTTCCAGATTTTGCATACTGCGGGTTACAGAAGGCTGACTGGAAAGCAATACGTTTGCGGCTTTGGTAAAATTGCTGTACTTAGCGACGTAATAGAATATTTTATAATAGTCAAAACTAGCAGGCATGGGAATACTCCTTTAGTGATATGCAAAATTGATATAATATATATATCATATTATTATTTTTCAATATGGTATAAGCATAGTATAATACGCCAGGAGCAAAATAGAAAGTGAAAAAACAGTTTGGGCTAGACATCTTAGCAAAGAGGAAGCGTCGTCCTGAAAAAGATATTCGTGTAATAGGAGAATATGGCGTGGAAAGCAACGGATGGCGGAGGGAAAATAGGGATCCCAAGGTGTCGGCTCAGGGACGAAGCAAAGGAGGCAGTGAGGGATGGCGAAAGAGAATGCCGTAACAGCGGCAGATTCCAAAGAACGTAGTTCTTCAGAATTTCTTTCCTCGCAAAATGGGGAGAGCGCATCCATAGAAGAGGTGCTGCAGCGTTTAGTAGAAGTGGAAGAGACTGCCGGCCGGATGGAAGACGCGCTTGAGACTCAGAAAGCGAGGATGGCCGCGGAATCTGAAGAAGAGAAGCGACGGTTTGATCAGGAACTTTCGGCCCGGATGGAAGAGCGTACTCGGGACCTTGAGGAACGCATGGAGCGGGAGAAGAAAGAAGCGCTGGATAGCCTGATTACCAGGACGGAACAGGAAATGGGCGCTTTGAAGGAAAAGTACCAAAAAGAGCATGATAAAATATCAGACTGGATCATAACGTCCATTAAGGGTGTGAGTATATGAGTTTATTGCATTACAGCGGCTTAACCACAAAGGTTCGGGCTATGAGCGGTAAGCTTCTTGCGCAGGAAGATTTTCTGCAGCTGGGCAGTTTGAAAAGCGTACCGGAGGTTATTGCTTTTTTAAAGAAGAAACCTTCTTATGCGGATTTTCTAGAGAAAGAGGATGAAAGAGGGCTGCACAGGGGACAGGCGGAGGGGATTATTATGCAGTCGTTGTTTGCGGACTATTCTCGCCTGTACCGGTTTGGCAATATGGAGCAGAGACGATTCCTGAAAGGTTACTTTATCAGGTATGAGATTACCTTCCTTAAGAGGGTGATTCGTTCGGTGTTCAGCCAGGATGCCACAGGGATCGATACAGAAGAATATCGGGAACTGTTTGAACTGCATTCCTCCATACCAGTGAACCGTGCGCTGCATGCCTCCAGCATGGAGGAACTCATTTCAACGCTGGACGGTACAGATTACCAGAAGGTGTTGAACGATGTCTACAGAAGTAATAGCCGGGAACTGTTTGACTATGAACTGGCGTTGGACATGTTCTACTTTGCGGATATGTGGCATCGGGTGAAACGGGGCATGAAGGCGGAAGATCAGCAGGCGATTCTCTCCTCTGCCGGAACGCAGATCGATACGCTGAACTTGCAGTGGATCTATCGGGCGAAAAAGTATTACCACATGTCTGCCGCCCAGGTCTATGCTATGATCATCCCGATCCATTACAGACTGAGTAGAGAGCAGATTAAGCGAATGGCGGAAGCAGCAGATGAGAAGGAATTCCTGGCGGAGGCAGAAGCTTCCAGATATGGAAAGTATCTGAAGGAAGGAAGCCTTCCCAATCTGGACCGCAGTATGGAGGCTGTGCAGGAAGCGGTGCATGATGTGTTGCTTAGGAGGAAGCCGTATACGGCAGCCTGCCTGGAAGTCTACCTCTACCGGAAGGAACGGGAGGTTCATAAGGTCATTACGGCGTTGGAATGTGTGAGATACGGACTGCCGTCTGAAAAAATCAGAGCATATCTGGGGTAAAGGAAGGTGCGGCAAGTGATAGAGAAAATGGAATTTTTGAGTATTATCGGCCCCAAGGATCAGCTTGACCGTGTAACGGAAAAGTACCTTGGCAGATACGAGATACAGTTGGAAAATACGGTGGCGGAATTGAAGAACCTAAAGGACATCGTACCCAATACGGAGAATAATCCCTACAGGGAATGGGTAGGAAAAGCACAGGCAGCGGTCGCCTTGTTGAAGGAAAAACAGCCCGTGGATAAAGGAAAGATGTCTTTAGATGGAACGAAAACCGAGCAGATGACGCCTGAGGAGGCGATTGCGGTTATCAGCGCGGCGGATGAGGCCATCGAAGAGCACAACCGCAGCAAAAGCAGAATTCAGGAGGAGAGGAAGAAGAAAACAGAACTTCTGGAATCCATCAGGCCCTTCCTGGAACTGCACTTTGAAGTTTCCAGGATCCTGCATTTCCAGAATGTAAAGTTCCGTTTTGGCAGGATTCCGGTGGCTTTCTATCAGAAGTTGAAGGAATATGTATATGAAGATATCTGCACGATTTTTGAAAAGTGCAGGGAAGATGATTCCTATATCTGGGGGGTTTATTTCGTCCCTAAAGCGGAATCGGAAAAGGTGGATGCCATCTATGCGTCCATGCATTTTGAACGGCTTTTCATAGAGGATGCATATGAGGGGACGGTGGATGAAGCATGTCAGGCGTTGGAACAGGAAATCTTGCAGCTGGAACAGAAAGAGGAATGGATGGAAGACGGCTTCCGTAAGGTAATCGGAAGGGATCAAGAGAAAATCTGCCAGGCAGCGGCAGTCATAGAGACATGGTCCGCGAGGTTTGACGTTCGCAGGCTGGCGGCTTTTACCAAGACAAAGAATGAAATATTCTTCATCCTCTGTGGCTGGATGACCAAAAAGGATGCGGACAAGCTGGGCAAACAGCTGGAAGCGGATCCGGAACTGTTCGTTACCTTGGAATCTAATCCGGACAGAAGAATGTCTGTGCCTCCCACAAAGCTGAAAAACCCATCTCTGATCCGTCCTTTTGAGATGTTTGTCCGCATGTATGGGCTTCCGAACTATTACGAGTTCGATCCCACCTTGTTTGTGGCATTGACATACTCCATTATCTTCGGCGCCATGTTCGGGGATGTGGGACAAGGGTTATGTCTGCTTGTAGGAGGGTTTGCCCTATATCGCTTTAAAAAGATGGATCTCGCAGCTATTATCAGTTGTTGTGGGTTCTTTTCGACGATTTTTGGCTTCCTATACGGAAGTGTATTCGGGTTCGAAAACTGGATTCCGGCATTGTGGCTGCGTCCTTCAGAAGCCATGACCAATCTGCCGTTCATCGGTAATCTAAATACGGTATTTGTGGTGACGATTGCTATTGGAATGGGGTTAATCCTGCTCACTATGATTTTTTCCATTGTAAATGCCTGTAAGGCAGGGGATATGGGAGATGCCCTGTTTGATACCAATGGTGTGGCAGGATTTGTTTTCTACGGAAGTCTTGTTGCTGTGGTCGTGTTGTTTATGACCGGGAATAAACTTCCGGCGGCTGTGGTGCTGGTAGTGATGTTCCTGGCGCCTCTCCTGGTGATCGCTTGCAAAGAGCCTTTGACCGCTTTGCTTGAGAAGAAGAAGGCACATCTGGAAGGCGGACCGGTAATGTTTGTGGTTCAGGGATTTTTTGAACTGTTTGAAGTTTGTCTGAGTTATTTTTCCAATACTCTCTCGTTTGTCCGTATCGGCGCATTTGCGGTCAGCCACGCAGCGATGATGGAAGTGGTTCTGATGCTTGCCGGCGCGGAGAATGGAGGTACCCCCAATTTGCTGGTTGTGGTTCTGGGCAATATCATCGTCTGCGGCATGGAAGGACTAGTGGTGGGGATCCAAGTGCTTCGTTTGCAGTATTATGAATTTTTCAGCCGTTTTTATAAAGGAAACGGCAAGGAATTCAGGCCATATAGAAATCTGAGATAAACGGCCGTAGGAACGGCCCATATGAGGAAAAGGAGGTCATTTCAAATGACAAAAGTAATTTTATTCGCAGCTCTTATCGCATGTATCGTTGTTCCCTTCCGTATTTTCTGCAAAGGGGAGAAGACCAAAAAGAGATATAAAATGACGCTCGCCATCAACGGAGCTATGTTTTTAGGGCTGATGCTTGCTACAGGTGTGATGATGTTCGGCGGGAGTGCGAGTGCCGCAGAGGCAGCGGGGACTGCTGTGCAGGCAGCTTCCGGCCTTTCCACGGGCTTAGGATATCTGGCAGCCGGCCTTTCTATCGGCCTTTCCTGTATTGGCGGCGGTATCGCTGTGGCTAGTGCGGCTAGCGCGGCTCTGGGAGCGATCAGTGAAGATTCTTCTATTCTTGGTAAGTCCTTGATTTTCGTAGGACTGGCGGAAGGTGTCTGCCTGTACGGCCTGATCATTGCATTCATGATCTTGGGGCAGCTGTAAAAAGGGGGAAAACCCTATGAAAATGTATCTGATCAGTGACAACATAGATACCCTGACCGGCATGCGTCTTGCCGGTGTGGAGGGCGCAGTGGTCCATGAAAGGCAGGAATTGCGGGAAGAGATTGGCAGAGTGATTGCTGACAAAGAGATCGGGATCCTGCTTTTGACGGAGAAGTTCGGAAAGGAATTTCCGGATATCATCGACCGTATCAAGCTGGAGTGCAAGCTTCCCCTGATCGTTGAGATTCCGGATCGGCATGGTACCGGACGCGCGCCTGACTTCATTACGTCTTATGTGAACGAGGCTATAGGGATCAAGCTATAAGAATGGGCCGGGGAATTTAAGGTTAGGAGGTCACCTATGACTTTGGAAGAAAAGCTGAAGCATTTTATGGATGTGACGACGCAAAAAGTCAATGCAGAGAATGCGAAGGCGTTGGAAGAATACGAAAATGGGCTGAAAAAGGTCTTTGAGGATTATAAAGAAAACGCTACGCGTAAAGCAGAGTTGGCGCTTCGGTTAAAAGAAGAGAGCCTTGAAAAAAAGAAAAACGCAGAAGTGGCGAAAAAGCAGATGGAAATCAGAGAGCAGATAGGAAAACTCCAGAAAGATCTGACGGAGCGGATTTTTACCGAGGTAAAAGGAAAACTGGAACGCTATATGGGTACCGGAGAGTATGAACGCTATCTGATCGCCCAGGTAAAGGCCGCAAAAGAATTCGCTGGAGAAGATGACATCGTAATCTATATCGATCCGGCGGATATGGAGAAAAAGAGTTCTATTTCTGCAGCAACCAATACGACTGTGGAAGTGGACGACCATGGATTCGGAGGAGGGATCCGTGCGGTGATAGGGGCGAAAGGGATTCTGATCGATCAGTCCTTTGACACCAAGCTGAAGGAAGCCTCAGACGGCTTCGTATTCCATCTGTAGAAAGGAGGAAATCTTCTGATGGAAAGAATAGCCAGAATTTATGGCATTAATGGACCGCTCATCACCATCAAGGGACAGACAGACCTGAAGATGGGAGAGATGGTGTATGTGGGAGAAGAGAAGCTGGTAGGAGAAGTGATCCGCTTAACCAGCGACGCGACCACAATCCAGGTTTTTGAAGAGACCTCCGGACTGAAATGCGGGGAGACGGTTACCCCTACGGGAGGGACGCTTTCTGTAACGCTGGCACCTGGGATTATCACAAATATCTTTGATGGGATTGAACGGCCGTTGGCACAGATCGCGGAAAAATCGGGCGCGTATATAGATAGGGGATTCTCTATGGATTCCCTGGACAAGAAGAAAAAATGGCAGACAAAGATATGTGTGAAGTCCGGAGAAGAAGTGCGCGAAGGACAGATCATCGCTGAGGTGCCGGAGACGGCTGCTATTGTGCATAAGGTAATGGTGCCTCCGGGCGTATCCGGAACGGTGGAAACTGTGGTACCGGACGGAGAGTATACGATTGAAGATACGTTGATTACGGTGCTGAAGCCGGATTCTGAGGTGGCCAATATCACAATGACACAAAGATGGCCTATCCGTGTGCCTAGGCCGATCACAAAGCGTTATCCGGCCTCCCGCCCGCTTGTGACGGGACAGCGTATCCTGGATACCCTGTTCCCCATCGCAAAAGGAGGTACTGCTGCAATTCCCGGAGGGTTCGGGACGGGAAAGACCATGACTCAGCATTCCATCGCGAAATGGTCGGATGCGGATATTATCGTGTATATCGGCTGCGGGGAACGCGGCAATGAAATGACAGAAGTGTTGGAAGACTTTTCTAAGCTGATTGATCCCAAAAGTGGGAATCCGCTGATGGACAGAACTGTGCTGATAGCAAATACTTCCAATATGCCGGTAGCAGCCCGTGAAGCCAGCATTTATACAGGGCTGACATTAGCGGAGTATTATCGTGATATGGGCTATCATGTAGCGATCATGGCGGACTCCACTTCCCGTTGGGCAGAAGCCCTTCGTGAGCTGTCAGGGCGTCTGGAAGAGATGCCGGCAGAAGAAGGTTTCCCGGCCTACCTGGCCAGCCGCCTGTCTGCCTTCTATGAGCGCGCAGGGATGGTAAAGACCCTGGGCGGGGAGGAAGGAAGCGTGACGATCATCGGCGCGGTATCCCCGCAGGGCGGCGACTTCTCCGAGCCGGTGACGCAGAATACCAAACGTTTCGTGCGCTGCTTCTGGGGATTGGATAAGAATCTTGCTTATGCAAGACATTTTCCCGCCATCCATTGGCTGACCAGCTATAGCGAATATCTGCCGGATTTGGCCAGCTGGTATGCGGATAATGTGGGGCCGGATTTTATAGATGACAGAAACCAGCTGGTATCTATTCTGAACCAGGAAAGCAGCCTGATGGAAATCGTGAAGCTAATCGGCGGAGACGTACTTCCCGACGACCAGAAGCTGACGCTGGAGATCGCCAGGGTTATCCGCCTGGGGTTCCTGCAGCAGAATGCTTTCCATCCGCAGGATACCTGTGTGCCGCTGGAAAAGCAGCTGAAGATGATGGAAACGATCCTGTATTTGTACCAGAAATCGAAAGCGCTGGTATCCATGGGTATGCCCATGTCCGTGCTGAAAGAGGATCCGATTTTTGACAAGGTCATTTCCATTAAATATGATGTGGAAAATGACCGTTTGGATAAATTTGATGACTATAAGGCGGCAATCGATAAGTTTTATGATGATGTGATTGCCCGTAATGCATAAGGAGGGATGGCTATGGCAATCGAATATTTGGGCCTTCAATCGGTCAACGGTCCCTTCGTGGTGCTGGAGGGCTTAAGAGGTGCGGCCTATGATGAGATCGTGGAGATCGCGTCGGAGGAAGGCGACAAGAGGCTGGGCCGCATTGTGGAGATCAATGAAGATAAAGCGGTGGTGCAGGTTTTTGAGTCCACGGAGAACCTTTCCCTGAAGAACACCCGCACGCGCCTGACCGGGCGCCCGATGGAAATCGGCCTCACAGGAGACCTGCTGGGCCGTACCTTTAACGGCATCGGCGTGCCCATTGACAACCTGGGAGAAGTGGTGGCGGAGAAGTATGCGGATGTGAACGGAAAACCTTTAAATCCGGTGACGCGGGAATATCCGCGTAACTATATCCGTACCGGCATCTCGGCTATCGACGGCCTGACCACGCTGATCCGCGGTCAGAAGCTGCCGATCTTCTCAGGAAACGGCCTTCCCCATGACCAGCTGGCGGCGCAGATCGTCCGTCAGGCTTCCCTGGGGGAGGATTCGGATGAACAGTTCGCCGTTGTATTTGCTGCCATGGGTGTGAAGTATGATGTGGCTGAGTTCTTCCGCTCCACCTTCGCGGAGAGCGGCGTGCTGGATCATGTGGTGATGTTCCTGAATATGGCCAATGATCCGGTGGTGGAACGTCTGATTACGCCCAAGGTGGCGCTGACCGTGGCGGAATATCTTGCTTTCGAGAAGCAGATGCACATCCTGGTTATCCTGACGGATATGACCTCTTTTGCGGAGGCCATGCGTGAGGTTTCCTCCAGTAAGGGAGAGATCCCGTCCAGAAAAGGCTATCCCGGCTATCTGTATTCCGAACTGGCTACGATCTATGAACGTGCGGGCATCGTGGAGGGAATCAACGGTTCTGTGACCCAGATCCCCATCCTGACCATGCCGAATGATGATATCACGCATCCCATCCCAGATCTGACCGGCTATATCACAGAGGGCCAGATCGTTCTGGACCGGTCGTTAAACGGTCAGTCCATCTATCCGCCGATCAATGTCCTTCCCAGCCTTTCCCGTCTGATGAAGGACGGCATCGGTGAGGGCTATACCCGGGCAGATCACCAGGCAGTGGCCAACCAGCTTTTCTCTTCTTACGCAAAAGTGGGAGATGCCAGGGCCCTTGCCAGCGTTATCGGCGAGGATGAGCTTTCCGGTCTGGATAAACAGTATCTGAAATTCGGCCGGATGTTTGAGAAGCATTTTGTGGGACAGGGAACGGAAGAAAACAGAACTATCCTGCAGACCCTTGAGATCGGCTGGAGCCTGCTCCGTATGCTGCCCAGGGAAGAGCTGGATCGAATCGATACGAAGATCCTGGACGAATATTATGATGCAGGAGAGGCGATGACGGAAGAGCAGTAAAGGAGGCGTTTCCATGAATATAAACGCATTTCCCACAAAGGGAAACCTGATGCTTGCCAAGAACTCCCTTGCGCTGGCGAAACAGGGTTATGAGCTGATGGACAAGAAGCGTAATATCCTGATCCGGGAGTTGATGAACCTGATTGAAGAAGCAAAGGATATCCAATCCCAGATTGACAGCACGTTCACCCAGGCTTATCTGGCGCTGCAGCAGGCGAATATTGAGGTGGGCATCCATACAGTGCAGCAGATCGCCCAGGCGATCCCGGTGGAGAATTCCGTGCGCGTCAAGACCAGGAGCATTATGGGAACGGAGATCCCTTTGGTAGAGCATGAAGAGGAAAAGTGGGTTCCGTACTATGGATTTTATAATTCCAGCGAATCCGTGGATGCGGCCAGGGAAGGGTTCCTGAAGGTGAAGGAACTGACCCTGAAGCTGTCCATGGTGGAGAACTCCGCCTACCGGCTTGCCATGAATATCCGCAAGACTCAGAAACGGGCCAATGCGCTCAAGAACATTACGATTCCCACTTATACCGCCCTCGTACGCGATATCAGCAACGCGCTGGAGGAAAAGGACAGAGAAGAATTCACGCGGCTGAAGGTTGTGAAGAAAATGGTGGGAGAGAAGGGATAAACAGCGAAAGAATAAGCAGGAAAAGGATAAAACGAAAAAAGCCTGAAGAGGAAAATCACCGGAAAGGATCGGACATTTTCACCCTCAGGCTTTCTTGTTTCTGAAAACAGAAAACCATACGGTATTTAATTGTTCCAAGCGGAATATCTGACCGCCCGATTGCGGCCGCAGTCTTTAGCTCGATAAAGCGCCTCATCCGCTTCATGCAGCAGCCGCCTGAATGCGGCATCATCCGGCATGGTTCCAACGGAGTATCCGACACTGACGGTGAGATCCCTGTCGGGTTGGGCGGTAGTAATATGCAGCTGCTCTATCTGGCGGCATATCGCATCGGCCAGCGTCTGTGCACTGCTTTTTGTGGCGCCATCAAATAGGCAGAGAAACTCTTCCCCGCCAAAGCGGAAGAACTTTCCATCCAGTTCTTCCAGAGAACTGGCCACTTTTTTCAGACATTCATCGCCGGCCACATGGCCGAAGGCATCGTTATACCGTTTGAAATAATCGATATCCACGATGAACACGGCGACTTGCCCTTCACCGTTTGACGACCAGAAGTTCTCTTTCCACTCATTGAGATAGTTCCGGTTCCACAGACCGGTCAGAGCGTCGTGATTCGCGACATAATTCAGCTTTTCGCTTTGTTCCATGATTTGCCGGTTCTTCTGTTCGATCTCAAGATGGTTCAGGAAATCCTGCCGCATGGTATTCCAGCGGTACAGGCTGGTATAGAGCGCGACGATGGTCAGCCCGATGGAATTAACGATCACTCCGTAGGTATCCTTTATCCCGCTCAGATGCATCCACAGGAGGCCGGTGAGAAGAAACGCTTCGCAGGAAATGAAGAATGGGATAGAAAACTTGGGCTTCATATAAATCAGGCCTGCCAAATAGATGGATGTGGTCATATAAATGCTCAGGTTTTCGGATACCCTTTGGTCATATAAGGTTATGCAGGACGACCAGAGCAGCAGAATGAAGCCGAACACTGCATAAAGACAGAGCAGCCTGGCAGGCTTTTCATGCTTGGAGCGAGTCCACAGGGCTCCTATCAGGATGGCAGCCGCACATACCAGCAGCATGCCTACATACATGCACATATAAATCTTGCTGGCCCGGCTTCCCAGGCGAAAATGAGTATAGTACAGTGTATAGGAAATATTATATATTTGAAAAAGCAGGACAAAGAAAACTGCGGCCCAAAAAAATTTCCCGGTTCTTTCCCTGGTTTTTTGTTGAAAAAGAAATTCCTGGTCTGCAGTCATTTCCGTATCGCCAATATTGAAACGCATTTCCCTCTCCTGACAGTTTTGATTTTTTTTATTTTATCACAGCTGTTTCCTGACTGCCACCTTTTTGCTAAGAAACTATCTGTGGTTCCTGCGGGGAAAATGGACTTTTGGAAAAGAAGCGGCTATAATGGAGAAAAGATCATGTAAAGGAGTCCTATCGTGAGTTGCCAGAAGGATAAAAAGGAAGCGCTTGTGGCGGATCGGCAGCAGGAGATCATACGGGTATGCGAGACGCTCTATGAACGCATGGAATATGAAGAGATCAACATTAAGGAAATCGCAAAATCTACATCGTTCTGCCGTTCCAACATTTATAATTATTATGAGACCAAAGAGGAAATTTTTCTGGATATTCTGAAGAAGGAATATCTTCTCTGGATGGAAGATATGGAGGCGGAAATGGCGGCGGATGGACGGCGCGGAAGAAGATCCTACTGCCGGATCCTGACTGAGACGGTTTGCCGTCATCCTGTACTTCTGAAGCTCGCTTCGGTTCACTACAGCACGATAGAGAAAAACTGCTCCCTGGAAAAGCTGACGGAGTTCAAGAGGGCCATGCTGCCGTTTCATCAGAGAATGCAGGATGGACTAGGACGATATTTCCCGGGCGCGTCTGAGAAGAAGAAAGAACGTTTTGCCTTCCTCGTGATGTCGCTCGCACAGGGAATTTATTCCATGACCCACCTTTCGGCAAAGCAGCTGGAGGCCATGCGGATGGCGGAGCCAGGATATGATTGCCCAGGATTTGAAACGCTTTTTTTTGAGGCGCTGTATACGCTTTCGTCATCTCTGGAGGAAGGGGAAGAGAGCAGATGACCGGATTGGAGAATGGAATGAAAAACGGAGCCGCCGTATGGAATACGGTAGGCTCCGCCTTTTTGTCCAGAAAAGATGCAGGTCTTGAAAAATGTCAATCAGCCAAAACACGGCTGAGCACATCCGTTACCTTTTTCACTGGGATGATTTCCAGCTTTTCTTTTACTTCATCCGCCACATCTTCCAAATCCTCTATGTTATCATAAGGAATGAATACTTTCGTGATGCCGGCACGCTGGGCGGCCATCAGCTTCTCTGGCAGGCCGCCGATCGGCAGGACGCCTTCCCGCAGGGATACTTCGCCTGTCATGGCATAATCGGTATCTACGGCGCGGCCCGTAACCAGGGAGGCCAGAGCGGTTACCAGAGTGATGCCGGCGGAGGGCCCGTCCTTTGGCACAGCGCCTGCGGGTACATGGATATGCAGATCCCGTTCAGAGAGAATCTGTGTTTCTTCCGGATAGAGAGATTTTACGATGGTCAGCGCGATCTGCACAGATTCCTTCATTACATCTCCCAGCTGTCCGGTGATCGTCAGGCCGCCCTTGCCTTCCGTCAGCTTGCTTTCGATGAACAGGATTTCTCCTCCGGCTCTGGTCCATGCAAGACCGGTAACCACGCCGGGTTCCCTGACGGTCAGTTTCCGTTCATGGATGCGCTGTTTCTTCCCGAGATATTCGGAAAGATTCTCCTCGGTGACATTCAGGCAAAAGGCCTCGTTCCCGGCCTGGCTCTGGCCGCGTACGAGCTTGACGGCTGCGGTCCGGCAGAGGGTATCGAGAAGCGTTTTCAGGCTTCTGACGCCGGCTTCCATGGTATATTCATCGATCATTTTGCGCAGAGCGCCGTCGCTCAGCGTGAGCATGTTTTCCTGGATCCCCATGGAGGAAAGGGCCTTGGGCAGCAGATGCTTTCTGGCGATATGGAATTTCTCCACAGCCGTATAACCGGGGAAGGAGATGACCTCCATGCGGTTCAGCAGAGGTTCCGGAATGGTGTCCATGGTGTTGGCCGTGCAGACGAACAGCACATTGGACAGATCATAGGGGACGTTCATATAGTGGTCCGTAAAGGTGTTGTTCTGCTCCGGATCCAGAACCTCCAAAAGGGCGCTGGCCGGATCTCCGCCGTAATCTTTCGCCAGTTTGTCCACTTCATCCAGAACCATGACCGGATTGGATGCGCCGCTGCGCTTCATGCCTTCCATGATGCGGCCGGGCATGGCGCCGATATAGGTGCGCCTGTGGCCGCGGATTTCGGCTTCGTCCCGGATGCCGCCCAGGCTGATGCGCACATATTCCCGCCCGAGCGCCTTTGCGATGCTCTGGCCGATGCTGGTTTTGCCCGTGCCGGGCGCGCCCACAAACAGCAAGATGGAACCGCTTTGCTTTTTACCGAGCGCCATGACCGCAAGCTGCTGGATGATGCGCTCTTTAACCTTTTTCAGGCCGTAGTGATCCTCATCCAGGATGGCTTCCGCCTTATCCAGATCAATGGAAGGGGTGCGGGGCGTTTTCCAGGACAGGCTGGTGACAAAATCCAGATAGTCATACAGCATGCCGTATTCATGGCTTTCTTTGCCCTCCTTGCGCATGCGGCCCAGCACCTTTTCCGTTTCTTTTTTGGCTTCCTTGTTCATGCCGGCTTTGGCGATTTTTTTCTCGAATTTGCGCACATCCGACTCGTTTTCCGGATGCATATCATCCAGCTCCTTCTGGAGATAATCGATCTGCTTGCGCAGGGCGGCTTCCCGGTACAGCTGTTCCTGATTATCCTTCTGGGCAGTTCTCGCCTCTTCGGATACTCTGGCAACTTCCATGAATTCCCGGATGGAGCGGGTGATCAGCTCGTAGCGTTCCCTGCGGGAATCGGTGGCCAGAATGGCATATTTTTCTTCCACGCTCAGATTCAGATATTCCGTGAGCGCACAGGCCAGGTCATAGACATTTTTCCGCTGAAGGATAAAGCTTCTCGCCCAGAGCCCCCATTGATAACCCTGAACGAACTTTAACAGGGAGGAACGCAGTTCGCTGAAGCTGGCCTTTTCTTCTTCTTCCGTCATATCCGCCTGTTCCGGACGGATGGAAGCTTCTGCGGTTATTCGCCCATTTTCAATTTCCAGTCCGGAAACATCCACGCGCTCCAGGGTCCGGACCTGAACAGTATCGCCGTCGCTGGCACCTTCTACACGGGCGGAAATACCGATGGGATAGAAATCCTCTGACCGAACCGCGTTATCCTCCCGTTCCTCCTTTAGTTGCAGGAAGAGGATATCCGTTCCTGCCTCAATGGGCTCAGAACTCCATTCCGAGAAGAAGTCCTTCTTGAAATAGTAAGATACGTCTGGCAATAACAATATATTATAGATAGGCCGTATAATCATAAGTGATAGCTCCTTTCTTTTGTATTTCTATCAGCAGTCATTAAAAGTGAGTGCTAATGCGATTGTAAAAAGAGAGCGAATAAAATCACGTTTTATTCGCCGTTCCCAGCTGATGGCCAGCTGTACGATATCCTGCAGCACAGTGATAATGACACCGTGTCACTATAGTTAATCTATCACAGAAGACGCAGATTGTCAATAGGGGCCTCGCAAGTCATATAGCCCGCATAAATTCGCACCAATCAGATGTCCTTCCCCTTTTATGGCAACCTGTTCTTGTCTCCCCATTCGCACATACTGTCCAGAATGGGGATGAGAGACTTTCCTCTCTCTGTCAAACTGTATTCCACTTTTGGCGGAATTTGGGGGTATTCTTCCCGATGAACAAGCTGATCGGCCTCTAACTCCTTCAGGGTGGAGCTAAGCGTTTTATAAGAAATTTCGCCGATATACTTTTTCATCTCATTGAACCGCACAACCCCGAATTCCATCAGGGTATAAAGAATGGTCATTTTATATTTTCCGTTAATCAGCGACAGCGTGTAGCTGAATCCGGTGGAACTGAGGCACTCATTAGAAATACATCTTTCGCTCATTTATACTATCCTCAAAGTAAGTATTTGACTTTAATGTAAGTACTGCACTTGAATGTGCGTACTTGTTTTTAGTTTCATTCTTGTTAAAATTTTAATATAAGCATTGGGAAAAGTCAATTCTGCAGGAAAAGGATGTATGCAGGAAAAATCCCATGCGGAGTTACGAATAAAAATGGCGGCGATCAGTCAGCCTGGCTGGACGCTGACGCAAGGGAGGAATCTATATGAGCAAAAAAATCGTTGTTATTACCGGCAGTCCCAGAAAGAATGGAAACAGTTTTGCCATGACAGACGCTTTTATAAAAGCGGCGGAAGAAAAAGGCCACAGCATCACCCGTTTTGATGCTGCAGCTTTGCATGTGAATGGATGCTGCGCCTGTGAAAGCTGTTATAAAACCGGCAAGGCCTGTTCCTTTGAGGATGATTTTAACACGATCGCTCCGGCTGTTTTAGAGGCGGATGTTGTTGTTTTTACCATGCCGGTATACTGGTATTCGATCCCTGCACAGATTAAGGCAGTCATTGATAAGCTGTATTCGTTCTGTGTGGCGGGAAAGGATATTGCAGGCAAGGGCTGCGTGCTGATTGCCTGCTGTGAGGAAGATGATATGTCTGTTCTGGATGGTGTGCGAATTCCTGTGGAGCGTTCTGCGGCGCTGATGAAGTGGAACATGCTGGGGGAGGTATTGATTCCCGGCGTGTTGAATGCGGGCGATATTGCGAAAACGGATGGCTGCCAACAGGCTGCTGCCCTCGCAGGCAAACTATGATTCAGAAAGGAGACTGCTGTGAATAGTACGGGACAACGGTAAGGGGTTCTGAGCATTCCTGCAGCAGGGACTGCGGACGCTGGTATAATCCGGGTTCTTTGCATTGGTTCGTTTTCGTACGCCGCAGGGAAAATGAATTTGCGGGAATCGCCCGGCGGATGTGGATAAAATAGGTGAAAACTGATATAATCAGGTTATAAAAAAGGAAACCGATGATATTTGCCATGGGCCGTGTCACATCTGGTGGCAGCAGCATCGCCGCATTTGTATTTGACCGGCAGGAAGGAGCTTTTATGGTTTGGCTGATCCTGTTGATTGCCGCTGTTGTATTAGCGCCTGTTCTGGTTGGGATAATCGGAAATATCGATTATAAGAGGCAGATTACGGGTAAGAAAAAGATGGGGAAGCTGAAGGATTCAGAGCATGTCTATCAGGAAGAAAAGAAGAGGAATCCGGAGATGGAACTGCTGCGCGAAGAGCCGAGGCTTAAGAGCGCACAGAACCTGTTTGGGCCATGGTAGGCATGAAAAGGAATTCTGAGGATTTCCCGTGGCTGTATCAGGAGGATGGTTATCAGGAAGCGCCTGCTCTCTTTTGATTTGGGAATGAACTGGTCCGGATTGGGCTGTCTGTACAATCCGGACCAGTTCAAGAAGGAGAGGGGCGCTTTTTATTGAGAAAATATGGAACGCATATGCAAAGAACGCCCATCATGCCGCAAACCGGAAGGCTTTTCCGTCTGCGGCATGATGGGCGTATGGAACAGGATGCCGCCGGAAAAGTATTCCGGTTTGCGGCATGATGGAGCCGTCCGTCAGGCGGTGCGGCATGCGGTGGGCGTATAGCCGGCTTCTGTGACCGCGTCCATGAGCGTCTGATCCGCAACATCCTTTGAGAGGGTTACGACCGCTTCTTTTTTCTCCAGATCCACTTCGGCGGAGGATACGCCGTCCACACCAGCAAGGGCTTTCTGAACATGGGCCTGGCAGTGTGCGCACATCATTCCTTCTACAGAGAGTATTTTCGTCATTTCTTTGTCTCCTTTCTTGACGGGCTGCACGGGGCAGCCGGATTGTATATCTATATGGGAAGCCGGAGGATCCGGCATTTCCTGTTTTGTGACGGGATTGGCAGCAGGAGCGGCGGCATCGGCAGAGATGGACGCATTGGCATCGTCGGAACCTTGTGCCTTGAAAAACCGCAGCCGCAGGGCATTGGTTACCACGCAGACAGAGCTTAAGCTCATGGCGGCAGAACCAAACATGGGGCTTAGCCGCAGGCCAAAGGCAGGATACAGGACGCCCGCCGCCACAGGTATGCCGAGGACATTGTAGAAAAAGGCCCAGAACAGGTTCATCCGGATATTCCGGATAACGCTGTGGCTTAAGCGGATTGCAGTGACCACATCGTAGAGGGAATCCTTCATCAGCACCACATCTGCCGCATCAATTGCCACATCTGTTCCTGCGCCGATCGCCATTCCGATATCCGCTCTCGTAAGCGCCGGAGCATCATTGATCCCATCTCCTACCATAGCAACTTTTCCATTCTTTTTCAATGCCCGAATGGTACTTTCTTTTCCTTCCGGCAAAACTCCTGCAATGACTTCATCCACACCGGCCTGTTTCCCGATCGCCTTGGCAGTCCGTTCATTGTCTCCAGTCAGCATGACAACATGGATTCCCATGTTCTGTAATTCCCGAATTGCCTGCGGGCTGTCTTCCTTGATTACATCTGCTACCGCGATCACTCCTGCTAACTTTCCTTCTTTTGCAAAGAATAACGGCGTTTTTCCTTCCTCTGCAAACGCTTCTGCCGTCTGTTTTATCTGTACCGGCACGTCTGCCTGCTCCCGGATAAAATTCAGATTTCCTCCGGCAAGGGGCACTTCTTCCCATATTCCAGTCAATCCATTCCCCGGCACTGCCTGAAATTCTTTGACCGAAACCGTTTCCACTGTACCCTCTTCCTGTGCTCTCTGCACGATTGCATGTGCCAGTGGATGTTCGCTTTTTTGTTCCAGTGCATAGGCAATCTGAAGAAGTTCTTTCTCTGTCATTCCATCTGCCGGAAGAAGATCTGTCACCTCTGGTTTTCCACTTGTGATTGTTCCAGTCTTGTCCAGTGCGACAATTTCTGTTTTCCCGGTCTCTTCCAGAGAAACTGCCGTTTTAAACAAAATTCCATGTTTTGCACCCATTCCGTTTCCGACCATGATCGCCACCGGAGTCGCAAGGCCAAGCGCACATGGGCAGCTGATGACAAGCACTGCGATTCCTCTTGCCAGTGCAAATCCAACACTCTGTCCTGCCAAAAGCCATACAGCGACAGTGATCGCCGCAACCGCCATGACGATCGGGACAAACACGCCCGACACTTTATCTGCTACTTTGGCGATCGGAGCCTTTGTCGCTGCCGCATCACTGACCATCTGAATAATCTGGGAAAGCGTCGTATCTTCGCCGACTCTTGTGGCCTCACATTTCAGGAAACCAGACTGATTCATCGTCGCAGCAGACACCAAATCTCCTTCTTTTTTATCTGCCGGGATGCTTTCTCCTGTGAGCGCTGCCTCATTCACCGCACTGTTCCCTTCAAGCACGATCCCATCTACCGGTATATTTTCACCGGGTCTTACAAGAAATACATCTCCCTTTTTTACTTGTTCAATGGAAACCGTTTCTTCTATTCCGTTGCGCAGCACAACTGCATGTTTCGGTGCAAGGCGCATCAACCCTTTGAGTGCATCTGTAGTCTTCCCTTTGGATCTGGCCTCAAGCATCTTTCCGACTGTGATGAGCGCCAGGATCATTGCGGCTGACTCAAAGTAAAATTCATGCATGTACCCCATCACCTGCTCCATATCTCCACGAAGCTGTGCTTCTGTCATCGCAAAGAGTGCATAGGTACTATACACAAATGAAGCACCGGAGCCGAGTGCCACAAGTGTGTCCATATTCGGAGCCAGATGCCACAATCCTTTGAATCCACTGACAAAAAACTTCTGATTGACAATCATGACCGCAATCGTAAGCAGCATCTGGAGCAATCCCATCGCCACATGATTCTCTGCCAGTATTTTCGGAACCGACCATCCCCACATCATATGCCCCATCGAAAAGTACATCAGCACTACAAGAAATCCTAAGGATGCAATCAACCTTCTCTTTA
>ERZ826396.1062-NODE-1062-length-33564-cov-11.527321_pt1 | contig 33564 bp, 24 predicted proteins | sample MGYA00519926_ERZ826396 | MGnify/ENA primary metagenome ERZ826396 (study PRJEB31778, sample SAMEA3449230) | human gut metagenome | biome: human gut; feature: human-associated habitat; material: faeces | place: United Kingdom | collected 2010/2012 ... | reverse complement strand
TGTCCTTGAGCGCGCACAGGTTGCCGTACACGTAGATGGGCGCGCCGTTCTTGCACACGCGCTCGGCCACCAGCATGAGCGTGGTCACGTCGACGGGCGTGCCGCCGAACTTCTCATCGACGCCGAGCATCTGAAACCCGTTCTCCAGCAGCGCGTCGGTGAACTCGTGCGGCCATTCGTGCTTCTCGTCGCACTCCTTCATATACTGCTCGGTGCAGGAGCGCTCCATGAGCTCGTCGAGGCTTTCGAGCAGAAGCTGCTGCTCATCGGTCAAGCTGAAATCCATCCTACCGTTCCTTTCCTTCGATTCTCCGTATGCCTTGCCCTATGAAATACCGATACGTATCCCCCGTGCGCTCCCTGCGCACCCGCCCTTCGCCTCTGAGGTGATCAAGGTGGGCCAGCGTTTCGCACACGATGATCCACCGTTGAATGATGGGGATGTCCTCCCATCGCTCATGCGGAATGTTCCACGTAATGGACTGAGCAAGTTCCGTGCCAGTCATGCCGGGACACTCTGCGATTCGCGCGAGAATCTCGTCAAGCCGCTGCCGATGGTGCTCGCGCAGCCACGCGATGCGCTCGGGCATGGCCTCGGCCTGCCGCCGCGGGTCGACGGACCCATGTCCCATGCAGGCGAACGTCACCGGCAGCTGCGCCACCTTGTCCAGACTGCGCAGGTAGTCGTCCAGCGAATCCGCTTCATCGGGAAACGGCGCCATGTTGGGCGAGCTGGTCATGAGCACGTGATCGCCGTAGAACATGATGCCCTGGTCGGGCAGGTACAGGCATTGATGCCCCGGCGTGTGCCCGGGCGTGGAAACGGCACGCATCCGGTAGTCGCCGTAGCGCACCTCGTCCCCGTCGGCCAGGTTCACGAAGCGCTCGGGCATGGGCCATTCCACACGCGGGATGAGGCTGGCGTCGGTGCGCTCCAACTCGTCCAACTCGTCTGCGGGAAACCCCTCGCACGCAAGGCGCGCCTTCACCGTGCCGCGATACGAGCGCGCGCCCCGGCGACGGAACAGCTCTTCGTCGCGCGCGCTCAGGTACACGCGCGCGTCCCTGCGCGCGATCGCCGCCGCCAGGCCAAGATGGTCGATATGGAAATGGGTGAGGAACACGTCGGTGCGCGCCCGATCCACCTGCAAATCCTCCAACGCCGACCGTAGAACCTCGTACGACGCCTCATGGCTCACGCCGGTGTCCACCAGCAGGTTGCGCTCGCCGCATGCAACGAGGTAGGCGTTCGTGTACCCGATGGGCATGCCGCCGGAATAGGGCACTTGGATGAGGTAGATGGGAGGATCGTCGCAGATCTTCTCGTGATGGCGCGGAGCGGCCTGCTCCTTGCGCTCGTCGAAGTAGGCGACAACATCTGCCTTGCGCACCTTGCCCGCGTCGTCGCGGCCAAGGTCGTCCATGAACACGATGTAGCGCGGCTTCTTGTAGCTGGCGATGAAGCGCTTGCAGTGCGACTGCACCTCGGCGGCCGTGAGGTTCGACCCCGGCAGCGGCTGAATCACCGCCGCCACCGCCTCCCCCATCACCGGATCGCTCGTGCCGAACACGAGGCAGTCGTCGATGGCGGGGTGCGTGCGCAGCACGTTCTCCACCTCGGCCACGAACACATTTTCGCCGCCGGACTTGATCATGTCCTTCTTGCGCGAGCGCACGTAGAAGTACCCGTGCGCGTCCCGCTCCATGAGGTCGCCCGTGCGCAGCCAGCCGCCGGGCGCGAACACGGCGTCGGTCAGGTCGGGTTGCCCGTAGTAGCCCTGCATGGCCGCATCCGACCGGAGCAGCGCCTCTCCCACCTCGCCGTCCGGCAGCTCGTTGCCCGCCTCGTCCACCACCTTCATCTCGACGTACTTCATCGGCCGCCCCACGCTCTCGAGCAGCGGGGAATCGGCCGCCAGCATCGCGCGCGTGATGCGCAGGCTCGTGCCCGCACCGCTTTCCGACTGCCCCCACCCGTAGTTGAGCACAGCGTTGGGGAACTTGTCGTAGATGGCCTTGACGATGGGCTTCGTGGCAGCGCCCGCCGCGCTCTGCACGAGGCACACCGAGCTCAAATCGTACTGGTCGATGGTGGGACAGCGCAGCAGGCGCAGGTAGGTGGCAGGCGGCAGCAGGATCATATGCGTCACGCGATAGCGGTCGATGCAACGCAGTATCTGCTCCGCGTTGAACGCCTCGCAGATAACGAGCGTCGCGCCAGCCGCCAAGGCGACCGAGAACCAGCTGTGCCCGCCGTGATGCTCAAGCGGGCACTGGATGAGCACGACGGCATCGGGCTCGTCGCCAATGCCGTTGGAATCCATGATGGCATCGAGTTCCACCAGGTCGGCGGCGTGCGTGCGGGCCGCGCCCTTCGGCAGCCCGGTCGAGCCGCCCGTGTACTGAATGCGGGACAGGGCACCCGGATCGCGCATCAGCTCGGGTTCGTCCGAGCCCTTCGCCTCGCACGCGCGATCAAGCGAAACAAGGGGCGCATCGAAGCAAGCGACGGCATCGCGCCGCACCCTTCGCCCCGCATCCACGCCGACAAGCGCCACCGTGCCCGAAAACGAACGCGACGCCTCGGCCACAGACGTGGCGAACTGCGATGCGAACACGAGCGTTCCCGCCCCGCTCGCATTCACAAGGTAGCCGATCTCGCGCGCAATGAGCTTGTAGTTCAACGGGACGGCCACGGCCCCGATCTTCTGGACGGCATAGTACACCTCCAAGATCTCGGGGCAGTTCGGCAGCAGATATGCCACGCGGTCGCCCGGGCGCACGCCCATATCGTCGGCAAGCAGGTGCGCGATCCGATTGACGCGGGCGTTCAGCTCGCCGTAGGTCGTCTCGTCGCCGTCGAACACCACCGCGATCTTGTCGGGATGCGCGCGCACGCTTTCCAGAAACGGCTCGGCAACGTTGCCGTATCCCATGCAAACCCCCTTCGCAACCTCGGCGCTAACGGGCGAACCGCTCCATGGCGGCGGCGTAGGCCCTCGTCGTAGTGCAAAACGGCGACGCCGTCGATTCCGCTTGCAAGCACGTCTCCAAGTTGTCGTCGGTAAGCGCGTTCACGAGGCCCTTCGTGATCTGGATGGACGCGTCGGGCATCGCGGCCAGCTCGCGCGCGAACGAAAGCGTCTCCTCCTCGAGCACCGCCGCCGGGAACACGCGGTTCACAAGGCCCCAGTCGCACAGGCGCTGCGCGGGAATCTTCCCGCCGAAGAACAGCAGCTCCTTGGCGCGCTGGGCGCCCACCAACTCCGGCAAGAACTTGCACATGCCCATCTCGGGCATGATGCCGATCTGGCAGAACGCGGGCACGAACAGCGCACGGTCGGAGGCGCACACGAGGTCGGACGCAAGCGCCAGCGCGAACGCGCCTCCCACGGCGTACCCGTCCACCATGGCTATCACCGGCTTGGCCATCGAGCGCACCGTGCGCACCACATCCAGGTAACGACGCAGCGTGAGGCGCGCGCCTTCCGGGCCGGGCACGGCTGCGGGGCCTTGGCTCAAATCTCCACCGCTCGAGAAGTTCTCGCCCGCGCCCCGCAGCACCACCACGCGCACCGCAGGATCTTCGTCGGCCCGAGACAACAGGGCGTTCAGCTTGCCCATCATCGGTGCGGACAGGGCGTTTTTCTTCTTCGGCTGGTTGAGGAACACCACCTCGATGCCGCCCTCAAGCCGCTCGGCGTACACCACGTCGCGCGCCGAAGGCCCTTCGACCTCGGTGGATTCGCCGCTTTCGCTCAAAACGACAGGCTGATCTACCATTGCGTTTCCTCCCCTTCTCCTACAGCGCGCACGCCGCGCGATAGCCCATCTTGGTGGCATCGGCGATGCGGCCGGGCGTTTCGCAGTCGCCCACGAGGTACACTTCGTTTGCAACCTGCTTGAGCGCTTCGCCCAATTCGCGGTTCTCGTCGAGGCCGAGCGTGACCGCCACCGTCTTCGCGGGGATGAACAGCTCGCGCTCGTCGCCGTCCGCATCGGTTTGCACGGCCTTCACGCCGTCGTCGGTGATGGCCACGACGCGCGTGAGCGGGTACAGCTCCACGTTCTCTGCCTTCTTGAATCCGCTGATCAGGCCGAAGCGGTCGGAACCGCCCACGTCGAAGCCCACCTTCTTGCGCTCTTCGATGATGGCCGTGGTGCGCCCCGTCTCCATGCACAGGTGGCCGAATTCGCAGCCCGGCAGGCCGCCGCCGATGATGGCGACGCTGCGCCCGATGGGCCACGGCGACTTTTCCGTCATGGTGCGGGCGAACGACGGCGTGTAGTACATGCTGAGGAACAGCGAGCCTGCGCCCCACATGAAGTTGTTGAACGCACCCTGCTTGCCCGCCGGCTTATGGCCGTTGATCATCTCGAGGAAGTCGTGCGACGTGACCACGTTCTTGCCGTCGCCGCCGGGCACGTCAAGCCCGATAGGGCTGCCGCCCACGGCGACGATCACCGCATCGGGCTTCGCCGCGCGCGCCACAGCGGGCGTCACCTTCGTCTTGAGATGCAGGGTGATCTCGGGGTGCTTCTTCACCTGCGCGATGAGGTAGCCCAGGTATCGCTCGTGGTAAGGGCTGAAGATGGAACTCATCTTCACGCAGCCGCCGAGGCGCGGCCCCTCCTCGTACAGGTCGACGGTGTGGCCGCGCTGTGCGGCGGTGAGTGCCGCATTGATGCCGGCCGGCCCCGACCCCACCACCATGACCTTCTTGCGCTGTGCCGCTTTTGGGAAGGCTTCGTGGTCGAGCTCTTCGCCCAAACGCGCGTTCACACCGCAGTAGTTCAGCGGCTTGCCCTGGCTCACCACGTCGTCCAAGCAGCGGCAGCACACGATGCACAGGCGCATGTCGTCGGTGCGGTCTTCCATCACCTTGCGCGGCAACGCGGGGTCGGCAATGCTGTAGCGCAGTCCGGCCACCACGTCCATCTTGCCGTCTTGCAGGTTCTGCTCCATCACGCGCGGATCGGTGTTGCGGTACCCCTGCGCCACCGGCTTCTTCGCCACGGTTTTGATCTGCTGCGAAATGAACGTCCAGTGACCGTCCTCGATGGCCTTCGTGGTGAGCGGCTCGCTCGTCTCATGCCAGCCCACGGCCAGATCGTGCAGGTCGCAGCCCGCCTCTTCCAGCATCGGCGCGATGCGCAGCGCTTCCTCCATAGACAGGCCCGGGCCCGCGGGGCTTTTAATGAAGTCGATGGGCGACCACCGCACCACGATGGGGAAATCAGGTCCCACCACGGCGCGCGTGCCGCGGATGACTTCGAGCGTGAGCCTCACGCGGTTCTCGAGGCTGCCGCCGTACTCGTCGGTGCGGTTGTTCGTGGCCAACGCCATGAAGCGCGACAGGATGCCGCCGACGCCGGCCATGACCTCGATGGCATCGAACCCGGCCTCCTTGCACACGCGCGCCGCGTTGAAGAACTGCTGCTTGAACGCCTCGATCTGCTCGAGCGACATGGCGCGGAAGCCGCCCATGAACTTGAGGATGGCGATGTCGGAGGGGCCATAGGGGCCTTCCGGCGTCTCGGCATCGGGCTTCCAATCGTGCACGCAATAGGGCTGCGCGCAGATGAGACCGCCGTGCTTGTGCACCGGCTCCACCATATAGGTGCGCAGGTCGGGGATGCAGCTATCGTCGTAGCAGCTGGGCAACTCGTGGATGTGCGCGGGGTCGATCTCGTTGCGCTTCCAGGAGCAGATGGTTTGGATGATGAGCGCCGTCTGCCCTTCGGCACGCTCCTCCAGGTAGTTCGCCAAACGCTGCGTGGGGCGGTTGTCCTTCGTCACATAGCCCGCGCCCGGAGACATGGACGTGGTGATCATGCGGTTCTTCAAGGTGACGCCGTTCACCCGCAACGGCGATCCCAAAATAGGGTACTGCGCGCTCATAGCTCAAGTCCTCTCTCGATGATGCTAGCCCAGACGGAACTCCACGCCCATGCCGCCGCGCGGGTAGTTCCACGACGCGACCACCGTGCCCGCACCCGCCACGAGGCATGTGCCGCATTCCAGGCATCCGGCGTAGTCAAAGCTCAAGTTCCCCTGGTCGTCGATCACGTACAGGCCGGCCGGACACAGCTTCGCCAACCGTTCGATGTCTTTTTTGCTGGCCGCCTTGTCCACTTCGATGTGGGCGTACTCCTCGTCCACGTGGAACTTGTCCGCGGCCAGCTTCTCCTCAACCGTCATCTGCTCGATCACAGCGCCTTCAACCCCTTTCGCGCGTCCTTCGCCAACGTCATGAGACCCACGCCCTTCGCAGCCGCCAAGGCCTTCTTCGCAAGCTTCTTCGGCGGCGCGCCGTCCACGCGGAACATGCCCAGCATGAGGTCCTCCAACATGACGGGGTAGTCCGCGAACATGCGGCGCGTCTGCGCCATGAAGGAGGGGAAGCCGCGATAGAACCTCAGATCTTGCATCACGAAGCTCTCGTCGAGCAGCGTGCGGTACGCGCCCAGGCTGGCGGCGCTGTAATCGCCGGCTTCGCGCGCCTTGAGGATGGCCTCGGCCGCCAAGCGCCCCGACTCGATGGCGAAGTCCATGCCGCGCACGCAGTAGCCGATGTTCAGACCGAAGCCGGCTGCGTCGCCCGCGATGAGCACGCCGTCGCGCACGAGCTCGGGAACGGCAGCGATGCCGCCTTCAAGGATCATGCGCCCCGTGTACTCGCGCAGCGTGCCGCCCGCGATGAGCGGTGCCACCACGGGATGCCGCTCGAGGCGCTTGAGCATCTCGGGAACCGAGGTGTCGCTGTGGTCGATGTCGCCGATGGTGGTGACCACGCCCAGCGAGATGCTGTCGCGGTTCGTGTACAGAAAGCCGCCGCCGATGTGCCCGTCGGTGCACGAGCCGTCGAACAGCCACGCGCAGCCCTCGCCCGGCGCGCAGCCGAATCGATCCGACACGGTCTTCTCGTCTAGCTGGATGACCTCTTTGGCCGACACCGCCATGGCATGCGGGTCGAGCGGCGACACCATGCCCAGCTTCTGACCGAGAAGGGACACCGCCCCGTCGGCCAAAAGCACCACCTTGGCTTCCATGTCGTCTTCGCCCGCGCGCACACCGCACACGCGGCCGTCGCGCACGATGAGGTCGTCCACGCGAATCTCGTTGACGAACATCGCTCCTTCGCGTTCTGCCTGCTCGGCCAGCCATTGGTCGAACGGGGCGCGCAGCACCGCGTACGACGCGCATGCCGGCGCTCCCAAAGACGCGCTCGCAAAGTCCATCGTGGTGGCGCTGTCGTCGGTGAGAAACGATAGGCGCTCCCGCGTGATCAGCCGCTCCACCGGCGCCGATTCCGCGAAGCCCGGTATGAGCTTTTCCAGGCTGTGACCGTACAGGCGGCCGCCCGTCATGTTCTTCGAGCCGCTGAACGCCCCGCGCTCCACCACGACCACCTCCACGCCGGCCTTCGCCAACGCGTACGCCGCCGCGCAGCCAGCCAGGCCGCCGCCCACGATCACGACGTCGAATACTTCCTCATCCACCGTGCGAAACTCCTCCTCTTTCCGAATGCGATTACTTCCCGTCGCTTCTCCACGTCGCGCGCGACAGCGCAAGCGTGACGGGCACCAGGACAACGGCCAGCACGTACAGGGCGATGACCAGGATGAAGCACCAGTCGAACGAGCCGGTGGTGTCGTAGATCATGCCGTACACCAGAAACGACACAGCCGTCGCGATGAAGATGCCCGTGGACACCCACGAGTAGATTTGCGAATAGTTGAGCGAGCCGAAGGCCGCACGCGCCAGCATGGGCGCGATGACCGTGAGGCCCGCGTACCCGCCGCCGAAGATGACCATGCCCGCATAGAACAGCGCGATGCTGCTTCCCGCGATGTAGGCCAGCAGAATGCCCACGGCGCCGCACGACGCGGCGATGATGCCCGTGAACTTCACGCCGATCTTGTCGTTGAGCGCGCCGAGCAGCAGCTTGAACACCACGCCGCCAACCATGATGATGGACACGGCCATGGCCCCGGCGCTCGCGCCGAGCGCTCCGTGCGAGCAGAACGCGGGGATCTGCTGGAAAAACGCGGCGCACATGACGAAGATGCAGGCCACGAGAATGAGCAGGTAGAGGCCGGGCGACTTGATGGCCTGGGCAACCGTGGCGCCCTCTTCGGCCTCGGGGGTCGCCGCATCCGCGCCGTCGGCACGCGCTGCGGCAGGACGCGCCTTCTCGTCGGCTCCGAACGGCACAAGCCCCATCACCGACGGGCTCTTGCGCACGAACGCTACCGTGAGCGCCACCGACAGCACCGTGGTGACGGCAGACAGCGCAGCGCGCGCCGTCTGCCAGCCGAACTGGTTGATCAGCTCCTGGCCGACAGGGCTTGCGACCGCCGCCAAGATGGACAGCACCGCCGCCGTAATGCTGATGGCCAGACCTGCGCCCTTCTTGAACCATGCGTTGATGAGCACGGGGGCTGCCAGGTACATGAAGAACGCCGACGTCACGCCGAACACCACGCCGTACAGGTTCCACTGCCACAGCTCGGTGGCGTACGCGCTCGCAAGCGACGCCAGCCCGAACGCCGCCGACACCGTGGCGAGGATCCACCGTGGATTGTGCTTCTCCATCAGTTTGCCGGCGATCGGCGCGCACACGGCCGCGACGAGCGGTTGGATGGTGCGGTACATGGTGGTGTCGGTTTGCGTCCAGCCGAACTGGTCCATGACGGGTGCGACGAAGATACCCGACGTGTTGCCGATGATGCCCGTCGGGATGGAGTAGAAACCGATGCAGCCGATCACGACGAGCCACGCCCACACGGCCCCTTTGGTACGCGCAATGCCCATGCCCTCATCTCCTTGTCTCGAAACCCCTGAAAACCTTCGATAAAGGACATGGAGCAAATACCGTGCCAAGTTGGAATGAGGCAGGGGGCAGGCGGGGATGATGTCTCATTCGGAATGTCATGCGGAGAAGCAGAGGGGCGCGGAATGAGGCATCATCCCCATCCCCTGTCTCATTCCGAGCACTGAATCGAATAGAGCATGTTGCAAAAGTATCGATTTACGATACAATTGCAACATGAAACGATGCAATTACTCATCTGCACTCAACGAACTCTCCGCATCCGAGGGCGTGTTCACCACCGCTCAAGCAGCACGTCTCGGCATTCCTCGAAACGTGTTGTCCAAAGCCTGCGAGTCGGGGAAACTCGTACGCGTGTTGCATGGTGCATACCGCATGGCCGGAACACCCTCTTCGCAGTTCGACGACCTCGCGGCCGCCTGGAAGCTGACGGCCGCGTCGAAAATGTCTTATGAGCGCATGCCCGCGAGCGCATGGGACGGGATCGCCGTCTCAGGATCCACGGCCGCGTCGATTCTGGGCATCGGCGACTTCTACGCCTCGCCCTATCGTATCCTCGCCCCAAAGCGCATCAACTCGCGCAATCCTGACATCAGATTCGGAGTGCGCCGCATCAACCGCGACGACGTCTCCTATGAGCTTGGCATCCCCGTAACGCGCCTCGAACGAACCCTGCTCGATCTGGTGATCGACGAAGAAGAGCCCTCGCTCGTCGAAGGAGCCCTTGAAGATGCCAGGAAGAAGGGGCTTGACGAAGACGCACTCGCACGCCTCATAGCCGAATCATGCGAGCCAAGGAAAGCCGACCGAATAGCAGAAGAGCTTCTTGGCAAAGGGGCGAGCGATGGCGTATAGAACGCCCGAAGCACTGGAGATGGCTGTCAAAGCAGCGGCGAAGGCGTCTCCGCTCGACACGGGAAGGGCCGTGTCCGGGTTCTATTTTCATAGGCTCCTCTGCCGCGTGTTCGCAAACGAGGACTCTCCATTTCTCCTTAAAGGAGGTCAAAGCATGCTCGCGCGTACCGTGGACGCCCGCGCAACGCGCGATATCGACCTGCTTTCCGAGAAGAGGGACCTCGGATCGGCACTTGCCGACCTCAAGAGGCTCGTAGCCGTCGACCTCGGCGACTTCGTCTCCTTCGAGTTCGTTAAAACCGAAGCCATTAAAGCAGATGACGAGTACCGCTCCGGTCTCAACGTGGTTTTCACCCCACTGGTCGGATCGAAGCGAATGCAGGACGTTTCCATCGATCTCGTCATCGACGTGATACCCCAAGATGAGGCCGAGATCCTCACGCCGGCCGACAGGATCGAGGTCGCCGGCATACCTGCGTTCGACTATCGGATATACCCGGCAGCGAGTTCACTGGCAGACAAGCTGTGCGCCATGCTCGAGAAGCGCGAAGGCAGACCGTCGTCACGGACGAAGGATCTCGTCGACGTAGTCGTGTACGCATTGATGATCGACATCGACGGAACCGCGTTGCGCGACCGCGTTCGCACCGAGGCCGGTGCACGCAGGATGAGCCTTCCTGATCGCTTCTCAGTCCCATCCGAGTGGCACGATCTTCATGCGAGCAGATTCGGGAAACTCGTCCGTCAAACAGGCCTTCCACCAGAGTATACCGATGTCAGCCGTGCAGAAGGGCTGGCGGCGCATCTTTTCGATCCCGTTCTCGACGGGACGAGCGCTGGACGCACATGGGATCACAAGGATCTCTGCTGGAAATGACGGATGCAGCCAGATCGCAGGGGGGCGCGGAACGAGACATCATCCCCGTCCCCCGTCGCGCTTACCCGAAGGGGCCGTTCTCCTTCTTGAGCAGCTTTTCATCGTAGAGCGCGGCCACTTGCTCGGGCGTGGCTCCCAACTCCTCTAAGATGTCCTCGTTGTCGGCGCCCACAAGCGGCATGCCACGCCAGATCCGCCCAGGATTGTTCTTCATCCGCGGCACGACGTTCACGCCGCGCACCATGCTGTCATCATATGAGCTCTGCCACGCTGTGAAGCTCTCGCGCGCGATGTAATGGGGATCGCGTTCGGCCATCTCGTAGGTGTAAATACGGCTGCACGGAACACCCGCGTCCAGAAGAATGCGCTCGGCCTCCTCGGCAGGATGGGCGGCGAAGAACGCCTCCATCGCCTTCTCCAACGCCTCGCCCGCCTCGCTGCCGAACGGGATGACCGGCGTGCCCTCGGGGAACAGCTCGCTGCCGTACTCCAGTCCGAACACCGGAAGCGCCGCGCGCACCACGCCGGGCCCGAGGATGAGCGTGTAGATGGGCACGCCGTCCTTGCAGATGTAGGTGCCGTACCCCGCGCTCGACGTGCTGTGCGAGCCTTCGCGCACGGGAAGCGCGCCCGTGTTCAGGTAGTTCAGCGCGTAGAAGCCCTCGCAGCGCAGCATGGCCTCGTACTGCGCCACGTCAACGCTGTCGCCTTTGCCCGTGCGTTGCGCGTTGATGCAGCCTGCCAGCGCGCCGATGCTGGCCATGAACCCCGCGTAGTAGTCCGACACCTGCGGAAAAGCCAGCACGGGAAGCCTGTCGGGATAGCCGTTCATCTCCATGAAACACCCGAACGCCTGCCCGATGCCATCGAACGAGGCGCGCGGTACGTAAGCCGGGTCGCCCGTCTGTCCGAAACCGGAGATGTGCGCGATAGTGAGCTTCGGGTTGACCTTCCACAGGACCTCGTCGGTCATGCCCCACTTCGCCATCTGCCCGCCACGAAAGCCGTCCACGAGGATGTCGGCCTGCTTGATCAGCTCGAAGAACCATTCGCGACCGGCGCCGTCCTTCACGTTCATGCACAGCGAGCGCGTGTTGCGCCGCTCCATCTGCGTGCCCCATCCCTGCAGCGCCTCGTTCGTGGGGCGCGACGTGTCGCGGCCGCGCGGGCTTTCCACGCCGATGACCTCGGCACCCAGGTCGGCCAGCAGGCTACAAGCGAACGGGCCGGCGATGGCCATCGTGAGGTTGACCACTTTCACACCCTGCAACGGGCCGAACTTCGGACAATCCTGTGCTTTCATGCGATTCCTCCTTTACGGCGATGCCGTCCTACGACGAATACCTCTCATGCAAAATCGGTGCCAACATGGCACGGGGCGGGCGAAAGAGAAAGGGGCCGCCCAAAGGCGACCCCCACTGCAATGCAGGTGCGAGCGAACTCACTTCTTCCACAAACGGCGGCCCATCGGAACGATGAACAGGCTCATGATCACGATGAGGACGTAGAAGATGATGATCATCCAGAACGCGCCGTTGTAGCTGCCGGTGATGTCGAAGATCTGCGCGTAGATGAGCGCCGAGAAGCCGGAGAACACGTTGAGGCCGGTGGCCACCATCGAGAAGATGTTGGCGTAGTCCTTCTGGCCGAACGCCTGGCGGCACGCCATGGGCGGCACGATGTTGAGCGCGGCGAAGCCGATGCCGAACAGGAACACGCCCACGTAGAACATCATGGCGTTATCGACGCTGAACAGCACGATGGCGATGCCGGCGGCGCCGAAGATGCTGGCGACCACGCCGGAGACGCGGGCGCCCGTATGGTCGCACAGCCACCCCAGACCGAACTTGCCGAACAGCTGGCCGATCATGCACACGGTCACGCCCATGGCGCCCACGGCCGCGCCCAGCGCGCCGGTGGAAGCGTAGGACGAGAACTGCTGCATCATGCCGGCGGCGATGACGAAGAAGCCCGCCATGACGATGAGCAGCCACAGCGCCGGGTTCTTGCGAGCCTGCGCGGCCGTAGCGCCTTCGTCAGCAGCGACGTCGATGACGGACTTGGCCTCGGACTTCGCGGACGCAACCTCGGCGGCGCCGTAGCCCCAGGGCAGCACGCCCATCTTCTCGGGAGACTCGCGCAGCAGCGCGGCGGTCAGCACGACGGACGCGATGAGCGCGATCAAGCTGATGATGATACGGGCGGTATGCCAGCCATAGCCGCTGATCCAGCCCTGGATGACCGGGCTCATGAACGCGCCCAGCAGCGATGCGCACACGCCGATGACGCCGATGACGGTGCCGTTGCTCTTAGCGAACCAACGGTTGATGAACGTCGGCGTGGCGATGTACATCCAGAACGCGGCGGACGCGCCGTACAGCACGCCGTACACGTTCCACTGCCACGGCTCGGTAAACCAAGCGCAGGCAAGCGATGCCAAGCCGAAAACGGCGGCCGCGGCGGTCATCACCCAGCGAGGGTTGAACTTGGAAATGAGCTTGCCGGCGAACGGCGTGCAGATGGCCGCCACCCACGGCTGGATGGACATGTACAGCGTCGCGTCGGTGCGCGACCAGCCGAACTCTTCCATGACGGGCGATGCGAACAAACCGGCCTGGTTCGCCACGACGCCCAAGGGGATGGCGTAGAAGGCTACGCAGGCGATGGCGATCGCCCATGCGTAGTTGCTGCCCTTCATTGTTTCAGTTCCCATAGTGCCTCCTTTGTTTTACCTGAGAATCCCCAACGCCATAGCGATATGCAAAATCCGTGCCATCGTTAGGGCGCCAGAGGGTTCCCCTCTCTTTTCTCGCGGCGGCACGGCCCCTGCTCGAACGCGCCGGGACCGCGCCGTCCGCCGTCGAGCTACTCGCCCTTGCGCAGCACCCCCTTCTCGTACAGCAGCTCGATCTCCTTTTCCGAATAGCCGAATTCCTCGAGCACGTCCTGCGTGTCGGCGTCGTACTTCGCCCCTCCGCGCACGATCTTGCCGGGATGCTTCTTGAAGCGCGGGATCATGTTCACCTGCTTGACCGTCTTCTGCGTGATCTCGTCGTAGCAGTCGACGAACACCTCGCGCGCCTGGTAATGCGGGTCGTTCAGCATCATCTCGTAGGTCATATGGGGGCTCACCGCCACGCCCATCTGGCCGAAGATGCGGTTGACCTCCTCAACCGTGTGCTTCTCGCACCAGCTGTCCAGCGCGGCGCGGAACTTCGCAGCGCGGTCGGGCAGCGGCTCGTCCAGGCTCTTGCAGCCGGGCTTGCGCGTGATGGAGGGGTAGGTACCCAGCGGCTGGAAGTCGGGATCGTCGGCGAACCCGAAGAACTCGACGAGCTTCTTCACCGGGCCGGCGCCGCCCACGGCTACCTGGCAGTAGCCGTCCTTGCACTTCTGCGCGCCGGCGCACGCGCCCACGAGGTCTTCGTTGCCGATGCGCATGGGCTGTATGCCGTGGTTGATGCCGTCGGACAGCGTGGCGCCCTGCAGGCGCACGAGCGCCTCGAACTGGCAGCAGTCGATGGACTCGCCTTCGCCCGTCTCGCGCGCGCGGATGACAGCGGCAAGCGTGGCCCAAGCACCCATGAGACCGGTCATGAAGTCGCCGGTGAAGGGCTTCGTCACGCTGGGCGGGCTGTCGGGGAAGCCGTTGAGGTTCGAATAGCCCGAGAACGCCTGGCCGATGGGGTCGAACGACGCCTTGCGCACGTAGTCCGGGTCGCCCCAGTTGCCGAAACCGGAAATATGCAAGATGACCAGCGCAGGGTTCGCCTCCCACAGCACCTCGTCGGTAAGGCCCCACTTCTCCCAGGTACCGCCCTTCGACGACTCCACCAGCACGTCGGCCCACTTCACCATCTGCAGCAGGATCTCCTTGCCCTCGGGCGAGGGGATGTTCAGCGTGATCATGCGCTGGTTGCGACGGTCGACCGACCATGCGTCGCCGTACATGCGGTACATGTCGGGCGCCACCGTGCTTTCCAGCTCGATGACGTCGGCGCCTTGCTCGGCGAACAGCTCGCAGACGAACGGCGCCGCGATGACCGCGCCGGCGTTGAGCACCTTCAAGTTCTGCAAGTTGCCGAACTTGGGGCGATCCGATGACTTCATATGCGTTCCTCCTTGTGTCCTGATCCCGTATCGTGCGTCGTCCGCGCGGGGCGGGGCGACAACCGTCTCTGGCCTTCGACTTAGCAACTAGCGTGCCAATCTTTCGCTGCCGCTGTTCTCTTCTTACGCCGCCGGCATCCCGCTATCCTCGCCCCCTACCCTTTGCTTTTACTTTTGTGGATTCCTCGCGCGTCGACTCTCGACGGGACGCTTTTTCGTATGCTGCTGGCAGGAAGACGACGACCGGAGGGCGAGCGACATGATCATCGGCATCACCACCACGTACGTTGAAGAGGAGCAGAAGGACGAGATCGTCCCCGTCGAGCGCGTGACGGTGGAATACGTGCGACGAGTGGCCGCCGCCGGCGCCGTGCCCGTACTGCTGCCGCCCGTGGAGGGCGGCGCGGATGCGAACCGTCGAGCGGCGCGCGAACTGGTAGAACGCCTGGACGGCCTGGTGCTGGCCGGCGGCGGGGACCTCAACCCGGCGACGTACGGCGACGAAGCGCGCCTGGCCGAAACCGTGAACGTGTTCGATGGACGCGATGCCCTGGAGCTGGAGTTGGCGCGCCTTGCCCACGAGCGCGATCTGCCCACGCTGGGCATCTGCCGCGGCATGCAGGTGCTCAACGTGGCGCTGGGCGGCGCGCTGTACCAGGACGTGCACGCCTGCGGGCTCACCGACGCGGCGCATCAGCAGAAGCCTCCCTACGACGTCGTGCGCCAGCGTGTCGACATCGCGCCGGGCAGCGTGCTGGACCGGGTGCTGTGCGACGGCGCGGGCGAGGGCATGGTACCAGGCTGCAAGACGGGATGGCCCGCATCGCTCGAAACGAGCTGGGAGGGCATCGCGCCTGCGCCGCATTCGCTGCTGGTGAACACGATGCACCACCAGGCGATCGCCTGCGTGGCCGACCCGCTGCAGGTGAGCGCGGTCAGCGGCGACGGTCTGGTCGAGGGTTTGGAGGACCCATCGCGGCGCTTCTACCTCGGCGTGCAGTGGCATCCTGAGTACCTCGACGACAACGCCCCGCTGTTCGAAGCCCTGGTTGCCGCCGCGAAGTAGCACGCCCGCTCGGCCTCTTGATAGGGCGAGCGAAAAAGTGGGCGCAAAGGGGCAGCCATGACAATTTCTTCGAAGCTTTCGAACGTCTTGCACTGAGGCATCGACAATACGATCGCTATATGCCCAGGTCGGAAAATCTTGGGACCATTACTGCATGAGTTTGCCATGGATAACATTGTCATGGGTACCGGTTCGCGCCCACGTCGGCGCACCGCCCATCCATGCTTGGCACGCATCGCCCGCCCTTTGTGAAGGTCGCTTGGGTTTCGCACACGGGATGGCGGGCGCTTGCTATAATCCATTTAGTTTGATTATCAAAGCATTGAAGGCGCGCCTCGAAAGCGCGGCCAAGGACGGAGCAGCATGGGCAGCACGATCATCGGATGCGGAAAGTCCCTCCCGAAGCTGGAAGTGGCCAACGACGAGCTGAAAGCGCTCGTCGACACGAACGACGAATGGATCAGCACGCGCACGGGCATCAGATCGCGCCACGTTGCCGTCGAGGAAACCGCTACCGATCTGGCCGAAGCCGCTGCCCGCCAAGCGCTGGGTCTTGCCGACGGCGGCTGGCGCGAGGACGGCGAGGCCATCGACCCCGCTTCCATCGACCTCGTCATCTACGCCACCATCACGCCCGACGTGCTGGTGCCCTCGGCCGCCGGGCTGCTGCGCCGCCGCCTGGGTCTCGAGAACGCCATTGCGTTCGACCTGAACGCCGCCTGCACGGGCTTCGTGTACGGCCTGACCGTGGCCGAGTGCATGATGGCCGGTTCGACCGCCGGAGCGCCCGGTGCCGCGGGCCGCAACCCCGTTCGCCGCGCGCTCGTGGTGGGAGCCGAGCGCCTGACGCGCGTGACGGGCTGGAGCGACCGTAACACCTGCGTGCTGTTCGGCGACGGCGCTGGCGCGGCGGTGCTGGAGTGGAACGAGAACCGACCTGGCATCATGAGCAGCTTCATCACGAACGCCGACGACGACACGAACGCGCTCACCTGCTCGTTTGCCTACGACGCCCCGTTGCCGTTCGACATCGACGGCGCGTCGCCCGAAGCCCCCGAAGACGCATCGCTCTCCCGTATCGATGCCGAGCTGGGCATTACCGAATTCGTCGACGCGGGCGAACCGCGCCAGGTATTGCGCATGGACGGCCCCAAGGTGTTCAAGTTCGCCGCCGAGGCCATGACCACGGCCGTGCACGAGGCGCTCGACCGCGCAAACCTCACGCTGGATGACGTCGCCTGCATCGTGCCCCACCAGGCGAACGAGCGCATCATCAAGTACGCCGCCAAGAAGCTGGGGCGCCCGATGGATTTCTTCCAGCTGTCCATCGACCACACTGGCAACACGTCGGCCGCCAGCCTGCCTATGGCTCTATGCGACGCATACAACGCCGGCCGCATCAGGCGCGGCGACAAGGTGGTGCTCGTCGCATTCGGCGGCGGCTTCACCTCCGGCGCCGTGCTGCTGGAAGCGTAAATCAGCAAGCGAGCATGGCAGAGGGATGAGATATCGACCACGTCCCTCTGCCATCGATCACCAAACGAAACGGGCGTCCGAAGGCGCCCGTTTCGTTTGGTGATCGATGTTTCCTACCGCTTGGGCAGAGCTCGAAGCACAGCGCGAGCGCATAGCACAGCGGCCACCGCCTTCAGCAAGTCGGGCACGGCGAAGGGCGCGATAGTCACCATGAAAGCCGCCGCCAAATCGACGCCTACCACAGCAGCGTACTGGAAGCATCCGCACACGTACGTCACGATGATGAACGCCAAGCAGGCCACCATGTCGACCACGATCGCCATCGGACCCGAAACCCCCTTCTCGCCGATCGCACGCCTCAGACCCTCGCGAACGAGCAGCGCAACCGCCGCAGCCAGCAGAAATCCCCACAGGTATCCGCCCGTCGGTCCCATCAACATGCCGATACCGCCGCGCATGCCTGAGAACATCGGCAAACCGATAGCTCCTAGCGCCAGGTAGCCGGCGATAGAAGCCATACACTGCTTCGGCGTGAGCACCATAATTGCGAACATGACCGCGAACATCTGCAGCGTCAGCATCACCGGCCCGATCGGGATGGACACCCATGCGGACACGCCCAAGAGGGCGATAGTCAACGCGACGAACGCGATCGAGCGCGTGCGCGATGCCCCCATAGAACCCTGTTTCACCTTGTTTGCTTCCATGCTCCGCTCCTCTTCCAGGACGATCCTTCGTTTTCAGCAGCCTCGCACTATAAGCAAACCCCGCAGTTTTGTGAACCGCGGGGTTTAAGCAAGGGTGACAATCTGGATGCGCGATACGAGCGGCTTAGAACTTCGCTTTCAGTTCTCCGCTCTCGAGCTTCTTCAAGCGCCCCATCTCTAAGACGATGAACACCACCGTGGTGAAGATGGCCAGGAAGTCGGCCGCGGGGGTGGCGAAGTACAGCGCGTCGAGGCTGACGAACTGCGGGAACCAGCTGGGCAGCACCATCGGCAGCACGATGAGCAGCGGCACCAGGAACAGTATCTGGCGCGTCAGCGACAAGAAGATGGACTTGAGCGGCTGCCCGGTTGCCTGGAAGTAATTCGAACCCACGATCTGGAAGCCGATGAAGGGCAGCATGAGCAGCTGCACCTTGAGGGCGAACACCGTGAAGTCGCGCAGTGATTCGTTCGTGATGCCAAAGAACCCGACGATCTGCTCGGGGAACAGGTGCACGAGCGCCCACAGCGCCAAACCGATGCCCGTCGCCCCGAAGATGCCGTACCATAGCGTCTTCTTCACGCGCTCGAACAGGTGCGCGCCGTAGTTGAAGCCCAGCAGCGGCTGGATGGCGATGGACACGCCGATCAGCGGCAGCACCGCGAACATGGCCACGCGCTGCACCACGCCGATAGACGCGAGAGCGCCCTCGGCTCCCAGCGGGCTCATGGCGCCGTACATGTTCAGCAGATTGTTCAGCACGAAGTTCACTACGGCCATGCCCGCCTGTACGGCGAAGCTGGCCAGACCCAGCGACAGAATCAGCCGCACCGTGCGCAGATGCAGCGGCAGGTAGTGCAGATGCAGCTTCATGGGCACGTTCTTCGTAACGATGAAGTACCACAGCACTGTGGCGCACGAGATGGCCTGGCCGCACACCGTGGCCAGCGCGCTACCCTGCACGCCCCATCCCAGCACCATGACGAACAGGAAGTTGAACACCGTGCACGATACCGCGCCGATGATCATGGTGCCCAGCGCGCGGTTCGGTGCGCCGGCCGTGCGGATGAAGTTGTTCACGCCCATGCCGATGCACTGGAACACGAAGCCCAGCGAGATGATCTGGATGAACGAGCGAGCGTACTCCCAATCCTCCGCCGTGGCGCCCGACACGCCGAGCAGCGCATTGACGCAGGCGGGAATATGCATGAGCACGGCCACGATCACCGCGAACACGAGAGACAGGCACACCGTGTTGCCCAGGCTGCGCTCGGCCTCCACGCGGTTGCCCTCGCCCATGCGCAGCGCCGCCAGCGCGTTGCCGCCGTTGCCCACGAGCATGGCGATGGCCATGAACACCGTCATGATGGGCATGGCCACCGTGGCGGTGGCAAGGCCGATCTCTCCCATGGCCTGCCCCAGGAAGACGGAGTCGATGACGTTGTACGCACCGTTGACCAGCATGCCCAGGATAGAAGGGATGGCGAATTCCACGATAAGCCGCGGAATGGACGCCGTACCCATGCGGCTGACTTTATCGTCGCGGCCGGTGCGCTTCGGATCTTTGCCGATCGGTGCTCCGGCACGTTCTTCATTGAGGTCGAGAGAGGGGTTCGTTGCTTCTGATTCCATGAGTTCGCCGCTGCCTTTCGAGCTTCTCCAATTTCGAGGAACGGCACATTGTAACCCATCTTTTCGCCGCCGCACAGCCTGGAAATCGGATACACCGTAAAGCCGCACCGCGTATGCTATATTGGAGCAACATCGCCACGTTACATGGAGAACAGGGGAAGCATGTACCGGATGAAGGAATTCTCGGCCATGACAGGCCTGCCGCAATCGAAGATCCGTTTCTACGAGAAGCACGGCTTGATTCTCTCGGATCGTCAGGAAAACGGTTACCGAGTATTCACCCCCGAAGATGCCTTCAAATCAAACGCATTTCGTGTGCTGCTGCAATACGGGTTCAGCATCGATGAAGCGGTCGCTATGCTCGACGCGAAACAAGGCACAGAAGAGTTCGAGCGGTCACTGCTGCATCAACAAGAAAAGCTCATGCACGAAGCCGACCTGATCGCGTACCGACTAAGACGGCTTGAAAGCACCCTTGGCGCGATACAGTCTGAACCTGGTTTAGAGTTCGAACTGGTGGATGCCGCCGATCAGGTGTACATCAACTCTTCATACGGACGAGACTTCCATGTCTCGCTCGAGCACGAGAAAACGATCTCGCAGTATTACAACCTTCTGAGCATCACCAGCTGTGCACGCATCATCAAGCGAGACGACCTGCTGGACAACCGCCCAACGGTCAACCCCGACTATGTCATGACCATGCCCGAACACGAGAGCTACCGCCTTGACGAAGGGGCGCGAAAGCAGGTAAAGCGCCTCTGCTTGGGAAAATGCATTCGCTTTAGAAGACAAGCGACCCGAACGGAAAGCGTGCAGAAGGAAACGTTCACGAGCCTGTTCGAACACCTCGACAGCCACGGTTATCGAGTGAGGAACGACATCATCCTCTTCCCCTCCTTCCTCAATCTCGACGGATTCGGAAGCGACATCGAAACTCTGTACGTGCCCGTCAGCTGAAGTGCATAAGGAAAGGGCTTCGGCGCAGCGAACGCGACGAAGCCCTTCAAGGGAGGGAAAGAACCGCGTTGCTAGTACAGCACCTCTTCGTCAGGCGCGTACACATGGCAGTTCTCGCAGTAGTTGAACGTGATCTCTTTGTCCTTCTCGTGGCAGTTCACGCATGCATTGTAGCCGCCGTGCAGGGAATCATGCGGATTCCAATCACCCAGGTCAGCAGTGCGCTCGGCAAGCGCTTCGTAGCTACCGCCATGGCAGCTGAGACACTGCTCGTCGGAAACGTAGGCGCCCGCCTCGCTCGACACCGTTTGGGTCTTCGTACCCTCGCTCGACCCGGAATCGGCCTGTTGCGGCGCACAACCCGCTATCGCGAACACCGCCACCAACGCAACCGCCACGAGGGCAATCATAATGTCCAGACGCAAGGTAGACCGACTCATGCCTGGCCTCCTTTCAACATATGCTCTACCGCCACGTAGCCGAACGTCGCCGCACGACCCACCGACGTGCCGGGAATATGGCGCGGGTAGTTGCCTGCGTAGAAGTTGCCCGACACGTTGCCCGTGGCATAGAGTCCTTCAATAACCTTGCCGTCCTTGTCCAGCACCTGGGTGTCGCCGTTGATGGTGAGGCCGCCCACCGTGGCAAGGATGACGCTGTTCGTGACCAAGGCATAGTACGTCTCACCCGTGAAAGGCTTGTTGTTGCCCGTGTAACGGTAGTAGTCGGGGTCGCGCTCCAAGCCGTCCTCGAAGAAGCTGTTGTAGCGCGCCACCGTTTCCTCAAGGGCGGCGGCGTCGATGCCCGCCTTAGACGCTAGCTCGCCCAAGGACGAAGCGCGGAACAGATGGCCCTTGGCCTCGTCGCGCTCAAGCTGTTTCTCGGCGCTCGGCTCCTTCTCCAACGCAGAGGCGATCATAGCCTGGTCGAAGATATGGAAACACTGATGGCCGCGGCGCTTCTGCACGTTGATGGCGTTCGACATGTACTGGCGCGCTTGGTTCTCGTTCACAAAGCGCTTGCCCTCTTCGGTGACGATGATCGAGTAGTTCATAGCGCCGGGGAAGTACACGCGCTTCTCGACGAACGTGGACGGGGTGGCGTTGCTGAAGTTCATGACCGGATGCGGCAATGAGTCCATGTCCGCGCCGATACTGAGGCCCATCATGTGGCCGTCGCCTGTGGTTCCCCAGCTGGGATTCCACCACACAGAGGACTCGTAGTCTTCAGGGCGCACCCACGCTTGCATCATCTCAGGGTTCGCGTCGTAGCCGCCCGTGGCCAGCAACACGCCCTTGGATGCGTTGATGCGCACGTATCCGTCGCCGTTCTTAGCGATGCAGCCGATCACACGACCGCCGTCTTCGCGGATGAGCTGCACGGCGGGCATCTCATAGCGAATCTCCAGGTTGTCGTAGGTTTCGGCAACCGCGCGCAGCTCCTTGCACACGTACAGGCCGAACAGCCACGTAGTGCTGATACCCTCGGGCATCTTGAAGTTGACGTAGCTGTCGATGACGGGGAAACCGTTGTAGTTCGGCGCCTGGTCGAACTTGTACAGCTGCCAACCCGAACCACCCTTGTCGAGCATATCCTGCCAGAAATCGGCTACTTCGCCCGACCGGTTCACGTACGTTTCGATGGAGCAGGGGTCGACGCGCCAATCCGCAGCACGGTAGATCTCATCGCGCAGCTGAGCAGGATCGATATCAATCCCCTGCTCCTTTTGGAACTTCGCGCCCACCGCGCCGAAACTCTCCCACGCCGAGCGTCCCTCGGTCATCTTCTCCAACGTGATGACCTTCGCGCCCTCCTCGGCCGCCTTCAAACTGCCCATCAGCCCGCCGATGCCGGCGCCGATGATGAGAACCTCGCACTCCTCGGTAGAGCTGATCTCAGATTCGGCGATATCACGATCCTCGAACGCGATCGGCCCGCGCGGACCGGGAAAATCAGCCTTGCGCAGAGGGCACAGCGACGCATCGTCACCCAGAGCCTTGGAATACTCGTTGCCTGAATCCGTCGCCTCCGTTGATTGCGCATCGGCAGCCCCGTCGTCCGCAAACGCCTTGCCTGCTCCGGGAAACGCGAGCATGCCCGCTGCCGCAGCTCCGGTTAACCCCGCTCCTCTGAGAAAGTCTCGCCGTGACAATCTGGCTTGTTCCATCTCTCCTCCTTTACGTACGTTCCCTCTTGACGCCGCTCAGGGCGCAGGGACAACGGTAGACCCTGAACCATGTCGAGGGTCAAGCAGGAGATTCAAAGAGAACGACGGGCTTTTCGACAGAACGAGCGTGCTACACGAGGTGCGCTTCGCCGGAGGAGATTGCGGTTTCGATGCCGGATTCGCTACGCAGCACGAGACGGCCTTGAGCGTCGACGCCCACAACCGCCCCTTCCGCCAGCAGATTGTCCGCACGATCGACCATGCGAACGTTTTGTCCGTTCAAGCTGGAGTAGGCGTTGAACTCGTCCACAAGCGGTGCGAAGCCGTTGCGCCGCCATACACCGTACAGCGGCGCGAAGGCGGCGAGGAGCGCTTCGAGCACTGCTTCGACAGCGACGGCCGGCGCGGCAACGGAATCCGCGAGGTCGGCCACGTACGCAGGACGATTCTTGCCTCCCACGTCGGGGCGCTTGTCGGGCGGCAGTACGTTCACGCCCACGCCCACGCACACGCCGCCGCCGTGCGCCTCGAGCGAGATGCCGCAAAGCTTCGCGAAATCAGGCGCTCGGCCGTCTCGCGCACTGCAAGCATCGCCTTCGTTGGCACAAAATAACCGCTGTGCACGATTTTTCTGCCCTAATTCCTTCCCAGATTCGGAAAACCCCAGGTCGCGAATTTCGGTTGCTTCAGGAAATCGTGCATAGCGCGCCTTTTGTGCCAGCACCACATCGTTGGGCCATTTGATGCGCACGGCCTCCTCAGCCCGCGCGCCCGCCAGCGCAACGAGTGCGCGGCGCACCGCCATGCCCACAACCAGGCTCAACGTGGGAAGTTCGCGCGGCGCCACCTGGGGGCGCAACAACAGCGAGCAATACAGTCCGCCTTCCGGGCTGGTCCACGAACGACCCTGCCGGCCGTAACCGGAAACCTGGCGAAGCGCGCGGACGACGAGGCCTTCCGGCTCTCCCGCCTCCAACGCGCGCTTGACTTCGTCGTTCGTCGATGCAACTTCCTCGTGCAGAGCGATGCGAAACGGGAAGCCGCTCGGCGAACCGCCTTCCCCCTCGTTGCCGAATCCAAATTCCGAAACACGCGCATCGCCTTTCCGGAGCGACGAAGAGCCGTCGACGCAAAACGAGGGCACAGAGCGCCCCTTGCTCACAGCCGCACGCTCTTCCCCACCGTAACCCCATCGACGCTAACCGGCACGTCATTGGCAAGCACGTGGCCAGGGAGCAGCTCCAACAGGGGCTGCACTACGAAATCGCGTTCCAGCAGGCGCGGATGCGGCAACGTGAGCACATCGGCATCCACGACGTACAGCTGGTAGTCGAGGATATCGAGGTCGCACGTGCGCGGCCCGTTCCGAACCTCGCGCACACGACCCAGGCTGTTCTCCACCGCATGCAGGTAGCCCAGAAGCTCTTTCGGCGGAATACCTGTGCGCAAAAGCACCACGGCGTTCACGAACGAATCTTGGTCGAGGTAGTAGGCCGGCTCGCTCTCGTAAAAGCTGGAGATGTCGACGATCTGCGAGTCGGGCAGCGAACACAGCTCGGTGATGGCCTGGTTGAGCATGGCGATCTTGCCCTCGCGCTCCTCGCCGGGCGAGGCCACAAGCGGGACGTTGCAGCCCATGCCGATGAGCGCGTAGGGCCGCAGCCCTTCGAGCGCGGCAACCGTGGCCGCCACGTTGTGCGCGCGCACCACGCTGGCTCCCAGCTCGCAGGCCATGAGCGCCTCGGCAGCCGAAACCTCGTCGCGCGCAGAAGGTTCGTCGATGCCGTACGCCCAGCCCAAGAAGCTCTTGCGCGACACCGCCACCATCACCGGGTAGCCCAGACGCACGAACTCTTGGAAGTTGCGCACCAGCTCCAGCGTCTGCGACGGCGTCTTGCCGAAGCCGGGACCGGGGTCAATGCAGATGCGGTCGTGCGCGACGCCCGCAGCCTCCAAAGCGGCAGCCCGGTCGCGCAGCCACTCGCGCACGTCGGCCACCACGTCGTCATACGAAGGCGCGTTCTGCATGGTCGAGGGGTCGCCCTGCATGTGCATGACCACCAGCCCGCAATCGCTGTCGCGCACCGCATCCACCATGGCGGGGTCGCGGAAGCCGGACACGTCGTTCACGATGGCCGCGCCCGCTTCCAAGCACGCGCGCGCAACTTCGGCGTGGCGCGTATCGATGCTCACGCACACATCGCGCTGCGCCAATGCGCGCACCACCGGCAGCACGCGCGCCAGCTCCTCGTCCACGGACACCGGCGCGGCGCCGGGCCGCGTGGACTCGCCGCCCACATCGATTATGCGGGCTCCCTCCTCCGCCATGCGCTCGGCATGAGCCAGCGCGGCATCGAAGCCGTCGTGCTGGCCTCCGTCGGAGAAGGAGTCGGGGGTAACGTTGAGAATGCCCATGACGATGGGCATTCTCGTATCGAACTCATAGGTTGCGCAGCGCCAGATCATCGTTCGGTGCCGTCGCCTTTCTGCTCAGGGGCTTGCGGAGCCGGAGCGTCGACAGGCGCCTCGTCCGACGTCGACGAAGCAGATGCGGGCGCATCGTCGCCGTCGCCCTCCGCAGGCTCGCGGTACGGCGGATTCGGATCCTGGTCGCCCGGCTCGACCGGCTCTTCCTTCCAGTTCGGGTCGGCCAGATGCTCGTCGCGGGCGCGCGCGGCGGCCTCCTCGGCCTCCTTGGCCGCGATGATCTCGTCCTCGTGCTTGAGGTACTCGTCCCACTCGTTGTCGAGCAGCGCTTGGCACGCCTCGCCCTCAACCGTCTCGCGCTCCAACAGCACGCTGGCCATGAGGTTCATTTGCTCGCGATGGCTGTTCAGTATTTCGTAGGCGCGATCGTGCGCGTCCTTCATGATGCGCGCCACCTCGTCGTCGATGCGCTTCGCCGTCTCCTCCGAGTAATCCTGCGTGTTGCCGTAGTCGCGGCCCAGGAACACTTCGTGGTTCGGCTGGCCGAACACCTGCGTGCCCAGCTCGGCACTCATGCCGTACTGCGTGACGATGGCGCGGGCCATCTTCGTGGCGCGCTCGAGGTCGTTGCTCGCGCCCGTGGTGATGTCGTCGCAGAAGATCTCTTCGGCCACGCGGCCGCCCATGAACACGGCCAGCTCGTCGCGCATCTCGCCGAGCGAGTTCAGCACCTTGTCCTCCTTGGGGATGGACAGCGTGTAGCCGAGCGCCCGCCCGCGCGAGATGATGCTGATCTTGTGCACGGGATCGGCATGCGGCAGCAGGTGGCCGACGAGGGCATGGCCGCTCTCGTGGTAGGCGATGGTGTGCTTGGTCTGCTCGTCCATCACGCGGCCCTTGCGCTCCGGGCCGGCGATGACGCGCTCCATCGACTCCGACACCTCCTGCTGCGTGATGATCTTCTTGCCGCGCCGCGCCGTCAGAAGCGCGCTCTCGTTCATGAGGTTGGCCAGGTCGGCGCCGGTGAAGCCCGGCGTGAGCTTGGCCACCTTGGCCAAATCCACATCGCTGCCGAGCGGCTTGTCCTTGGAGTGCACCTGCAGGATCTTCTCGCGGCCCTTCACGTCCGGCGCATCCACCACGATCTGGCGGTCGAAGCGGCCGGGGCGCAGAAGCGCCGGGTCGAGCACGTCGGCGCGGTTCGTGGCGGCGATGAGCACCACCGAGTCATTCGCCTCGAAGCCGTCCATCTCCACGAGCAGCTGGTTGAGCGTTTGCTCGCGCTCGTCGTGGCCGCCGCCCAGGCCCGTGCCGCGCTGGCGGCCCACCGCGTCGATCTCGTCGATGAAGATGATGGAGGGCGAGGCCTCTTTGGCTTGCTGGAACAGGTCGCGCACGCGGCTTGCGCCCACACCCACGAACATCTCCACGAAGTCGGAGCCGGAAATGCTGAAGAACGGCACGCCCGCCTCGCCGGCCACGGCCTTCGCTAAAAGCGTCTTGCCGGTGCCCGGAGGGCCCACGAGCAGGCAGCCGCGCGGGATCTTCGCGCCCATGGACTGGTACTTCGCCGGATTCGCCAGGAAGTCCTTGATCTCCTGCATCTCCTCGACCGCTTCGTCCACGCCCGCCACGTCGGAGAACTTCACGTCCGGACGCTCCTCGATGTTCTTCTTGGCCTTCGCCTTGCCGAAGCTCATCTGCGAGTTGTTCGCCTTCTGCATCTGCGAGAAAAAGAAGAACAGCACGAGCGCGATCAGGGCGATGGGCAGAAGCGTGCTGATGATATCGAGGAAGGGGCTGGGAAGCTGCACCTCATAGGGGATGTTCGGATGCGAGGCCATGAGGTCGCTGATGGAGCCGCCGTAGTACGTGGACGTGTAGTTGCGCGGCTCGCTGAGCGTTTGCGCGTCAACGCTGGTCGTGCTCACGCCGGCAAGCGCCTTGCCCGTATCGGGGTTCTTGACGGTGGCCATGCGCGCGTTGAGCGCTTGGAACGCGTCGTTGAACGCGTCGGAGGCGGCCGAACCTGCGGTGATGGCCGGGTAGTACGAGCCGGACACCGTGTAGTCTCCGGCGCTGTACACCACCTTCGTCACCCGATCCTGCTCGACGGCCTGTACGAACTCGGACGTGATCAAGCGGTCGGTTTGCGTGGTGCCCGCCGACGACATGGCCATGAACTGCTGCCCCACGAAGAAGGCCACGATCATGAACAGGATGACCGAAATGATGGTCGTCCGAGGATTCGGCTGCTGGAATTGCGACTGTTTGTTTTGATGTGCCATAAAAGCCTTACTTCCTTTTCCGCAGGGGCTTGCGGTGTCGGCAGATCACCGCGCCGCGCCGTTCGCCGACCGCCGCGCCTCCCTCTCCCTCGGACGCCGACCGGACCGCACGCTTGCGTCAAGCCGCCGCTAGTACACCTCCGGCTTCAAGATGCCGATGTAGGGCAGGTTGCGATAGCGTTCCGCGAAGTCCAGCCCGTAGCCCACGATGAACTCGTCGGGGCACTCGAAGCCAACGTATGCGCAATCGATCTTCGCCTGGGCGCGCGTCCGCTTCCGCAGAAGCGTGGCCACCTCGAGGGAGGCCGGACGGCGCGAAGCCAGGTTTTTCAGCAAGTACGTCAAGGTGAGGCCGGAATCGAGGATGTCCTCGGCGACGATGACATGGCGACCCTCGATCTGGGAGGACAGGTCCTTCAGGATGCGCACGACGCCGGAGCTTTTCGCCCCGTTGCCGTACGACGAGATGGCCATGTAATCCATCTCCACCGGAAGGTCGATCTTCCGCGCGAGATCTGCCATGAAGATGGCCGCGCCGCGCAACACCGATATGAGGACGATGCCCTCTTCGGCGCAGTCCGCGTAATCCCTCGTTATCGCGGCACCGATCTCGTCCACACGCCGAGCGATGTCCTCTTCGGTGAACAATATCTCCGCAATGTCGTCGTGCACGATCACAGCCTCTTCGTCGCTTCCGCACCGCCCCGTCCCAGCCACCCCGAAGGCGACGGGCGCGAGGTGTTGCGCCTACCTTGAATTCGGTAAGTGTACCATTGCCACTTCGGGAAAAGGAGACGAGACGGTAACGCCGTCTCACATGCCATGATATTTACATTTCGCATTGGGAACTGGGGCGATAGGGCGAAGCTCAAGGTCGGCGCAACGCGTTGGCAAAGGGCGTACGGCACCCGACGAAAGCAGGAAGCGCGATGGAGAGCAGGGTGGCAGCGGACGCAGCGGCCTCGAAAGCATGCGCGGACGCAAGGGCAGGAAGGCGAGCGCTCCGGGTCGGGCCGGAAAGCGGGGCGAGTGCAAAGCGCAAGCGCACGATAAGCCACCCGCCCCGCCTTGCCGCGACAACATACGGAAGGCAAGGAGGAGGGTGGGCTGCGGCGAAAGCGTGGACCCGAGGGCACGGAGGTCGCGCAGGCGCGAGAAGCGAGGCCGGCACGAGGGCGGGCGTCGAAAAGCCGGAGGATCCGCGCGCCGCCAGACGCTTCGCCGCCTGTCAGGACGACGAACGCGAAAAGTCGGGAAACTCGCGCAGAAGACGGCCCACCGGCAACCCGATAACGGTGTCGAGGTCGCCTTCGACCCGCGCCACGAGATCGGCCCCGGCCCCCTGCACGGCGTACGCGCCCGCCTTGTCGAACGATTCGCCTTTTCGCAAGTAGCTGGCGATCTCCTCATCCGAAAGCTCGCGGAACGTCACCCGCGCGACGTCGGCGAACGTGCGGAAGCCAAGCGACACCTGCTCAGGATCGGGCGCCGCCACCATCCACACGGACACGGCGGTGATCACCTCGTGGGTGCGACCCGACAGGCGGCGCAGCATGTGCGTGGCGTGCGAGAGGTTGGCGGGCTTGCCGAAAATCTCGCCGTCGAGCACCACCATCGTGTCGGCACCGAGGATGGCCGCCATGCCGGTGTAGCCCTCGGCCAGCACTTCCTGCACGACCGCGCCCGCCTTGCGCTCGGCCAGCTTCTTGGCGGCCTCGCGCGGGTCGGCCAGCAGATCGGCGTCAAGCGCCTCGTCCACCTCGGACGCGCGCACCGTGAACGTCACGCCCGCATCCGCGAGCAGCTGTCTGCGGCGCGGAGACGCGCTCGCGAGAATGACGTCGAGGGAGGGGGCGGCATCGGCAGACGCAGGGGATGCGGGGTCCGTAGCGGGGGGCGCGACGTCCGGCAAGATGTTCTGTTCGTTTTCCATACGCGCTATTGTAACGCACTTGCACGTTTCCCGCCCCGTAGGCGTTTGAGCATAACCAGAAGGGCACGGCTCGAGATCCAGGAAACGCGAGCTCGCGTCGGAGGCGGTTTGGCGGAGGATTGCCCGATCGCGCGCAACGACCACGCGCGCCGGCCCCTATCCGCGCTTGCGGCGCGCTCGATAGGCGGCCATGGGCTCGAGGCGCACGCCGCGCTTGTTGGCGCTCACCGCCGTATCTCCCTGGACGTTCGCCACGTAGCCGCCGATGGGACGGCCCCCGTCGGCGCGATCGTAGGCAGCCAGCACGGCGTCCACCGACGCCGCCTCCACGCGCGCGTCGGCGCCGAGCAGCCGCTGCAATGCGCGCACCGCCACGCGCCGAGCGAGGGGCAAAGGCTCAGCGCCCAGCTCGGGAGCGAGCACGCACCCTGCGCGAGGGTCGCTCGGATCAAGGGCCGACACGCTACGACGCTCCACCTCGACCGCCATGTCATCGAGCAGGTCGTCCTCGTCGGCAATGAGGTTCATCGTGCGAACGAGCACCTCAAGCAGCTGCGGATTGCGCTCCTTGGCCCGCGGCACGATCTCGTGACGCACATAGGCGCGGAAGCGGTCGGTGTGGGCGTTCGTCGCATCCTCGCGCCAGAGCGCCCCCGCCTCGTCGCGCGCCATCGGCAATCCCGCACGCTCGCGCTGCGCCAGATAATCCCGCAATTCTTCGCGGCTCGCATCGAGAAGCGGCCGCACGACCGGCCCGTTCCGATAGCGCATGGCGCGAAATCCCCCCGGCCCCGTGCCCACGATGGAGCGCATGTAGAAGCTCTCCACGCGATCGTCAGCCGTGTGCGCCGTGAGGATGCGCCCGTCTGCAAGCGGTGCGGCAGCGTGCAAGCACAGGCTTTCAAGCGCTTCGTTCGCCGCAAGGTAGCGCTCGCGGCGCGCAACGGCCTCCACGTTCTCACCGGTGCGCACGGCCTCGGCGGCGATGTCGATGGAACACGAGAACAGCGGCACGTCAAGAAGCTCGGACAAGCGCGCCACGAAGCGCGCGTCGTCGTCGGCGTCCTTGCCCCGCAAGCAATGGTTCACATGCAGCATGGCCAGCTGGCCGAGCATGCCACGGTCGCGCAGCTCGCACGCCACGTACGCGAGCGCCGTGGAGTCCGAACCACCCGACACCATGAGCAATGCCGGCGTCTGCGCACCCGCAAGGCCGCGCTCGGCAAGCGTCACCGCCGCGCGATCGACGGGCGAAACGGTTTCGGGCATGGAAGCCTCCTTTTCATCGAAAGCACGCGACGACGGCGATACGGGCGACGGCGCGAGCAGCGGCGAAGCGCCGTCGTCAAGACCCCGACCCTGCATTGCGAGGACCGTCGTTACGCGTTATAATGCGAGGTGCGGTGCCCCGGCACACCGGGCGGCATCGTGGTTTTGGTCAACCCGGCCCTCCCTTATAACTGGCCGGGTTTTTCCTTTTCCAGATGCAGTCGCACCACCTCCTTCAGGACTTCTTGAACGTCGGCATCGAAGGCTATTTGCCCTTCGAGAGGCCGATCATCGCAGCTACAACCGTGAAAATCGCGCAGAGCGCAATCACCGTTTGAGCGTCCATCGGCGTCACCTCCTCATCGAAGATGCCGCCCGGCGTGGCGCGAAGCACCGCGCAACCATGATACTCCAACCAAGGAACGCACGGGAAGGGGCGCGGAAGACGGGCAGGAAGGAAGGCGCGGCACGCGCACGGCCGCAAAGCGCGAGAGAACGCTTGGCGCGCAAGCCGAACCTGCAGACCCACGCGCCGCACGCCGTGCGCAAGCCGAACCTGCAAGCCCATGCCGTCGCGCGCGGCGCGTAAGTCGAACCGCATGTCGGCGGCACCGACGTCGCGAATCGCGCAGTGCCATCGCGCGCAGCGTGCAAACCGAGCCCGCAGGCCCGCGCCGTCACGCGCCGCGCGACCTCAACGCGTGTCCGCCTGCGGCGCATCCTCCCGCTCCACCAGCGCCACCGTCTCCACATGGTCGGTGTGCGGGAACATGTCGACGGGCTGCACGACGCGCACGGCATAGCCGCGCTCGCGCAAGAACCGCAGGTCGCGCACTTGGGTTTCGGGGTTGCAGGAGATGTAGACGATGCGCGCGGGCGCAAGCGCGGCCGCCGCCTCCAGAAACGCCTCGCTCGCTCCGGCGCGCGGCGGGTCCATGAGCAGCACATCGACGCGCTCGCCTTCGCACGCCAGCTCGCGCATGAAGTCGCCCGCGTCGGCCACGACGAAGCGCGCGTTCTCCACGCCGTTGTGCCGCGCGTTCTCGCGCGCGTCGCGGATGGCCGACGCCACCGTGTCCACGCCCGTCACCTGCGCCGCGCCGCGCTTGGCGGCGACCAGGCCGATGGTGCCCGTGCCGCAGTAGGCGTCGATGGCGCGCTCCGCGCCCGTGAACCCCGCAAGGTTCACAGCCGTCTCGTACAGAACTTCGGTTTGCACGGCGTTCACCTGGTAAAACGATTGCGACGAGATGCGAAAGCTCAAACCGCACAGCGTGTCCAAGATAAAGCCGGGACCGTAAAGGCGCTGCTCGCGCTGTCCGAGGATGACGTTCGTCCGGCGCTCGTTGACGTTCTGCACGATGGTGGTGATGACGGGGCAACGGCGCACGAGCTCACGGCAGAACGCGCGCGACGCGGGGAACTCCCTCCCGTTCGTCACGAGCGTGACCAGCATCTCCCCGCTCTCATGGCCCACGCGCACTACGGCATGCCGCAGAAAGCCCGTATGGGCGTCCTCGTCGTAGGGGGCGAGGCCGAAGCGGCCCATGAGGTCGCGGATGGCGCGGATAACGCGCTTGGCCTCCTCATTCTCGATGAGGCAGCCGTCGGTGGGCACGATGCGATGCGATCCGGCGGCGTACATGCCGCAGAGTATCTCGCGCCGTGGCGCGTCGCGATACCCACGTCCCCGCTCGCGCCCCTTCCCAGTCGCGCGCCCACGCCCCTTCTGCGTGTCGCGTCCGCCGTCACGCCCGCACCCCTCGCCACCAGCCAACCGACGTCCGGGGGCGTAGGGGGAGACCACTTTGTTGCGGTAGTGGTAGGGCTCATCCATGCCGAGGATGGGCCGAATCGCGCCCTGCGGAGCCACGTCGGCGAACAATGCGGCCACGCGCGCGTCCTTCGCCGCCAACTGCTCGGCGTAAGGCCGCCCCACATGCTGGCACGCTCCGCACATCCGCTCGACGGGACACGAGCGCACGTTGCCCGCCGCGCATGCCCCCGCCGCAGCTTTCGGAGCGACCCCCGCACCCGTCACAGCCGCAACCCCATGCGCCCCCGCCGCAGCTGCATCCTCGCAGCCGTCTTCGTCCGCATGCAGCACGCGCACCTCGCCACGCCGCACATGCGCCGAGCCGCCTGCGCGCTTCACATCCCGCATGCGCGCCTCGCCCGACGCCGCTCCTTCTGCGTGCGCACGTCCCGCCTCAGGACGACGCACCTTCCCGTTCCGCTGTTTTCGACCCACCATGAAATCCTGCTCACCGCTCGAACCAAAACTGCACTATAGTATACGCACCGAGCATATTCCTGCATCGAGGAAAGAAGGATTCCATCATGACCAAGTTCACCAACGTCATCGTCCGCCGCCCCGCCAAGTCCATGGTGGAGGGCATCACCTCGGCCCCCGAGCTGGGCAAGCCCGACTACGAGCTGGCGCTCAAGCAGCACGACGACTACATCGCGGCCCTCAAGCAGTGCGGCGTGGAAGTGACGGTGCTGCCCGCGCTCGAGCAGTACCCCGATTCGTGCTTCGTGGAGGACCCCGCGGTCATCACCCGCAAGGGCGCCATCATCACGAACCCGGGCGCCGCAAGCCGCAACGGAGAGAAGGACGAGATCGAGCCGGCCGTGCGCCAGTTCTTCGATGACGAGCACGTGAAGCACATCGAGAGCCCTGGCACGCTCGACGGCGGCGACGTCATGATGGTGGGCGACCACTTCTACGTGGGCCGCTCCGCGCGCACGAACGAGGAGGGCATCCGCCAGTTCTTCGATATCCTCGAAGGCTGGGGCCTCGAGGGCTCCGAGGTGCCGCTCGAGTTCGTCTTGCACCTCAAGACCGGTGTGAACTACCTGGAAGACGGCAACATGCTCGTGTCCGGCGAGTTCGTGACGAAACCCGACTTCGAGCAGTACAACCGCATCGAGATCCCCGAGGACGAGGCGTACGCCG
>ERZ826396.1052-NODE-1052-length-33866-cov-9.268404_pt1 | contig 33866 bp, 30 predicted proteins | sample MGYA00519926_ERZ826396 | MGnify/ENA primary metagenome ERZ826396 (study PRJEB31778, sample SAMEA3449230) | human gut metagenome | biome: human gut; feature: human-associated habitat; material: faeces | place: United Kingdom | collected 2010/2012 ... | reverse complement strand
TGTTTCGCTTAAAATTTTCTTGCATCACCTACTTGACTTCATACCATTGGACTTTTTGTAAATGTCTACCTTTTTAAACGAGGATACAACATTTTGCGATAGGAAGATTTAGGAAATAAATTTGTAAAATATATTAATAGCCTGTTGCAATTTTCCTGCAAAAATGATATATTTACTAAACATCCACATGTTTGATAATGTAGACATTTAAAAACACGATGTCCGCTTCTGCGGGCATTTTTTATGCGCGGCCGGTCGGGGCGGGGACGGCTGGAGCAAAATGAAGCCAGTTGGCACTTCCGTGCGCCCAAAGTGGCGAAAATTGAGCAAAAGAGAAAGAAAACCGACGGGTATCTCTTGCAATCTTTTGGCAAAATGGTATAATGTCTCCGGTTACTGTATTTGAGTATAGTAGTGCAACGTAAATCTAGGAGGAATGACAAATGGCCAACACGCATAAGTATGTCTATTTGTTCTCAGAGGGCAACGGCTCCATGCGGGAGCTGCTGGGCGGCAAGGGCGCCAACCTGGCTGAGATGACCAATCTGGGTATGCCCGTGCCCCAGGGCTTCACCGTCACCACCGAGGCCTGCACCCAGTATTATAACGACGGCCGCCAGATCAACGCGGACATCCAGGCCCAGATCTACGAGTACCTGGGCAAGATGGAGGCCATCTGCGGCAAGAAGTTCGCCGATCCCGAGAACCCCCTGCTGGTTTCCGTGCGCTCCGGCGCCCGCGCCTCCATGCCCGGCATGATGGACACCATCCTCAACCTGGGCCTCAACGACACCGTGGTGGAGGGCCTGGCCAAGTTCACCAACAACCCCCGCTTCGCCTACGACTCCTACCGCCGGTTCATCCAGATGTTCTCCGACGTGGTGATGGAGCTGAGCAAGAAGCGCTTTGAGGAGATTATCGACGACGTCAAGGCCAAGAAGGGCGTCAAGCAGGACGTGGAGCTGGATACCGAGGACATGAAGAACCTGGTGGTTCTGTTCAAGGAGTTCTACAAGAAGGAGAAGGGCGAGGACTTCCCCCAGGATCCCAAGGTCCAGCTCATGGAGGCCGTCAAGGCCGTGTTCCGCTCCTGGGACAACCCCCGCGCCAACGTCTACCGCCGCATGAACGAGATCCCCTACGACTGGGGCACCGCCGTCAACGTCCAGTCCATGGTGTTCGGCAACTCCGGCGACAACTCCGGCACCGGCGTGGCCTTCACCCGCAACCCCGCCACCGGCGAGAAGGCCCTGTTCGGCGAGTACCTGATCAACGCCCAGGGCGAGGACGTGGTGGCCGGCGTGCGCACCCCTTCCCCCATCTCCAAGCTGCATGAGGAGATGCCCGCGGTGTACGAGCAGTTCGCCGCCATCGCCGACCGCCTGGAGAAGCACTACAAGGACATGCAGGACATGGAGTTCACCATCGAGAATGGCAAGCTCTATATGCTGCAGACCCGCAACGGCAAGCGCACCGCCGCCGCCGCCCTGAAGGTGGCCGTGGATCTGGTGGACGAGGGTATGATCGACGAGAAGGAGGCTGTGTGCCGCGTCGATCCCAAGCAGCTCGACGCCCTGCTGCACCCCACCTTTGACGCCGAGGCCCTGAAGAAGGCCCAGGTCGTTGGCAAGGGCCTGGCCGCCTCCCCCGGTGCCGCCTGCGGCCGCGTGGTGTTCACCGCCGAGGAGGCCAAGGAGTGGCACGAGCGGGGCGAGAAGGTCATCCTGGTCCGCCTGGAGACCTCTCCCGAGGACATCGAGGGCATGCAGGTCTCCCAGGGCATCCTGACCGTCCGCGGCGGCATGACCTCTCACGCCGCCGTGGTGGCCCGCGGCATGGGCACCTGCTGCGTGTCCGGCTGCGGCGACATCGTGGTGGACTATGAGAACAAGAAGTTCACCCTGGCCGGCAAGGAGTACCACGAGGGCGACTGGATCTCCCTGGACGGCTCCACCGGCAACATCTACGGCGAGGCCGTGGCCACCGTGCCCGCCGACCCCGGCTCCGGCTACTTCGGCCGCCTGATGGGCTGGGCGGACAAGTACCGTCAGCTCATGGTCTACACCAACGCCGACACCCCCCGCGACGCCGCCCAGGGCCGCGCTTTCGGCGCCCAGGGCATTGGCCTGTGCCGCACCGAGCATATGTTCTTTGAGGGCGAGCGCATCAAGGCCATGCGCGAGATGATCGTCGCCGACAACACCGAGGACCGCAAGAAGGCCCTGGCCAAGATCATGCCCTACCAGCAGGGCGACTTCGAGGGCCTGTACGAGGCCATGGAGGGCTGCCCGGTTGTCATTCGCTTCCTGGATCCCCCGCTGCACGAGTTCCTGCCCACCAAGGAGGAGGACATCAAGGAGATCGCCGGCGAGATCGGCGTCACCGTAGAGCGCCTGCACGAGGTTATCGCCTCCCTGCACGAGTTTAACCCCATGATGGGCCACCGCGGCTGCCGTCTGGCCGTCTCCTACCCGGAGATCGCCGAGATGCAGACCACCGCCGTCATCAACGCCGCCATCAACGTCCAGAAGAAGCACCCCGACTGGAAGATGGTGCCCGAGATCATGATCCCCCTGGTGGGCGAGGTCAAGGAGCTCAAGTACGTCAAGGACGTGGTGGTCGCCACCGCCGACAAGATCATCAAGGACGCCGGTATCGACATGAAGTATGAGGTCGGCACCATGATCGAGATCCCCCGCGCCGCCCTGACTGCCGACGAGATCGCCAAGGAGGCCGAGTTCTTCTCCTTCGGCACCAACGACCTGACCCAGATGACCTTCGGCTTCTCCCGCGACGACGCCGGCAAGTTCCTGAGCTACTACTACGACAAGAAGATCTATGAGTCCGATCCCTTCGCCCACCTGGATCAGAACGGCGTGGGCAAGCTGGTCGCCATGGCCGCCAAGCTGGGCAAGGAGACCCGCCCCGACATCCACCTGGGTATCTGCGGCGAGCACGGCGGCGATCCCACCTCCGTGGAGTTCTGCCACAAGGTTGGCCTGAACTACGTGTCCTGCTCCCCCTACCGCGTGCCTATCGCCCGTCTGGCTGCCGCCCAGGCCGCCATCAAGAACCCCCGCTAAGGGCGAGCATTTATAAAGTAAACAGGAGCGCCGCCCATTTGGGCGGCGCTCCTGCTGTTAGGAGGAAAGTTTTTGCGTGGGAAGGCGGTTAGGCCCCAAAGAGACGCAGTTTACAATCTATAATAAAGGAAGAAGGGCAATCCAGGTTTGCTGCCCTCCTTAAATTTCAATAACAGACCTGGCCTACGTAAAAAATTATAGATGAAGTGTAATATTTTGATCCTCCAGACTGATATAGAGACAAAGAGATCCAACAGGAAGCTATTCTTGAAATGTGCGTGCATAAAACACATAGAAGGGGTGAGCCCAATGGGAATGATTTAAGCGCCTGCTATGAGCAAAGTACACGACCAGCGGCAAAGAACCCATCATCCAGTCCCCGATAGGGAAATGAAAATGGGAGGATTCAAAATGATGCTGAAGAAAAAAAGGGGTTATATTGGAATACCAACGGTTTTGGTGCTTGCAGTGCTCCTGTCGCTTCTGTCGCCAATGGCACTGGCAACCAGTCTGACAGATACCATTTCTGAAACGGGCATTACCGCTGTAGTGGAATATGAACCCGGCACGGAAGTCTCGCAGATGCCGTTTTTTAATGGGCTGGCTACAAGAGGAGAAGACGCGCCAAATGTGACCGCAGAATTTAGCTATAATTTAGTTTTGAATGAAACTGCGGAAAACATTAAGGCGTCCGTGGAACTCCAATTCTACAGTGGAGACACGACGTATGAGACTCATCTGGAGGGCCAACTGGAGCAAGTAGAACTTTCTGATGACATTACTCTAATTGAAGGGGGGCCGCTGGAGGGCGAGATCTCCATAGGCACAGAAACCTACCATATTATGTCTTCGTTCCAGAAACGGATAGGTACGGAAGGGGCCTGTTTAGGTATTTCAATGAAAAAACAAGATAGTGAGGAGTTCCCTGTATTTCTTAGAGTCGGTGAATCCGTTTATACAGACGAGATAAAAGCACTGCATCCTCTATATTCCGAAGATACGAATGATTTAGATGGTCAGTTAGCGCTGGCAAGTACCCCTACGACGCCAAAAGGATATAAAAAAGTGGAAGTGTTTACCCTGCCGGTGCCAAAAAATAACTACGGACTCAGTGGGCCGGGAATGGATTTTTACGCATACTTTAAACCGGAAGGGGCTATTTCTGAGGCAGGGAATGACACTAGATATAGTCTTTTGCTACTTGCGCCATATACTTACTGTGAAGAATTATCGGATCAAGTAGATTTAGCAAATGTTTATTTGAGTCAGGTTAAAATTATCGGTACTACCACAAAGGATTGTGCTTTTCTCAGATTTTATGAAGCCCCGCCGGGGGTGGATACTGGTGAATCGGATACAGTATTTTCTCTCTTATCAGCTGCTTTATCCATTTTGGGCATTTTTAAAGATGCCGCAGGGTATGTTGGTGTAGTACTAGAAACCTTAAATACGATACTGCCACAAGCAAGTAAAATGGAAATCGACCCATTTGGAACAGAGGCTATTTTTAAAATGGGACTTAGTGTCGCAGACCAGGGCATAAATTTTGATGTAGTTCCGGCAGCAGTATGCTTCCGAATGGATCCTGGAGAGCACAAGACTTACGAAGTAGAGATCGAACCTACGGTGGAATATATATATCGATCCTATGAAACGCTATACTATTTTGACGTAAATACAGTAACTACATTAGAGCTTGACTGTTAACACCAAGGTAAATATGAAATTAAAGAGCGTGCATAGCACACGAGTAGGTTTTTTTACTTCATTAGGTTGTTTGATATTTCTCTTGATTGCATCTCTGATATCAGGCGAGGTGTTCTTTGGATCGGCCATAGTCACAGTGAATTGTGTATGGCTGGGACGATATGCTCGTCCTAAATGTCCTTACTGTGAAAAGCGATTTCCAATGTGGGGGCGAAATATCACAGTGTGCCCTCATTGCGGCAAACATTTTAAGGAAGAGGAAACAGACGAGTTCTAATAAACCGGCTGATGGAATGCGAAGTCATTCCATCAGCCGGTTATAATACAAATAAACGATCATTACAAAATAGAAAAAATATAGTTGGTAATAGAGCTATTTATCTTTTTGCCGTAACCGCGGAGGAGGTGGGAGTGGTACGGCTGTCGATGCCGTTGGCGTCTCTGGCAAAGACATCCGCCGTTACCCGGTATTGATGTCCGATGGTTCCCTGATACGAAAGGGTCCTGCTGTAGCTGGAGCGGTTTTCGGCGGTCATCCAGCTTTCGCCCTCGTACTCTTTGGCGGTGCTCCAGGTCCTTCCGCCATCGTCGGACTCCTCCAACAAAATGTAGCTGGCGCCCAGTTCTGAAACACGTTGATTTGCGACGACGGAAATCGTTATTTCAACGGCGCCGCGGTCACCCGCGAAAAGCGTGGCAGAATATCTCGTAAGATAGGAACTTGCCCGCTCAACCGCCGAAGCATGGATGACGAAGCCTGTGCAGAAGGCCAGCGCAAAAATTGCTGCACAGATGCAGCGCAGAGATTTTTTCATAGTTGACTGCTCCTCTCTTATGTATAAATAGAATCAATGATTGTGATCATTTCCTGTTCGGTCAACGGTCCCGTAATAGAGCACTCACAGGTACCGTTCACCCAGGCAGCCACCCGTACATTCACATTCGACATGATGTAGTGGACAATGCCGTTTTTGGTGTACTCGATCACAGAGGAACCATCTTTTTCAAAGATGGATGAGGAAAAGGTGCCGTCCATTCGATAGGAATACATAAGGTTCAGGATGCTCTGACCGCTGCTGTAGGAGGCAGTGAATACGACCTGTCCGGTTGAAGGGCTGGCCTCCACATAGTCCAGCACATACCCCTCCGGAATCCAGGACGGGGCCAGCGGTTCAGAAATGGAGTGGGCGTCAAAAGCATCCTGAAGCGTGGGGTATTGCTCCACTTCGTAGATCAGAACCCCATCAATGTCAACAGGAACTGCGGAAACCGCGGAAGTTGCAGGGCCTGCCGGGGCAGCAAAGCGGAATGTCTCCTCCGTCCATCGCCCGATTGCACCGAACACGTCGATGCCAGCGGCCTGTGCACAAAACATAGTGAATACGGCGACGATGGCCGCAACAACGACAACTCTTGCGAAGGCTCTGCGGAAACGGAATCCATGAGATCCTCTTTGGGGAACCTCCGGTTTGGGCAAAATGTCCTCGTCGAATAAAATCGCATGCTGTGAACGGAACTTTTCCCATGACCGTTCCACATCAAAATCTTTTTCGAGAGGAGCTTTTTTGTCCAGGGCGGCCAGATAGGAGTCAATCACATCCTCATCATAGGTAAGGTCTGTCATTTCATCCATCCTGGCTTCCAGCTCTGTCAACAGCTCGTCCGCTGTTTTGTCGCACAGATGTCCTTGGATTTGAGAGACGTTGCCCTTCCCTCTGCCCGACTGGTGTGGGGCTCGTTTCTTCTCGGGCATCATGACACCTCCTTCTTAGGAATATCAGAAAGACTGATAGAAACATTACATCAATTCTGAAAAATCTGTTTCTTTTTCCGCCAGCTTTTTATAGTGTTGCTTTGCCCGGAACATCTGAGTCCGGCAGGTCAGGATCGGAATCTTCAGCCGTGCAGAAATCTCCTCGTAGGACAGCCCTTCCTCATAGAACCAGACCAACAGATCCTGTTCCCGCTGGGTGAGGCCCGGCGGCAGTATATCGCGCAGAGAAAAAAACTGTTTTGGAGGGGCGCTGATTTGAGTGATTTGTTCCTCTATGGAAATTTCATGGCTAGATTGCTTCTGGTTCCTGTCCATAGAATGGCGGATTAGGTTTTGAACGACTTTCATCAGCCACCCGGAGGGGTTTGGATGAACTCTTACGGTATCAAACCGAGCCAGGAGCAATAAGAATGCCTCCTGTACGACATTCTCAGCCTCGTCTTTATCGCCCAGCCGGCGGAAAGCGACCTTATACAGTTTGAGGGCATTGGCTTCATAAAGTTCCTTCACCCATGCTTCATCTGCTGGACTCATAAGCATCTCTCCTCCCGGTTGGCTGGTACCGGCTCCATTTTACCGAAGCAGGCTGGAAAATGCAATCCCGCCCCCGGTTTCCAGCCAAAACCGGGAGCGGGCGTTTTTACGGCAGAAAGGGCTTGAGGTACTCGGCCATGGAGCGGGACATCTCGCGGGAGAAATCGGAGTTGTACTTGCGCTTGCAGAAGGCGTCCAGCCACGCACCGTAGGGCCGGGCTCCGGCGTTGTCGGCCAGCATAGCCTCCAGCTCGGCCGGCTCCATGCGGCGGTAGGCGTTCTCGTGGACGATGTGCTCCAAGGCGCGGCGGCGGGGCTTTTCCCGCTCCTGCTGCTGCTGCGTGGGGTAGCCAAACACCAGCAGGGCGGCGGGCACCACGTACTCCGGCAGGCGGAGCAGGGTCCGGTGGGTCTCCACCTGCTCCAGAATGTCGCCGATGTAGCAGGAGCCGATGCCCAGGCTCCATGCGGCGGTGACGGCGTTCTGGGCGGCGATATTGGCGTCGGACAGGGCCAGCCACAGGTCGCCCGGCCCGGGGCGGCGGGGGGAACAGCCCCCGGCGGCAAAGGCGTCGTACCACTTCTGGCAGTCGGCGCAGAAAAGGAGCACCAGCGGGGCCTGGGCGATGAAGGGCTGGTGGTCGCAGGTGTCGGCCAACGTGTCCTTGACGGCCTGGTCGGTAATGTCTAAAATGGTATAGAGCTGCTGGTTCCCCGCCGTGGGGGCGGCGCAGGCCGCCTCCAGGATGGCCCGCCGGGCCTCCGGGGGAATGGGCCGGTCCAGAAAGGCCCGCACCGACTTGCGGGCGTGGAGCTGGGACAGAACTTCGTTCATAAAAATCCCTCCTAGGATGTGATGGTGTGAAAGAGATGCAGTTTACCGTGGAGCGGGGCGGCCCGCTGCTGCCCTTCCTGCTGGAGCACGTGAAGGGGAGCCGCAACCATGTCAAGTCGCTGCTCGCCCGGGGGCAGGTGCAGGTGGATGGGGCGGCCGTCCGCCGCCACGACCACCCCCTCGCCCCCGGCCAGCGGGTGAGCGTGCTCGCCCAGGGGGCGGAGGCGCGGCGGGCCCCCTTCCCGGTGCTCTATGAGGACGGGCGCATCCTGGTCATTGACAAGCCCTCCGGCCTGCTGAGCATGGCCAGCGACCGGGAGAAGGTGCGCACCGCCTACCGCATGGCGGGGGAGTACGTGCGCCGCACCAGGCCCGGAGGGCGGGTGTTCATCGTCCACCGGCTGGACCGCGACACCTCCGGCGTGCTCCTGTTCGCCAAAGACGAGGAGACCAAGCGGGCCTATCAGGAGCACTGGGACGCGCTGGTGCGCCGCCGGGGCTATCTGGCGGTGGTGGAGGGCCGGCCCCCCAGGGAGGAGGACACCATCCGCACCCTTCTGCGGGAGAACGCCGCCCACAAGGTCTACTCCGTCCGCTCCGGCGGCAAGGAGGCGGTGACCCACTACCGCACCATCCAGGCGGGGCGGGAGTACACCCTGCTGGAGGTGGACATCGACACCGGGCGCAAGAACCAGATCCGCGCCCACCTGAGCGAGCTGGGCTGCCCCGTGGCGGGAGACCGGGACTACGGCGCGGCCGCCAGCCCGCTGGGCCGCCTGTGCCTCCACGCCCACGAGCTGGCCCTGACCGACCCCTTCACCGGGGAGGAGCGGACGTTCCGCTCCGGGGCCCCCCGGGGCTTCCGCGCGCTGGTCTGCTAGAGACCCAGCCGGGCCCGGGCCTGGGTGCGGAACTCCACCAGCTCGGGATAGCGGTAGAAAAAGTTCAGCTTCTCCTCCCAGACGGCATCCCCCTCCGGGGCGTCCCACAGGACAAAGTAGGTGAAGCTCTCCGCAATGTCCTCCGACGGGTCGGTGGAGGCGTAGTCGGTGACGAAATCCGCCTGGTGCCGGAGGTAAAAGCCATAGCTGTCCGGATTGGCCAGGCGGTCATGCAGGTAGTCCGTCCAGAAGGCGTGGTAGAAGTCATCCAGATAGGAGCCGGACCGGGCGACCATGCCCTCCTCGCAGTACCGGGCGCCGCTCTCCGGAGCGCCGTAGTCCGCCTGGGTGTCGTTGAGGGTGAGGTAGTGGGTATACTCGTGGAGGACGGTTTCGGTAAACCAGTCCAACTCCCCGGCATCCGCCGGGTCCACTGCCAGTTCCCACCGCGTCCCTGTGTCATCCAGGGGGGAAACATAGGCCAGGGTTTCATCCAGACCGTCGGTAAAGACAGTGAAGCGGGAAAAGCCGTCCAGGGCACCCTCGGGCAGAAGGGCGTTCACCTGTGCCCACAGGGAACGGTAGATATCCTCCCCAGAGGTCAGCCGGAGGCCGCCGTCCGGCTCCACGGCATAGTCGGCCAGCGGGCGCTCGGCGGGAGAGGCATAGCCCCAGGACCCGCCGCCCCCCAGGTATTTGAGCGTGTACCGCTCATAGAGCCGGTTGAGGCGGTCCACCAGATTGGCCTCCTCAGTGGACAACCGCCACCGATTTTCCCCCTCCCGGGCTTGGCGCAGGGGGAGGAGCTGTTCCACAAGGGTATGCACGTGGGCCAGCTCCGCCTCGGAGAGCAGGCCGTCCAGCTCCCCGAGCTGGGCGGAGGCCAGCGCATCGGCGGCTGGATTTTCCACAGATACGCCAGAGGATGTGGAAAACTTCTCCGGTTGTTTGCAGCCAGCCAGGAGAAGCAGGGGGAGCAGCGCCAGGAGGGCGCGGCGCTTGACCATGGGATCACCTCCGTGTTGGATTATTTCCGCCATTGTACCACAGGACGGTGAAAAAGAGAAGGGCGGCGGGACCCTCTATCTGAAGGATTCGGAGGGAAAGATAGTGTGAAAGAAAACCGTCAGGGTTGTCTGAAGGTGAATTGGCCGCAGGCCAAGAGAGACCGGCCTGGGCCGTTCACGTCCAATCAAACGACTTTTGAGCACTTTTTTGAAGTGTTCAAAAGTCCAGCAGCTTGTCGAAAGGACTTTTTCGACAAGCTGGGGCGGGGGGACGCTTAATGCGTCCGCCATAGCGTTTCAGCAGGGCCTGAAATTCCGGCTCGTCCTGGAGGAAAGCCAGTTCGGGCTCCCGCTGGAGCTCCAGCAGCAGGCCGGGCAACAGAACGGACCCGACGGCCACCTGCGTACCGGGCAGAAGGTGGGGATAGAGCCCCCCGCCGTCCCAGGAGCGGTTGAGCGCCTCCAGCATATCCCGCAAGGCAGACAGGGCGGCCGTCTTGTCCCCCTCTGCCGCGGCCTGTTGGAGCCGTCCGGAGGAGGCGACGCCGGGAATGAGGGCGTAACGCTCCACCGTCTCCTCAATGAGGGCGGCCAGCCGGGCCCCGTCCTCCAGCCGCTCCGCCTGGAGGGCCAGCTCCTGAAGGCTGACCAATGACTCGTAGACCTCCGTCGCGGCATTGAGCAGCCGCCGCTCCCACAGCTCCGCGGCCTCCTCCCCACGGCCTGTCCGGCGGAGCAGCCCCGCCTGCAAAGCGTCCCGGTGGGGCCAGCGGTCGGACAGGGAGGAGAGCAGCTCCTCCGCCGCGGCGTACTCCTCCCGCCTCATGTGTCTGCCGATGAGCAGGTGGAGGGCCTGGTCCCGGATATCCGGCTCCTCGCTGTCGGCCAGAGCGCGGTACAGAGGCTCCAGACGGCGCTCGTAGGGCTCCGGCTCGGCCACGCCCAGGGTGAAGAACAGGCCGTTCAGCGTCATGGCCAGAGAGATGGTCAGGCGGTCGCACCCGGGCCACCGGTGGAGCAGCTCCTCCGCCCGCAGAAAGGCCGCATCGATGCCCCTGCTCTGGGCCAGGGTGTAAAGCTCCTCTGTAAACGCGGCGATCTCTGCACCGGTCAACTCCTCCCGGAAGGAGAGCAGAGTGTTCAGATCGGTGTCCAGCAGGCGGGCCAGCGGGGCCAGCAGGGCGAGATCGGGGCAGCATGCGCCCCGCTCCCACTTGTTTACCGCCGGGCCGCTTACCCCCAGGGCCTGGGCCACCTGCTCCTGGGTCAGCCCCTTTGCCCGCCGCAGGCGGCGGATCGTTTCGTTCAATTTCATACAGACGCCTCCTTGCTGCGCGAGAGCGGGTGGGCCGCCCCTGCGGTTCTATCCTAGCAGACGGCGGAGCGGAGGGCAAGGGCGCGGTGTTCAGGTTTTGGCCGGGAAAAGAAAACCGGAGGTTAAACCGTGCGGGGCCGCCTCTCATGAGGCGGCCCCGCACGGCGTTTCAGAATGGAAATTATATGGAAAGGGAAAAAGCGCAAAATCAGAGCTTGACCACCCAGCCGAAGGGATCGGGCCGGGTACCCCACTGGATGCCGGTGAGGGTGTCATACAGGCGCTGGGCCAGGGGGCCGATCTTGCCGCCGTTGACCACCACGTGCTGGTCCTCCCAGCCCATCTCGCCGATGGGGGAGATGACGGCGGCGGTGCCAGTGCCCCAGGCCTCTTTCAGCGTGCCGTCGGCCCCGGCGTCAAAGAGTTCCTGGGCGGTGATCAGCCGCTCCTCCACCTTCAGCCCCCAGGACTTCAGCAGCTCCAGGCAGGACTTGCGGGTGATGCCGGGCAGAACCGAGCCGGTGAGCTCCGGGGTGAGCACGGTATCGCCTACCTGGAACATGACGTTCATGGAGCCCACTTCCTCAATATACTTCCGGTGAACGCCGTCCAGCCAGAGCACCTGGGCGTAGCCGTTCTGCTCCGCCCGCTCCCCGGCGCGGATGGAGGCGGCGTAGTTGCCGCCGCACTTGGTGTAGCCGGTGCCGCCCTTGACGGCGCGGACGTCCTCGTTCTCCACATAGATCTTCACCGGGTTGATTCCCTCGGCGTAGTATGCGCCCACCGGGCAGGTGATGATGCAGAACAGGTAGTCGTGGGCGGCGTGCACGCCCAGGGAGGGAGTGGTGGCGATGATGAAGGGACGGATATACAGGGAGGTGCCCGGCTTGGAGGGCACCCAGCCGGCCTCCAGGCGCACGAGCTGCTCAATGGCGGCCAAGGCGTCCTCCTCCGGCAGGGGGGGGATGCACATGCGCTCACAGGAGGAGTTGATGCGCCGGACGTTCTCCATGGGGCGGAAGAGCTGCACCCCGCCGTCGGGGCCGCGGTAGGCCTTCAGGCCCTCAAAGACCTCCTGGGCATAGTGGAGCACCATGGCGGAGGGCTCCAGGGCGAGGGGGCCGTAGGGCACGATGCGCCCGTCGTGCCAGCCCTGGCCGGCGGTGTAGTCCATGATAAACATATGGTCGGTAAAGGTCTTGCCGAAGACCAGCGTGTCGGGATCGGGCTTCGGCTTGAGCACCGCGGCGCGCTGCACGGGATATTCCTTCATGGGAATGCCTCCTCGATCGTTCATTTGTTTTCCAAAAGTATGGCAGTACAGGGGAAAAAAGAATGTAAAGCATGATACAATACCCGGAATATTCTATCACAAGGCAAGAACCAGGGCAAGCGGGCTTGTTTTTGGGGCGGCCCTTTGATATAATAATATCTCTTATTATGTGTGTTCTGCACCGAACGACCTGCTTGGGAGGTGTCTCAATGCGGAAAAACAAGCTGACCCATCTGCTGGAGCCCAGCCTGCGGCTCTACTTTGTGTTCCTGCTCCTCTTCGCCGCGGTGTCGGCCCTGTTCAGCGTGGCAGTGGCGGTGATCGAGGCGGCGGTGGTGGCGGTGCTCTACCTCTACTTCCGGCGCAGCAACGCCCAGAGGCAGAAGGAGATCATCAAATACATCGAGAGCGTCACCTGCAACATGGATACGGCTACCAAGGATACCATGGTCAACGCCCCGCTGCCCATGGTGATCTTCCGGCCGGAGAACGACGAGGTCATCTGGTCCAACGACCGCTTTCTCCAGCTCACCGGCGAGCGGGAGCACCTGTTCGACACCAAAATTACCGCGGCGGTGCCCGACTTCTCCTCCCGCTGGCTTATGGAGGGGAAAACCGAGTGCCCCACCGAGGTGCGCATCGGGGAACGGCGCTTCCTGGTCTTCGGCCACCTGGTCCGCACCGAGGATCAGGGCGGGCGGGGCTACCTGGCCACCACCTACTGGGTGGACGTCACCGACTTCGCCCAGGTGCGGGACATCTACTATTCCACCCGGCCGGTGGTGGGGATTCTCACCGTGGACAACTATGAGGAGCTGATGAAGGGGGCCACCGATTCCGCCCGCTCCGCCATGCGCAGCGGCATCGACGAACGGCTGGCCCAGTGGGTGGCCCCGGCTCAGGGGCTGTTCTGCCGGTACGAGCGGGACCGCTACCTCTTTGTCTTTGAGGAGCGGTTTCTGGCCCAGTTTCAGGAGGGCAAGTTCTCCATCCTGGAGACGGTGCGGGAGGTGGTCAGCCCCTCGGGCATCCAGGCCACCCTGTCCATCGGCGTCGGCAAGGACGCCGAGACGTTGGCCGAGCTGTTCCAGTACGCGGCCCTGTCGGTGGAGATGGCCCTGAGCCGGGGCGGCGACCAGGTGGTGGTCAAGAACAAGTTCAACTTCGAGTTCTACGGCGGCCGCACCAAGGAGCTGGAGAAGCGCACCAAGGTTAAGAGCCGGGTCATGGCCAACGCCCTGGGCGAGCTGATGGCCGACGCCTCCCGGGTGTTTGTCATGGGCCACAAGTACCCCGACATGGACTGCATCGGCGCCGCCGCCGGCGTGTGCGCCATGGCCCGGAAGAAGGGCGCGCCGGTGCACATCATCAAGGAGGCCGGGCAGAACCCGGCCAGCGAGATGTCCGAGCGGCTGGGGGGGCTGGGCGAGTACAAGGATGTGTTCCTCTCCCAGCAGGATGCCATCCTGCTGGCCGACGCCAACTGCCTGCTGGTGGTGGTGGACACCAACCGGCCCGAGCAGGTGGTGAGCCAGGATCTGCTGGAGGCGGTGCACAAGGTGGCGGTGATCGACCACCACCGCCGGGCCTCCTCCTATATCGCAGATGCGGCTCTCAATTTCCACGAGCCCTACGCCTCCTCCGCCAGCGAGCTGGTCACCGAGCTGCTCCAGTACCTGCTGGAGCCCGCCGACCTGCTCAAGACCGAGGCGGAGGCCCTGCTGGCCGGGATGGTACTGGACACCAAGCAGTTTACCATGCGTACCGGCAGCCGCACCTTTGAGGCCGCCGCCTTTCTCCGCCGCTCGGGTGCGGACACCGGCGACGTCAAGAAGCTGTTCCAGAACGACCTGGAGGGCACCATCGCCAAGTACGACATTATTCAGAACGCCAAAATGTACCATGAGGGCATTGCCGTAGCCAAGGTGGACCACACCGTGGGCCGCATTACCGCCGCCCAGGCCGCCGACGAGCTGCTCAACATCTCGGGCATCGACACCTCCTTCGTCCTCTTCCCCGACCAGGAGGGGCGGGTGATCCTCTCCGCCCGCAGCATGGGGGACGTGAACGTGCAGGTGGTGCTGGAGAAGCTGGGCGGCGGCGGCAACGCCGCCACCGCCGGCGCCCAGGTGCCGGGCAAAGGCGTGGACGAGGTCAACGATATGCTCCTCCAGGCCATTGACGCATATCTCGAGGAGGAGTGAGAACTGTGAAACGACCGCTGGTGCTGTTGGCGGCCGGCCTGGCGCTGGTTCTGGGTGCCTGCGCCGCTCCGACGGCAGAGACCCCCACGCCCCCGGCGGAGGTCACTCCGGCCTCCACGGAGGCTCCAGCTCCGGCGGAGCCCCCCATCCCGGACTGGATGGCGGACCAGCCGGTGCCTGCTTTCCTGGACGCGGAGCAGCAGGCGCTCTTCCTGCGGGCGTATAGCGCCGCCAGCTTCCTCATGGGCTGCTCCACCAGCGGCGTGGACAGCTATCCCCTGGACGGCGGCGATCCGCCGGAGCTGGGGGACTATGAGACGGTCACCCTGGACAGCGGCTGGACCTATCTGGTGGCCCAGGGGCGGTACGCCCGGTGGGAGGACTTCCAGGCCATGCTGGACGGCATCTTCACCCCGGCGTACCAGGAGGAGCTGCTGTGGACGGAGAATATGGACGGGGAGCGATTCCCCATCTTCACCGCCGATGGGGAGGGCCGGACGTGCTTCCTGGATCTGGAGCGGGGCAGCAGCCTGGAGTATGGCTGGGCCGATGTGCCGGACACCTATGAGCTGGTGAGCCAGAGCGAGGACGCTGTGGAGTTTTACTTGGTGGGGCATTACGCCGATCTGACCGTGCAGCCGGATGAGACGGGCGCCCGCCCGCTCAGCACAGAGCGCTGGCCCATTCGTATGGAGCGCACCGCTGGCGGCTGGCGGGTGTCGGAATTTCACGTGCCCTATTGAATAAGTTTTGAGATTTGGAAAGGAAGTTATCCCGATGAAAGTGATTTTGCAGCAGGACGTGAAGGGCCAGGGCAAGAAGGGCCAGATGATCGAGGCCAGCGACGGCTACGCCCGCAATTTTCTCCTGCCCCGGAAGCTGGCGGTGCCCGCCACGGCGGAGAACGTCAACACCATGAAGATGCAGGAGAAGGCCAAAAAGGCCCAGGAGGCCGCCGAGAAGGCGGAGGCAGAGGGCACCGCCGCCAAGCTCAAGGAGCTGACCGTGAAGGTAGTGGCCAAGGGCGGCAACGGCGGGCGGCTGTTCGGCGCAGTGACCAGCAAGGAGATCGCCGACGCCCTCCAGGCCCAGCACGGCATCGCCATCCCTAAGACCAAGATCGTCCAGGACGAGCCCATCAAGGCCTTCGGCGGCTATGAGCTGAAGGTCAAGCTGGGGTACGAGGTCACCGGCACCCTCAAGGTGGTCGTGGCCGAGGCCTGAACCGGGAACGGGAGGGCAAAGAGGCCGTCCCTGTATACGCTCAGCCGGTCTGCCCTGGGTAGGGGCGGCCTTTATGGCCGCCCGCGGGCGCTCACAGGGGTCGCCCCTGCGGCGTTTGTGTTTTATCCCGCCCGCATTTTACGCTCCCGGAGGTGAGGAACATGCCAAGTGAAGAGGAGCTTTTGACCCGGCAGATGCCCCACAGCACCGAGGCCGAACAGTCCGTGCTCGGCTCCATGCTCATTGACGCCCGCTGCGTGCCCGAGGTGATCGAGGCCCTCCGGCCGGAGGACTTCTATCTGCGCACCAACCGGGAGATCTATGAGACCATCTACTCCATGTTCAACTTCTCCCTCACCATCGACCCGGTGACGGTGCTGGAGCACATGAAGCAGAACGGGGTGTACGACGAGAACACCTCCCGCAATTACGTCCTCCAGCTCATGGAGATCACCCCCACGGCGGCCAACGTGAAGGAGTACGTGGCCATCGTCAAGGACAAGGCCCTGCTGCGGCGCATCGCCGAGACGGCGGGAGAGCTGACTGCCATGGTGCAAGAGGGCACCGGCACCGCCCAGGAGGTGCTGGAGGCGGCGGAGCAGCGCATCTACGCCATCCGCCAGGGCCGGTCCGCCCAGGGTCTGGCCCACATCTCCAGCGTCATCCTCAATGTGTACGAGCGGCTCAACGAGCTGGCCGCCAGCGACTCGGCGGTACCCGGCCTGTCCACCGGCCTGCCCGACGTGGATATGGCCATCTCGGGCCTGAACAAGTCCGATCTGATCCTCCTGGCCGCCCGCCCCGGCATGGGCAAGACCTCCTTCGCCCTGAATATGCTCCTCCACGCGGGCAAGTTCTCCGGCAAGACGGTGGTCTTCTTCTCCCTGGAGATGAGCCGGGAGCAGCTGGCCATGCGCCTCATCTCCGGCGAGAGCTTTGTGGACAACAAAAAGCTGGTCACAGGCAAGCTGGGGGAGGAGGACTGGACCAAGATCGCCGCCGCCTCGGCGGCCCTCAACCAGACGCAGATTTTAATCGACGACAACCCCTCCCTCTCCGTGGCCGATATGAACGCCAAGTGCCGCCGGGTGGATAATCTGGGGCTGGTGGTCATAGACTACCTCCAGCTCATGACCTCCGCCGGCGGGCCCACCCGCAGCGGCGACAACCGCCAGCAGATCGTCTCCGACATCTCCCGCGCCCTGAAGATCATGGCCAAGGAGCTCAACGTGCCGGTGGTATGCCTGTCCCAGCTCTCCCGCGGCCCGGAGAGCCGCTCCGACAAGCGGCCCATGCTCTCCGACCTGCGCGAGTCGGGCGCCATCGAGCAGGACGCCGACATCGTCATGTTCCTCTACCGGGACGACTACTACAACGACAGCGACGAGAACCACAATCTGGCCGAGTGCATCATCGCCAAGAACCGCCACGGCGAGACCCGCACCGTTGAGCTCCAGTGGCTGCCCGAGTACACCACCTTCTCGTCCATCGACCGGAGGCATTCGGAATACTAAACACCCATTGTAGGGGCGACCCTTGTGGCCGCTCCTACAGGACCACCACAGGAGAAAACCTATATGCTGGAAGCCGCCAAAGCTCTTTCAACCGAATACGACATGCTGCCCCGGGGGGGCGCGGTGCTGTGCGCCGTGTCCGGCGGGGCGGACTCCATGTGCCTGCTCCACCTGCTCCACACCTGGGCGGAGGAGGGGGGCTTCCGGGTGTGCGCCGCCCACTACCACCACGGCATGCGGGGGGAGGCGGCCGACGCCGATGCCGCCTTCGTCTCCGACTGGTGCGCCGGCCGGGGCATCCCCTGCGTGGTGGAGCGGGGAGAGGTGTACGCCGAGGCCGAACGCCGGGGCCTGGGGGTGGAGGAGACGGGGCGGCAGCTCCGGTACGAATTTCTCCGCCGGACGGCGGCGGAGCTGGGCTGTGACCGCATCGCCACCGCCCACAACGCCGACGACAATCTGGAGACCCTGCTGCTCCACCTGGCCCGCGGCGCCGGCCTCCACGGCCTGGCGGGCATCCCGCCCCGGCGGGGGGAGATCGTCCGCCCGCTGCTCACCACGCCGCGGGCGGCTATCGAGGCCTATCTGGAGGCCCGCCAGATCCCCCATGTGGAGGACGCCACCAACACCGACGAGTACTACGCCCGCAACCGCATCCGCCGCCAGGTGGTGCCGGTGCTGCGCCAGCTCAACCCCCGCCTCACCGAGAGCGCGGCGGAGACCATGGGCTACCTGCGCGCCGACAACGACTATCTGAACGCCCAGGCCGCGGCGGTCTGCCAGAACGCCCGGTGGGCGGAGGACGACCTGGTGATCGAGGCCAGGCACATCGCCCAGCTCCCGGCGGCCATCGCTCCCCGGGCGGTGCGCCGCCTGCTGGAGATGATGGGGGACGGCAGCACCAACTGCTCCGCCGCCCACCTCAAGGCGGTGGTGGAGCTGGCCCGGGGGGACGACCCCTCCGCCGTGGTGTTCCTGCCCGGCGGGCGGCTGGCCCAGCGGGTATACAGGGAGCTGCTGCTCACCACCCAGTCCGACCCCCTGCCCCCCTTCCTGCCCACGCCTCTGGCCCTGGACGGTGAGACCGAGGTGGGGGGCACGCCCTGGCGGGTGCGCTGCCGCCCGGTGCGCTGCCCGGACGAGAGCGGGCGGAAGCCCGGGGCCCTGTATCTGGCCCGGGGGGCGCTGGAGGGTCCCCTGGTGCTCCGCCCCCGGCAGACGGGGGACGCGGTTTCCCTGCCCGGGCGGGGGGGGACCAAGACGCTGAAGAAGCTGTTTATTGACGAAAAGGTGCCCCGCCGGGAGCGGGAGCGGATTCCGGTGCTGGCCGACGGCCGGGGCGTGGCCGCGGTGGCGGGCTTCGGACCTGAACAGAGCCGGACGGCCGCCCCCGGACAGGCGGCCTATGAGCTGATATTCTGGAAGAAAGAGTGAGGGAGAGGTATGGAACACATGCTGGACAAGGACGTGGAGCGGGTGCTCTTTTCCGAGGAGGAGCTGCACCGGCGGGTGGCGGAGATCGCCGCCGAGATCGACCGGGACTACGCGGGGAGGGAGCCCCTGCTGGTCAGCGTATTGCGGGGCTCCTTCGTGTTTATGGCGGATCTGGTGCGCCAGATCCACCTGCCCTGCACCGTGGACTTCATGGCGGTGTCCTCCTATGGGGCGGGCACGGCCAGCTCCGGGCAGGTCAGGATCATCAAGGATCTCAGCGAGCACATCGAGGGCCGCGACGTGATCGTGGTGGAGGACATTCTGGACAGCGGCAACACCCTAAGCTATCTGCTCCAGCTCCTCCAGGCCCGCAGCCCCGCCTCCGTGCGGCTGTGCACCCTGCTGGATAAGCCCTCCCGCCGCACCAAGGAGGTGGAGCTGCACTACTCCGGCTTCACCATCCCCGACTACTTTGTGGTGGGCTACGGGCTGGACTATGCGGAAAAATACCGCAACCTGCCCTACATAGGCATTCTCAAGCCCTGTGTGTACGGAGGAGAGGAATAACGGGCGCGCTTGAGGCGCCCAATCTGCCCGGAAAGGACGTGTCCGCAGTTTGAAACGAAACGGAAGCCTGCGCGACGTGGGCTTTTACCTGCTCATCGCCGTGGTCCTGCTGATGACCATCTTCGCCCTCCGGGGCGGGATGGGGAATCAGGAGAAGGTCACCTATGCCCAGGTGCGCCAGCTGCTGGAGCAGCAGATGGTGAGTCGGGTCTCCCTGGAGGACAATACCGTGACCCTGTACCTGAAGGAGCCCCAGGGCGGCCAGAGTGTGCTCACTTATCAGATCGGCAACCCGGACTGGTTCTACCAGGACTTTAACGACCTCATTGTGGAACAGAAGCGGCAGGGGATCATCACCGACTACGACTATCCCCAGGGTTGGGTGCCCCCCTACTGGATGAGCTTTATCCCGTGGATCGTCATCCTGGTGGTGTTCGGCCTGCTGTGGTACTTCATGTTCCTGCGCCAGGCCGGGGCCGGCGGGGGCGGAGGAGGCGGCGGCGGTGTGGACCGCACCGCCCGCTTCGGCCGCGCCCGCACCCGCACCGGCGCCGACGAGCAGAAGAAGGTCACCTTTGAGGACGTGGCCGGCGCCGAGGAGGAGAAGGGGGAGCTCCAGGAGATTGTGGAGTTCCTCCGGGACCCCAAGCGGTTTCTGGAGCTGGGGGCCCGCATCCCCAAGGGCGTGCTGCTGGTGGGCCCGCCGGGCACCGGCAAGACCCTGCTGGCCAAGGCCGTGGCCGGCGAGGCGGGGGTTCACTTCCTCTCCATCTCCGGCTCCGACTTTGTGGAGCTCTACGTGGGCGTGGGCGCCTCCCGCGTCCGCGACCTGTTTGACCAGGCCAAGAAGAACGCCCCCGCCATCGTCTTTATCGACGAGATCGACGCCGTGGGCCGCCAGCGCGGCGCCGGCCTGGGCGGCGGCCACGACGAGCGGGAGCAGACCCTCAACCAGCTCCTGGTGGAGATGGACGGCTTCGGCAACAATGAGGGCGTGGTGGTCATGGCGGCCACCAACCGGCAGGACATCCTGGACCCCGCCCTCCTGCGCCCCGGCCGCTTCGACCGGCAGGTATACGTGGGACACCCCGACATCAAGGGCCGGGAGGCCATCCTGAAGGTCCATGCCCGCAACAAGCCCCTGGGGGACGACGTGTCTCTGGCGGAGCTGGCCAAGGGCACCGGCGGCTTCACCGGCGCCGATCTGGAGAACCTGATGAACGAGGCCGCCCTCCTGGCCGCCCGCAGACACCACCGCTTCATCAGCATGGCCGAGCTCAACGAGGCGGTGATCAAGGTGATCGCCGGGCCGGAGAAGAAGAGCCGGGTGGTCATCGAGCGGGAGCGGAAGCTCACCGCCTACCACGAGGCGGGCCACGCCATTGTCATCCACGACCTGCCCACCCAGGATCCGGTGCATGAGATCACCATCATCCCCCGGGGCATGGCCGGCGGCATGACCATCTCCCTGCCCCAGGAGGACGTGACCTTCCAGACCAGGCAGCAGCTCACCGAGCGCATCGCCGTCTGCCTGGGCGGCCGGGCCGCCGAGCAGTTGGCTTTGGGGGACATCTCCACCGGCGCGGGCAACGACCTGCAAAAGGCCAGCGCCATCGCCCGCAACATGGTCACCCGCTACGGCATGAGCGGGAAGGTGGGCAATGTGGTCTTCGACTCCGGCCACGACGAGGTATTCATCGGCCGCTCCATGGCCCAGACCAAGAACTACTCCGAGGAGGTGGCTGCCCTCATCGATGAGGAGGTGAAGGCCCTGGTGGACGGGGCCTACGCCCGCTGCGGGGAGATCCTCACCCATCGCCGGAGGGAGCTGGACATCGTGGCGGAGTATCTGCTCCAGTACGAGAACATGGACGCCAAGACCTTCGAGCAGGTCTTTACCGACCCGGCGGCGCTCCAGCCCCCGGCGGCCTATCAGGCTGTGGAGGCCGAGGCGGAGCAGGACGCCCGCGAGGAGGAGGAGCATGGCGCAGATTGAGTGCGTGCTGGGCGACATCACCCGGATTGAGGTCGATGCCATTGTCAACGCCGCCAACCGTACCCTGCTGGGGGGCGGCGGTGTGGACGGAGCCATCCACCGGGCGGCCGGCCCGGAGCTGTTGGCCGAGTGCCGTACCCTCCACGGCTGTGAGACCGGGCAGGCTAAGATTACAAAGGGTTATAAATTGCCCGCAAAATACGTGATTCACACCCCCGGCCCCATCTGGAAGGGGGGCGGCCACGGAGAGGCGGAGCTCCTGGCCTCCTGCTACCGGAGCAGCCTGACCCTGGCCGTGGAGCACGGCTGCCGGACGGTGGCCTTTCCCGCCATCTCCGCCGGGGTGTACGGCTACCCGCTGGCGGAGGCGGCCGCCATCGCGGTGAATACAGTGCGTGATTTTGCGGCGCAGGATAACACATTGGAGACCGTCACCTTTGTCTGCTTTCTGCCCGAGGTCAAGGCGGCCTTCGACCAGGCCCTCCGCGAACCATAAACCAGCCCCCCGGCGCCGGCCGGGGGGCTTTTTGTCCGGCCGACCGGGCAGATCCCGCGGGGGCGGAGGCAAAACGTAAGAAAACCGTAAAAGACGGCGGAGCAAAACCCTGCTATAATAGAGATAAATTTGTGGAAAGGAGGGGGAAGCATGCCCGTAGAGACTCCGGTACGCCGCCGGCGGCGGGTGAGGCACCGGCCCCGGCTGATTCCGTGTCTGCTGGCCCTGGTGGCGGTGCTGCTGGTCATCAAGTGGATCGACCCCTTCGCCCCCAGGGAGCGCCCCCTGCCGGAGACGCCGGACTGGATCACGGTGGAGCTGCTCCCCCTCAACGAGTTTTCCCGGCCCGGCACGCCTCTGGAGGAGGTCAACGGCATTGTCATCCACTACGTGGGCAACCCGGGCACCACGGCGGCGCAGAACCACAGCTTTTTCACCAACCTGGCCCAGACGGGGGAGACCTACGCCTCCAGCCACTTCCTGGTGGGGCTGGACGGAGAGGTGCTCCAGAACGTCCCGCTCAACGAGGTGGCCTACTGTTCCAACCAGCGCAACGACGACACGATCTCCATCGAGTGCTGCCACCCGGACGACAGTGGGGAATTCACCTCTGCCACCTATGAGTCCCTGGTGCGTCTCACCCGCTGGCTCATGGAGGAGTACGGCCTCGACACCAGCCAGGTGATCCGCCACTATGATGTGACGGGGAAGCTCTGCCCCAAAGCCTTTGTGGAGCACCCGGAGGAGTGGGAGCGGTTCTTGCGGGCCCTGGAGGAATAGTCCTGTTTATTGGACGGCGTATTTCTTATACTGTACTCACAACGAGACAGAAAGGAGCGCTGACCAATGAATTACGAGATTCGCTATGTACGTGGGCATGTGGAGGTTTACGACCAGATGGGCCGCTTCCGGTTCTCCGCCGACTCCGAGTGGGAGGCGCTGGAGGAGCTGGAGCAGGACTCCGCCGCATAGAGACAAAACAACAGGCGCGCCCAGCTATGCCGGGCGCGCCTGCCCATATGAGAGAGCTGTTTCAGTCCGGGATATAGGCCCGGATACGAAGGGTAACGCCCAAGTCCTCGGTCAGCCTGCGGCAGCGGGCGATCTCCTCCGGCGTCTTGTCCTTGTCCACGATGGTCATGACCACGTGGGGCACGTACTCCCGGCACTCCCGGGCAAAGTCCAGCATGGCGTCCCACGCCTGCACGCCCTGGCGGGGCTTGGTGACGGCGCAGTACTCCTCCGGCGTGGAGCCGTTGAGGGAGATGGAGATGGTGTCAATGCGCCCCTGGAGCAGGGGGGCCACGTCCCGGCCCAGGAACAGGTTGGCGTGGCCGTTGGTGTTGATGCGCACCGGGGGCAGGTTGGGCACCCGCTTTTTCAGCTCGTCCACCAACCACACGATGTCGTCGGTGCGGTACATAGGCTCCCCGAAGCCGCAGAACACCAGCTCCCGGTACTGGGAGAAGTCCCGGGCCAGCAGGTTGTCCAGGGCTTCCTGCCGGGTGGGCTCGTGCTCCAGCCACAGGTTGTCGGCGTAGATGGAGCCCTTGTGGCCGTTGTGGCGCAGGCAGAATACGCAGGCGCAGTCGCACCTGTTGGTGAGGTTCACGTAGAGCGCGCCCTCATACTCATAGGAAATGGTCATCATAGTGGATTACCTCCCTTATCAATTCAGATCCAGGACGGACGGGCGGCCGGGGGCCGTCCGCCCCTCAGGCGATGCCGAAGAACTTCTTGCCGTTCTCCAGGGTAACGGCCTCCACCTCGTCCCGAGTGAGGCCCCGGAGCTGGGCCACCGTCTCGGCGGAGCGGGCGATCATGGTGGAGTCGCACCGCTGGCCCCGGTACGGCTCGGGGGCCATGTAGGGGGCGTCGGTCTCCAGCATCAGCCGCTCCAGGGGCAGCCAGCGGAGAATGTCGGGGGCCCGGCGGGCGTTCTTGAAGGTGATGTTGCCGGTGAAGGAGAGCATCCAGCCCCGGTCTACCAGCACCCTAGCGTCCTCCAGGCTGCCGGAGTAGCAGTGGAACACCCCCCGGACGCCGGGGTGGGCGCGGACGATGTCCAGGCAGTCCCGGTGGGCGTCCCGGTCGTGGACGATGGCGGGGAGGTTGAGTTCCTCCGCCAGGGAGAGCTGGGCGTCGAAAAAGTCCCGGGAGTTGGCCCGCTCCTCCGGCGTCTTGAGCCAGTAGTAGTCCAGGCCGATCTCCCCCACCGCCACCACCTTCGGGTGGGCGCACAGGGCCTTGACGGCGTCCAGGTCGGAGAGGGCCGCCCCCTCCAGATTCTCCGGGTGGTATCCGGCGGCGGCGTAGAGAAAGCCGTACCGCTCCGCCAGGGCGATGGACTGGCGGGAGGACTCCGGGTCGCAGCCGGGGCAGACCACCAGGGCCACCCCCCGGCCGGGGAGGGAGGCGAGTAGCGCGTCCCGGTCGGCGTCGAAGGCCTCGTCGTAGTAGTGGGCGTGGGTGTCAAAAATCATAGGGCAGACCTCACAGTGTTGGGATGGGTTCTCCCTCTATGATAGCGCGGAACGGGCAAAAATACAAGAAGGCGGCGCGGTTTTCCGCGCCGCTTTCTTCAGAGGGGCAGGGTGAGGGCCGCCCGGGCCCCCCGGCCGGTGTTGGACAGCTCCAGCGTCCCGCCGTGGCGGCGGGCGGTCTGGCGGGCAAAGGTGAGACCCATGCCCATGTGGCCCTCCCGGGGCCGGCTAGCGTCGCCGGTGTAAAAGCCCCGCCCCGCCCGGGCCAGGGCCTCGGGGGAGAAGCCGGGGCCGGAGTCCTCCACGGCCACGGTGAGTACGGCCTCCTCCACATACGCCGACAGGCGCACCGCGCCCCCCGGCGGGGTGAAGCGGGCGGCGTTGTCCAGCAGGTTGAGCACCGCCCGGTCCAACTCTGACCGGAACAGGGTACAGGGGCGGGAGGCGGGGCAGTCCAGAGAAAAGCGCAGCCCTCTGGGGGCGCACAGGCCGCGCCCGGCGGCCGCCCAGCCCTCCGCCAGCGCGGACAGCTCCGCCGTCGCCCGTCCGCCCGCCTCCGCCGGGCCCCCGGCGGCGGTGAGGGCGCGCAGCTGCTCCATATAGTCCCGGATGCGGCCAGCGCTACGGAGAATGGCGTCCACGCGCTCCCGCTGGGCGGGGGAGAGGGCGTCCTCCTCCAGCAGCTCCGCGCTGCCGCTGACGATGGACAGGGGGGTCTTGAGGTCGTGGGCCAGGGCGGCCAGCGCCTGGGTGCGCTCCTGCTCCATGGCCCACTGCTCGGACAGAGACCGGGCCAGGGCCTGCCGGAGCTGCTCCATGGCGGCCAGGCTCTCCCCCAGCTCCCGCACCCGGGCGCCCCCGTCCAGGGGGACGTCCAGCCGCCGGGCGGCGATGGCCCCGGTGGCGGCGGTGAGGAGGGCGGCGTCCCGCCGGAGCCGGCCGGCGAAGTGCCGGGTGGAGAGGGCCCCGGCGGCCAGCCAGGCCGCCAGCAGCACCGCCGTGGCGCAGGTCTGGAACTCCGGGAGGCTCTCCTGGAGCGCGGGGGAGCCGTAGGGCATGGAGTAGTCGAACTGGAGCAGGCACACCGTGCCGTCGGGGAGCTGGGCGGAGCGGTGGTACTGCTGGTAGGGGAAGCCGTGGAGGGTGCGGTTGCCCCCCAGCGCGGCCCGGGCATAGCCCAGGTGCCGCTCGTCCATGCCGCGCTGCCCCACCACCTGGGCGGAGCCGTCGAAGGTGGCCCAGCGGTAGTAGTGGGGCAGCTCCGCCGGGGTCAGCTCCCCGGCCTCCAGGGCGCGGACCAGCCCGTCCGCCTGCCCGGCGGCGGTGCCCGCCGGGAGGACAAAGCCGCTGCGGAGCAGGGCGGACAGGCCGCCCCACCAGAGGACGGCCAGCAGCACCACCGCCCCGCCGGTGACGAGCAGGTAGCGCCAGAACAGGGCGGTGAGCCCCGTCCGCCGCCTCATGCGCTTTCCCATTTGTAGCCCACCCCCCACACGGTCTGGATGGGGGAGAGACCCACGGCCCGCAGCTTGGCGCGGATGTTCTTGATGTGCTCCGTAATGGCGGAGGAGTCCGCCGTGCCGTCAAAGCCGAATACCGCCTCGTAGATCTGTTCCTTGGTGAAGGTCTGGGCGGGGTGGGCGGCCAGATGGGCGCAGATGGCATACTCGCCTCGGGTCAGGTGCAGCGGCTCCTCCCCGCAGTAGACGGCCCGCTCCTCCAGATCGAAGTCCAGCCCGCCCCGGCGGATGCGGCTGCGGGGCGCCCGACACTCCCGCCGCAGATGGGCGGCCACCCGGGCCCGCAGCTCCGCGATGCGGAAGGGCTTGGACAGGTAGTCGTCCCCGCCCAGCCCCAGGCCGGTGAGCACGTCGGCCTCCTCGGTCTTGGCGGTGAGAAAAAGAATGGGGCAGGCGGCCAGGGCGCGGATGCGGCGGCAGGTGGCAAAGCCGTCCTCCCCCGGCATCATCACGTCCAGGAGAATGCAGTCCGCCCAGCGGCAGTGGGCCTCGCTCACCGCCCCGCCGCGGTCGAGGAGGGAGACCTGGTGTCCGTCCCGCTCCAGGGCGGTTTTCAGCAGGGCGCGGAGATCCCCGTCGTCGTCCACCACCAGAATATGGGCCATGGATACCACCTCAGTTCAGCAGAAGATAGAGCCCCCACGACAGGGCGTAGAGGATGTAAATATGGGCGGGATAGAAGGCGTAGAACAGCCGCTTGTGGCCTCCGCCCCGCTGCCCATTATAGCACAGCATGAGGGGCGCGGCCAGGATGCCGTAGATCTCGTAGTACCGGGTGAAGAGCTGGCTCCAGGCGAAATCGGGCATCTGGGAGGCCATGAGGCCCATATACACCACCCCGTAAAGAAAATAGAACACGGCGAAGGCCAGTACCTGCCCCCTCCGGTTCCGGCGGAACAGGTAGAGCACCAGCCCCATGGCCAGCACCGGCCAACTGCTGTCCCCGGTGATGCCCCAGGCGGGGAGAACGGAGTAGGCCGCCAGGCCCACGGGGGTGGCCAGGGCGGGGACGGCCAGGGAGAGGGCGGAGGCCAGGAAGGGCCAGGCCAGGGGGAGAAGAAGCGCCGCCAGGCCCCGGACAATATGCCGCCGGCCCAGCCAGTCGATGCCCTGGAACATCACCATGAGAATCACAAAGGTGGTCATCATGCCGTTGGCGGGGTAGAACCCGTCGGGCCGCACCAGCACGTGGGCAAAGGCCATGAAGAAGAACAGGAGAGACATGGCGGTGGAGAGGACGTAGACCCTTGCGAAGTACCGCTTCCGGCTGTGGGTGTGGGTGAAGCCCTCCACCAGGCAGAACAGGAACAGGGGCGCGCCCAGCCGCCCCACCATACTGAACCACTCGGGGACGCACCCGGTAAAGCTGAAAAAGTAGTGAATGTGGTCCAACACCATGGTGACCAGGGCGATCCATTTCAGCCCCGTCTCGGACAACCCCCGGGCGGGGGTGATATGATGTGTTTCCATTGAGGACAGCTCCTTTTTGTGGTCTGTCCACAGGATAGCAGGTAATTCTAAGGAATCTCTAAGGATATCGAAAAAGGCGGTCTTGACAGGGGAAGGGATGTATGGTAGGATAGCAGCCTGAACACGGGAATGAGGTTCTCCCGGGGCGCTGGCCCGAACCGCCGCTTGGCTGATGACTTCTGCAAGAGATTGCAGGGGGCATTGGCTTTTTTTCTGCCCTCTGGAGAGGAATGATTTGTTATGTTAACCAGCCTCGCCTATGTGCTGCTGCTGGGCATGGCCCTGGGGGCCATGGCCAGCAGGCTCCGCCTGCCGTCCCTGGTGGGGATGCTGCTGGCGGGGATTCTGCTGGGGCCCTGCGTACTTAACCTGCTCAGCCCATCCCTGTTAGGTATTTCCGCAGACCTGCGGCAGCTCGCCCTGGTGATCATCCTCACCCGGGCGGGCCTGTCCCTGGAGCTGGAGGATCTGCGCCGGGCCGGGCGGCCCGCCGTGCTGCTGTGCTTCGTGCCCGCTTCCTTTGAGGTGCTGGGCATGGTGCTGCTGGCTCCCCGGCTGCTGGGGGTGGACGTGTTGGACGCCGCCATTATGGGCGCAGTGGTGGGGGCGGTGTCCCCCGCGGTCATCGTTCCCCGGATGCTCAGGCTGATGGAGGAGGGCTATGGCGCAGACAAGGGCATCCCCCAGATGATTCTCGCCGGGGCCTCGGTGGACGATGTGTTCGTCATCGTCCTCTTTACCTCCTTTACCGGCATGGCTCAGGGAGGCAGCTTTTCCCCTGCGGCCCTGGCGGGGGTGCCGGTATCCATTGTGCTGGGTGGGGCGGCGGGCCTGGGGCTGGGATACGTCCTGGCTAAATGCTTCACCCGCTTCCACCTGCGGGACTCGGCCAAGGTGGCGGTGCTGCTGGCGCTGGCTTTCCTGCTGGTTGCCCTGGAGGACGCGGCAGAGGGGGTGGTCCCCTTCTCCGGGCTGCTGGCTGTTCTGGGGACGGGCCTGGGCCTGCGCCGTTGGCGGAGGCCGGCGGCGGAGCGGCTCACTGCCAAGTTCGGTAAGCTGTGGGTGGCGGCCGAGGTGATGCTTTTTGTCCTGGTGGGGGCCGAGGTGGACATCGGCTACGCCGCGGCGGCAGGGCTGGCCGCCGTGGCCACGGTGCTGGGGGTGCTGTGTTTCCGGGCCGTGGGGGTGCTCCTCTGCGTGGCGGGGAGCCGCCTGAGCGGACGGGAGCGGCTGTTTGCCGTGCTGGCCTATCTGCCCAAAGCTACAGTGCAGGCCGCCATCGGCGGTGTCCCTCTGGCCATGGGCCTGGCCTGTGGGCAGGTGGTGCTCACCGTGGCGGTAGTCGCTATCCTGGTCACTGCCCCCTTGGGGGCCCTGGCCATCGACCTGAGCTTCCGGCGCCTGCTGCGCCGGGACAGGGGATAGAGAACAGCAAGGGGCGCGCCTGCAAACGCAGGCGCGCCCCCTCTGTTTATACAGGATGCGCTCAGCACAGCTTGGCGCCGGCGGGGATGGCGTCGTCCACCATAACCAGGTGGAGCTTCTCCTCCCCGTGCTCGGTGTGGACGGCGGAGAGCAGCATGCCGCAGCTCTCCTGCCCCATCATCTTGCGGGGGGGAAGGTTGATAATGGCTACCAGGGTCTTGCCCACCAGTTCCTCCGGCTTGTAGTACATGGCGATGCCGGAGAGGATCTGGCGGTCAGTCCCGGAACCGTCGTCCAGGATGAACCTGAGGAGCTTGGCGCTCTTTTTCACGCTCTCACACGCCTTGACCTTCACGGCCCGGAAGTCGCTCTTGCAGAAGGTGTCGAAGTCCACGCTCTCCTGGGCGAAGGGCTCCACCTCCACGGCTGGGAGGGCGGCCCTGCGGGCCTCGGCCTGTAGCTCGTCCAGGGCGGCCAGCTCCTTCTCCACGTCGATGCGGGGGAACAGGTTCTCCCCCTTGCTCACCGCCGCGCCGGCGGGGAGCAGGCCCCACGCTCCGGCGGACTCCCAGGTGCGCGCGCCCTCGTCCACGCCGAGCTGGGCGAAGATCTTCCCGCAGGTCTCGGGCATAAAGGGGGTGAGCAGTACGGCGGAAAGGCGCACGCACTCCAGCAGATTGTAGAGCACGTGGGCCAGGCGGGGCTTCTGGGCCTCGTCCTTGGCCAGTGCCCAGGGCTTGTTCTCGTCGATATACTTGTTGGCCCGACCGATGAGCTTGAACACCTCCACCAGGGCGTCCTGGAAGGCGTAGTGCTCCATCTGCGCCTCGTAGCGGCCCCGCAGGCCGGCGGCCAGGGCGATGAGCTCCACGTCGTACTTCCGGGGGTCGTCCTCCGGAAAGTCCATGGAGAGGTTCACCTCACCCTGGGCCTGGGCCAGCATGGCGGCCAGCTCCAGCTCGTCCCCAGTGGCGCCGCAGTTCTCCGGCAGGCGCTCGCCGAAGTACTTGCCCACCATGGCGGTGGTGCGGCTGACCAGGTTGCCCAGGTCGTTGGCCAGGTCGGTGTTGATGCGGCCGATGAGGGCCTCGTTGGAGAAGTTGCCGTCGGTGCCGAAGGGGAACTCCCGCAGCAGGAAATAGCGCAGGGCGTCCACCCCGTAGCGCTCGGCCAGCAGGTAGGGGTCCACCACGTTACCCTTGGACTTGCTCATCTTGCCGCCGTCCAGCAGCAGCCAGCCGTGGCCGTACACCTTCTTGGGCAGGGGCAGGCCCAGGGCCATGAGGATGGCGGGCCAGATGATGGCGTGGAAGCGCACGATCTCCTTGCCCACAAAGTGCACGTCGGCGGGCCAGAACTTCTCAAAGTCGTGGTAGCGGCCGTTGCCGTAGCCCAGGGCGTTGATGTAGTTGGACAGGGCGTCGATCCACACATACACCACGTGGCCGGGGTCGAAGTCCACCGGCACGCCCCAGGAGAAGGAGGTGCGGGAGACGCACAGATCCTCCAGGCCGGGCTTGATAAAGTTGTTCACCATCTCATTGACCCGGCTGCGGGGCTCCAGGAAGTCGGTGTCCTCCAGCAGATGCCGGATGCGGTCGGCGTACTTGGACAGGCGGAAGAAGTAGGCCTCCTCCTCGGCATCCACCACGTCCCGACCGCAGTCGGGGCACTTGCCGTCCTTGAGCTGGGTCTCCGTCCAGAAGGATTCGCAGGGCTTGCAATACTTGCCCACGTATTTGCCCTTGTAGATGTCCCCCTGCTCATAGAGCTGCTTGAAGATCTTCTGCACGGACTCCACGTGGTAATCGTCGGTGGTGCGGATGAACCGGTCGTTGGAGATGTTCATCAGCTTCCACAGGTCGAGCACGCCCCGGGGGCCCTCCACGATGTGGTCGACAAACTCCTTGGGGGATACGCCGGCCTCCTTGGCCTTGTCCTCGATCTTCTGGCCGTGCTCGTCGGTGCCGGTGAGGAACATGACCTCACAGCCCCGCAGGCGCTTGTAGCGGGCCATGGCGTCGGTGGCCACGGTGCAGTAGGTGTGGCCGATGTGCAGCTTGTCCGAGGGGTAGTAGATCGGGGTGGTGATATAGAATTTCTCAGGATTCATCGGGCGTTCCCTCCGTTGTATCGTTTTCGGCCCGGGCCAGGAGCTCCGGCCGGCCGGCATTGTACAGAAGCGTCACCGTGGACGAGAGCAAATAGAGGATGGCGAAGCCATAGAGCAGCGTCGTGGCCAGATCGTGCTGGTCGGCCAGGGTGGTCAGGCAGAAGTAGATCCCCAGCAGGGAGAACAGCCCAGCCCAGAACACCCGGCCCCGCTCAAAGGAGAAGCCGGCGTGGAAGTAGAGCCCCAGCAGGGAGGCGATGATGGCGAAAAGCTCATACACATAGTCCAACTGCACCGGATCTCCGGCCCGCACCTGGTAGGCGGCGATCAGCCACACGCAGCAGGTGTAGGCGGGCATCAGCAGGGTGAAGCTGTACTTGCCCCTGTCCAGGCCCTTGAAGCTGTTCTGCGCCGTCTGCATTACGCAGAAGAAAGAGACCGCCGCCAGGGCGGCCAGCAGCAGGCGGGTGTAGACGGTGTTGGTCCCCTGGACAAAGGAGAGCACCATCAGCACCGCCGCCCCCAAGAGCAGGAAGGCGGAGAGCACCATAGCGGTGGCGTACAGGGTGTTTCCCTTGGCCTGAAAGGCCTCGTCGTAGCCGGTGAAGGAGGGGTATTTGCCCCGGCAGAGCAGGGCCAGAACCGCCGCCATGGCAACCGAAAGGGCGATGAGGGCGAGAGTGGCCGGGGCGCCGGGAATGGGTAAGCCGGTGTCCGCCTCAAAGGCCGTGGCCAGCTCCCAGCGGCGCAGGACAAAGCCGGCCCCGCCGCCAGCCACCGCCACGGCGGGCAGCAGAATTTCTTTTCGCATGAAAACCACCCTTTCCGGATGAAATGAGTTCAAATCCATAGTATAGCACACTTTGGCGGAAAGTGCACGATTTTTCTTACAGGCGCAGGCCCTTGATGTCCTTGATGCGGGAGAGGATGATGTTGCAGCTCAGGCTGGCAACGCCGGGCAGACGGTGGATGACCCGGTCCAGAAAGTCCTCCAGTTCCCCCTGGCCAGCCGCCACGGCGTGGACGTGGAGCTTGTTGCGGCCGGACACCTGGTAGATCTGGGTCACGGTATCGCTGGCGCGCAGGGTATCCACCACCGCGCTGAATTGGGCGGGCTCTACCTCAAGCTCAAAGTAGCAGGACACAGCACCGCTGATCTTCTGGGGATTGACAATGGTGGTGTACTCCTCGATCACGCCCCGCTCCTCCAGGGCGCGGACGCGGGCCTTCACCGCCACACGGGACAGCCCAACCGCCTGGCCCAGATCTGAGTAGGACATACGGGCGTTGTGGATGAGCAGCTCCACCAGCCGCCGGTCGATGTCGTCCAGACCACTTAAAAACAACGCCTCCGCCCCCTCTATCTGTCAAGCTGTGTTTGTTATCTTATCCCGGCTGAAGAAAAAAGGCAAGTATAGCCTTGTATTTTTCCTCTGGATTTGCTATGATTCTTACGAAAAGAAAGATAAAACATTCAAAACGAAAGTGCGTGAGCCAATGCAGATGGATTTGACCCGGGGTGGAATCACCCGCCCTATGCTGCTGTTCGCCGGTCCCATGATCGCGGGCAACCTGCTCCAGCAGTGCTACAACATTGCCGACACTCTCATTGTGGGCCGGGCGCTGGGGGCGTCGGCCCTGGCGTCGGTGGGGTTCTCCTTTACCCTGATGACCTTTCTCACCTCGGTGCTGCTGGGCCTGTGCATGGGCAGCGGCGCCCTGTGGTCCATGCTCTACGGCGCGGAGCGGGAGGAGGAGCTGAAGCGGTGCCTCTTCGCCTCCTTTGTGTTTATCGGCGCTGTGGCGGTGCTGCTCAACGTGGGGGTGCTGGCCCTGCTGGAGCCGGTGATGACCCTGCTGCGCATCCCCGCCGGGGCCTGGGACGAGACCCGGGCCTACCTGCGGGTGGTGCTGCTGGGCGTCTGCTTCACCTTCCTCTATAACTACTTCGCCTGCCTGCTGCGCTCGGTGGGCAACTCCGTGGCCCCGCTGGCCTTTCTGGCCGTGTCCACCGTCCTCAACATCGGGCTGGATCTCTGGTTTGTCCTGGGACTGGGCTGGGGGGTGGCCGGGGCCGCGGGGGCCACGGTGCTCGCCCAGGGGGTGTCCGCCGCCGGTATCGCCCTCTACGGCTGGCGGCGGGTGCCCCTGCTCCGGCTGGAGCGGCGGCACTGCAAGGTGTCCCGGGGGGAGCTGGGGCGCATCATGAACTACTCCCTGCTCACCTGCGTGCAGCAGTCGGTGATGAACTTCGGCATCCTGATGGTGCAGGGGCTGGTGAACTCCTTCGGGGTGAACGTGATGGCCGCCTTTGCCGCCGCCGTCAAGATCGACGCCTTCGCCTACCTGCCCGTCCAGGACTTCGGCAACGCCTTCTCCACCTTCGTGGCCCAGAACACCGGCGCGCAGAAGGCGGAGCGCATCCGAAAGGGGATCCGCTCCGCCCTGTGGGTGTCCGTGGGCTTCTGCCTGGTCAGCTCCCTGCTGGTGTGCCTCTTCGCCGCCCCCCTCATGGGCCTGTTTGTGGAGCCCGGCGAGACGGAGATTATCGCCGTGGGGGTGGAGTACCTGCGCATTGAGGGCATGTGCTACTGCGGCATCGGCATCCTGTTTTTGCTCTACGGCCTGTTCCGCGGCCTGGGGCGGCCCGGCGTGTCGGTGGTGCTCACCGTGGTCTCCCTGGGGACGCGGGTGGCCCTGGCCTACCTGCTGGCCCCCATCCCGGCCGTGGGCCTGAAGGGCATCTGGTGGGCCGTGCCCATCGGCTGGGTACTGGCCGATCTGGCCGGGCTGGTGCTCTACCGGAGAAAACCCCTTCCGGCGGAAACGGCCTGCGCGCCGGAGGGATAAAAAACCGCCGCGGACGGAACGCCAGTCCGCGGCGGTTTTTGCTATTCCGGTCAATCAGTCGGCCTTCTGGCTCTCCAGGTACTCGTCGTAGGTCATCTTGCGGTCAATGAGCTTGCCGTCGGAGGTGAAGTCGAACACCCGGTTGGCCACGGTCTGCACCA
>ERZ826396.1050-NODE-1050-length-33916-cov-17.691976_pt1 | contig 33916 bp, 35 predicted proteins | sample MGYA00519926_ERZ826396 | MGnify/ENA primary metagenome ERZ826396 (study PRJEB31778, sample SAMEA3449230) | human gut metagenome | biome: human gut; feature: human-associated habitat; material: faeces | place: United Kingdom | collected 2010/2012 ... | reverse complement strand
TTTCAACCTCCGACAATTATGATACCTTAATTATATCAGATATATGATTTTACGACCACTTTTTCAGTGGCGTCCCTATAGAGGTGGGAGTCATCTCCCAACTGATATACTATTTTCTCTTATCGAGCTTGGCTGCAAGGAACATACCAATGCTCTGGAAAATCTGTACGAGTATGACAAGCAATACAACAGTTACGATCATAATACTTGTCTGATAGCGGTAATATCCGTAACGAATGGCAATATCACCAAGTCCGCCACCGCCGACACAACCTGCCATTGCAGAATATCCAAGAATGGTTCCGATTGCGATAGTTGCTCCGGTAAGTAAAGAAGTTCTTGCTTCTACTAAAAGGACTTTCATGACAATCTGCATATTACTTGCTCCCATAGAGCGGGCTGCCTCGATAACACCTGGGTCTACTTCTTTAATAGAAGATTCTACCATTCGTCCAATAAATGGAATCGCTGCGATAACAAGTGGAACAATGGTTGCAGTGGAACCATAACTCTGTCCAACAAGAAGTCTCGTAAATGGAATCAGTAAAATAAGGAGAATTAGGAAAGGAATGCTTCGCACGATATTTGCGATTACATCCAGTATCTTATATACAACTGCATTCGGTGTTAATCCTTCTTTATCCGTGATTGCCAAAAGCACACCCATCGGAAGGCCAAATACATATCCTAAAACCGTAGAAGCTACTGTCATGTAAAGTGTCGCCCACACACCGTTGATGATCATATCTGTGATTTCTTTAGTCCACATACTCACTCACCTCCTCGATTTCTAATCCTCTGTCTAAAAGATACTGTTTCATTTCTTTATTCTTTGTACAGTCTGGAGCAAATTCAAGAACCATCTCGCCCTTTGCCACGCCGCCGACATTCTTTGTATCTGCCTTTAAAATATTTACCGGCTCGTTAAAGTTGAGAATCAGATTTGCGATAACTGGCTCAAATGCAGAGTTTTCAGAAAAGACAATCCGAATCTTTTCCCCGCTCTTAATAATTTCTTTGCCGCCTGCTGTCGTTCCTCTTTTTTCCTCTCCGTCATCACCGACATCATTTTTAAGAAGTTCTCTTGCCACAGCAGTTTTGGGATGTGTGAAAATGTCTTCCACTGTTCCCTGTTCTGCAACTTCACCACCTTTTACGATTGCTACATGAGAACAAATCTCGCGAACAACAGACATCTGATGTGTAATAATTACAATTGTGATATTGAATCGCTGATTAATGTCCTTCAACAATGCTAAAATCGAAGAAGTAGTCTGAGGATCAAGTGCACTGGTTGCCTCATCACAAAGTAAAATCTTCGGATCAGAAGCTAATGCTCTCGCAATCGCAACTCTCTGTTTCTGTCCACCAGATAACTGAGCCGGAAACGCTCCCGTTCTGTCACCGAGTCCAACGATATCTAAAAGCTCTTTCGCTCTCTTTCTTGCATCCTTCTTGGACTTACCCTGAATATACAGTGGAAAACAGACATTTTCTAAAACATTTTTCTGCATGAGCAAGTTAAAATGCTGGAAGATCATTCCGATATCTTCTCTCTGCTTTCTTAACTCTCTTGAAGTATAATCGCCTAACGACTTTCCATTAATAAGGACACGTCCCTTTGTCGGCACTTCAAGGAAATTGATACATCGTACCAGTGTACTCTTACCAGCACCGGACATACCGATAATCCCGTAAATATCACCAGATTCAATGCTTAAATTGACATTCTTAAGAGCTTCTACTGTTCCATCTTTTGTGTCAAAAGATTTATACAGATTCTCTATTACAATTTCTGACATTGCCTTCCTCCCTTTCTTGAAAATGTACTCTCTGCCTGAACATTTTGTATATCTATTCTATGTCTGACTGTTACACTTGAGCTATTAGCATATTGCATTTTGCAGAAAAGAACTTAATATAAACTTCTATCAGATTTAGAGTACATTAAAACTTAATGTTAACTATTATAAGGTCATATTGAAGCATTGTAAACCTAAAGAAAAAAGCAGGTATCGCTACCTGCTTAAAACTCATCTTTAGTGCTGTGTAAATGCAATTCTTATTCAGGTGAGAATCTTTCTTATTTCTTAAATTCCCTTACCCTTTCAAAAAACTTCATCTAAAATCTATGAACACGCATTCTGATAATTATGTGCAGGCAAGCCAGTCTCCTTCTCAGAAGACATATACATCTGCGAATCTTCGCAGCTACAAGTTATGCAATTCATTGGCATGACACACATCATCATCATAATCTTGCTCCTCAATTCCCATTTTCTTACTAGAATTCATCATATATTACTCTTTTTCATTTGTCAAGAGTTTCTTTTGTAAATAGGAATTTACCGCAGCCCCTGAAGAGGGGCTAGACTCTCTTCGGGGGCTGTGCTTTGGCTGGGGAGGGAAATTCTATTTTTCCCTGTACACATGCTGCCAAAAGTGAACAAATTGGTACCGTCAGGATGACTCCCATACTTGAGGCTACTCCCTGTATGATTTCAATCCCTATATCAAACATATTAATCATTTGCAAGTATTCGTAATTGTATGCATAAATAAATACAAGTGTGTTAATGGAACCGCCTGCAAAGGCAAGGATTAATGTATTTGACATGGTTCCCATCATATCTTTTCCAACACGCATTCCTGAAAGAAACAAACCTTTTACTCCTAATTCTGGATTCTGGTGGGATATTTCTTCTATTGTTGAAGAAATGGACATTGCTACATCCATGACTGCTCCTAATGATGCAATTAAAATTCCCGCAAATAAAAGCTGGCCTACGTCTATTCCCGTCTGGTCTCTTACATAGATAAGGCTCTCGATGGATGATACATTATAACCGCTGATGTCTGTCATTTTACAAAACAGGAATGCAAAAAGGGCTGATATCAATACTCCAGAAATTGTTCCGATAATTGCCACAGCGGTTTTACCAGAGACTCCACCGACTAAATACATTGTCACGATTGTCGTTAACGCAACAACAAGTACTGCAGAAAGGATTGGAGAATGTCCTTTATAAATCATCGGTAAAAATAAGAACAGAATGCATATCGCGGTAAATGCCAGCCCAATCACTGATGCAAGTCCCTGTTTTCCTCCGATAATAATTAGAGTTAACAGAAAAATCGCGATAATCAGATAGACCTGCATCTCTCTGTCCACACTATAAACTGAAGCAGAAAATGAACCATTTGCCTCACTTACTAATGCGATAACTTTACTGCCTTTTTTGCAATGTGCTCCGTATAAATATGCAGAAGAGCTGTCTGCTTCCATTGTTTTTCCTTTCCATTTTCCAGAAGTGATTTTTAATTTTACAAGCTGCCTTCCGATGTAAATTCCGTCTTTGGTTTCGTTGTCCTGTAAGACGTTCATTACAGTAGCTTTGGCAAATGTCCGCCCTTCCGTATCATATAGGGATTCTTTTTTTATCTGATTATACCGGCATAAAAAAATGAGAAACAGGATGCCCGCTACAATCAGGCATCCCCTTACTGCAATCTTTTTTATGTCAGTTTTCTTTAATTCTTCTGACATAAGATCTCCTGTTATTTCTTTACTGTTACTTTTTCACTGTTGCTTTTTTGATGTTACTTCTTTGCAGCTACTTCTTTACAATAACTTTTTTCACTGTGCTGTAATTTCCGTAAATTTTCTTGTTACCCACCTTCTTGAAGGCACGTACTTTTACGAAATATTTCTTGCCAGCTTTTAATTTCTTTACTGTAATTACATTTTTCTTTGTTGTTATTTTCTTTGCATTTTTGAAGTTCTTCTTTGTAGATAAAGTAACTTCATATCCGCTTACCTGTTCAGGAGATTTTTTAACTGTTATTTTGATTTTCTTTTTGCCAAGAGCTTTTACTCTTTTAACAACTGCCTTCTTTGGAGCAACTGCTTTTTCAGCCGGTTTTGTTGTATTTTTCTTTGCTGTTGTTGGCTGTTTTTTGTTATCTGTCTGTGTATTATCCGTCTGATTTTTATTATCAGATTCATTTACTTTTGCAATGCTGAATGTCTCGTCAATCTTTTCTTCTGTGTCTGTACGGTATGTATTGATCGTAAATGTTGTATCTGTAATATCAATTACGGAATATGTAGGTACATCCTGCTGCCAGCGGTTTGCGATATAGCTCTGCTGTCTTGGCACTAAGTCATAGTATTTACTACCTGATGAAGAACCTGCTGTCATGTAAAGAATACCCGTTGGATTAAATACGGTTGTACCCTTCTTTGTTACCTGCTGAATCGCATCTTTATCCATCACTTCATTTAAGTAATTAAGATATGCTTTTTGAGATGGATCTGTCGTGTCTGCTTTAATATTTTCTTTTGCTGTATATACCGTATCTGGATTCTCTCCTGCATCCATATCTTCATCTAACATTGGATCAAATTCATCATCTGTATATTCCGTTGTTTTATGTCCGCCTTTTAAAATCTGTGTACGGGAGTAAGCATGATCATGTCCGGTAAGAACAACATCTACTTTGTTATCTTCAAAAATTGGTGCAAGCTGATATCTTAAATTTGTGATTTCAGGCTCATTGGAATGTTCTGCAGAACCATAAATATCCTGATGGAGCGTAACGATTCTCCACTTGCAGTCTTTATTTGCTGCCACAGTCTGCTCGATAAACTGCTTATGTTCTTCCACATTTGTATCCTGTGTATTTAACATAATAAATAACGCATTGTCATGTTTGAACCAATAGTCACCGCCAACGGTTCCGTTAGAACCAAAATTACTTGCATTTGTGATATTAAAATGATAGAGATAATTTTCATTATCTGCATCATGGTTACCTACTGTTGTTGCTACCGGCAGATTCTTTAATACATCCGGGCTTAAATATCCACTGTACTCAATCTCACTTCCCCATGCTGCTTTTTTTGGAGATTTCTTCTTTGTACTCTGAATCTGGTCACCAGAAGAAAGAACAAAACTTGCTTTATTATTTGTCTTTTCCATCGCCTGGCTTAAAGTTGTATTCCAGTTAAATGCATCATTTGCTACCGCAACAGACTGTGCATTATAAAATATATCGGAATCTGTTCCTTTTTCTGGATTAGAAGAACCGATCTGCGGGTCACCTACAAAAATAAAGCTGAACTTACTTCCATTATCTGTCGTATATTTTTCTGGTGCTGTCCACTGTCCGTCTTTCTGATAACTGTAATAATAGTTTGTGTTAGCCTTTAAATCCGTTGCTGTTACTTTGTTCGATACATATTCTGTCTCATCTTTATCAGTAACTGCCTTTGTCTGCTCTGCCTCATATACCTTTGCATTTGTCAGTCTTTTATTTTCCGCGATTTTTAACTTCTGTACACCGGCAGATTTTTTTGTATACCATGCGAAATTTACAGAACTGTTATCACTTCCTGGAGAAAGAGAAATCTGCTCTCTATCTTTACTGATTGTACTGTTCCATTTTGTCATCCAATTGCTGTAGGCTCCACCGTAAGCCTCTACGGTATCCTGTGGATTCGTATATCCGTCTGGTGGTGCAGCAGCTTGGAGAACCGTTGCGCTCGTTGCTAAAATCGTTGCAGTCATTGCTGCAGCCGCAGCTTTTTTCCACATGAATTTTCTCATAATAACCTCTTTTCCTTAGAGCGTGTTTGAAAAATGCTCTAGCTCTGTTCCTTGCTAAAATTTAAAATCTACGTTATATAAAATAGCAAGGTTTTGTGAGGTCTGCTATCAGGGAAAGGTGGAATTCTGGTAAAATTGTGGTAAATTCTGATTGAAACAAAACGGACGAAACCTCGAAATCCCCACAATCACTATTCTAATTCAACTAAATCCAGCCACTGCCAGCTCACGAATTTAAAATATATTTTGTATTTCTCGCTTTACCTTGTTTTTTCAAAAAATAAATTCATAAACACACTCTAGTTAATAGGAAAAAATAGTGACCATAAATAACTATACGATTATGGCACTGATTCAAGTGTCAATCCTATAGAATTTCATTTCCCGGAACTTCTACATCTCCTGTCCTCTTCCCCAAATCTCTCCAACTGATTTTCTGAGCTGCCAACAATCAGAAGTTACAACTTTTCGTTCACTTGACAGAACACGAGTTGTTTTTACAATTTTCTTACAAATGTTATCATAATCTTAAGCTCAGTAAAACCAATATAACAAATGTATTCTCAACATCTTTTCTGTCTTGTCCGATATAATCAATATAAAGACAGCGACACTGAGATCACGAGATTACACATAATTTAAGGAGGAGAAGATTATGAGTATTTTGGGATTAATTGCTGCTTTTGGTGGAGGCGTTTTTGCTGCCGCAATCGGAGCTGTTCCGGCATTTATTATGACAGGTATATTTTCAAGTTCTTCACCAGCTGTTTCTTTTGCCTTTTTTATAATATTTTTTCTTGTTATATTATTTCCGGATGAAAAAATCAATGCGTACTCCACTAAATCCTCAATATCAATGTTTTCTTTTTCTGCTAACGGATTCTCCCGTTTTATGACTGCACATAACGGCTCTCTTTCTATAATTACATGTGATTCTAAATCCTTTGGAATTGGCGCATACATAAAAGCTACATCTGCTAAACCTTCCCTTAATAAATGAATACCCATTTCTTCACTTTCTTCCATTACCGAAATCTCTATTCCCGGATTTTGCCCGGAAAAGGTCGCATATTCTTCCTTTTCACAAGATAAAGCAAAAAACTCCGGCCACACGATACTAAGAACACCATTTTTTCTCATTTCAATATCGTTTACTTTCTTTTGCAGACCTGCATAACTTTTCATTACCGTGCGAAAATAACTATATAGCTCACCTGCTTCTGCTGTCGGCTTCACTCCAGATACAGACCTCTTAAAAAGAGGAAAGCCCACCTCTTTTTCAAAATTTGCGATGGACTTGCTCATACCTTGCTGTGAAATATATAAATTCTGACTTGCTACAGTAATATTTCTATCTTTATACAATTGTAAAAAAAATTCTATCTGACGTAATTCCATTCCCCTATACCAAAATTCCTGCGTACTATTCTTAATTCTGTTATTGCAGTACACTGGGAATAATCAGACCTACAAAAAGCCAGATATTTCCATGCATTAATATCATGAAAACATCTGGCTTTTTATGTTAGAAAATGTATGAAAATTGAATAGGTAGCAACTACAATTTCTAACTTAGAGAAGGTAAGTATTTTATTATAATTATGAAATGTCTTAAAAAATGCTTTACGCTAATAAGTTAATATTTAACTTTGTACAATCTGTACGATTTTATTCACGTTTTCCTGTCCCCGCTTTAAGGCTAGTCCAATGACTACACAGCCAATCACGCAGGCAGTTACAAGAACGATACTGACACCACCTATAATATTGAACATCAATCCTTCCTGAATTTTTATTGCCCAGTATGCAATTCCCATACCACAGGAAGAAAGAATAATCAGATTACGAATCCATTTTTTCAGGTTATTCAACATACGGGTCTGGTATTCGATTTCTTTTAACTGCTGCTTTTTTGTCTGTGCTGCCATTTTTTATACTCCTTTTTTAATACTGTAATCCTGGATTAAAGAATCCAACTAATACACCAACAAATGCTACTGCAACTAAGATTAACATTGTAATAACAGGGGAAACTTTTTTCTTAGCCATAAGCCACCAGCAAAAGATAACTACTGCGGCTGTAAGACATCCTGGATATACAGAATCTAACTGTTTCTGAAGATTCAGGAATTCTTCACCTGCATCATTTACTAAATGGAAAGAGGTTGTTACTGATACCCATGTTGCTGCAACAGAACCAACTACCATTGTACCGAGTGTAACAACGGCTTCACGTATCGCCGTAGCTTGTTCACCGACCAGTACGTCTACTGCTTTTCCACCAAGTTCATATCCTTTGAAGTAAAGGAAGCGCATTCCTAAAGTTACGATTAAGTTCCATGCTACGATATAGAAAATAGGACCTACGATAGAACCACCAGAAGATAACCCTAATGCAATACCTAATAAGATTGGAATCAGAGTACCAACTAATAAGGAATCTCCGATACCAGCGATTGGTCCCATCAAACCTGCACGCAGACCATTGATTGTCTCACTGTCTACATCTTCATTTCCGTTTGCTCTTGCTTCTTCAAGACCTGCTGTGATACCTACAATTACCGAACCAACCTGTGGCTCTGTATTAAAGAAAGCCGTATATGTATCCATTGCTTTCTTCTGTTCTTCTTTTGTTTCATATAATTCTTCTACTAGTGGAAGCATTGCACATAAGTAACCAAATGTCTGCATATGCTCCTGGGAGAAACAGGTTAAATGTCCATAATACCAGTTCCGAAATGATTTATTTAAGGCTTTTTTAGAAAGCTTTTTCTCTGCCATGATTATATTTCCTCCTCGTCATCGTCATCATCAAAAGACCCGCCGCTGGCAAGAGCTGCTTCTTTTGCACGAATTCCAACCATCTTGATGTTGTAATGGATAATTGCGAACATTCCTGCTACAACTGTAACGGATACTAAGTTTAATCCAACACCGGCTGCTAAAGTAAATCCAACAAAGAATGGTACGAAGTCTGTTACTTTGTTTACTACCTGTTTTAAAAGAATGGCAATACCAACACAAGGTAACATACTACCAACTGTGAATAAAGTCTTCATTGCAAGTCCATCCATAGGTAATGTTGCTTTGATTGTTTCTACTACAGGAACACCTAATTTACACATTACAACCGTTGGGATGAAACTACAGATTAAATGAGAAATCCAAGGTAATACCATATCTACAAGATATAATTTCTTGAATTCTCCTTTTTCTACAGCTCTCCATCCGATATGCTGCCATACAAGGTTGATTGTTGCTGTTCCGTAAAATAATACTGTACCAAGAGTTCCTACCATTGCACCGAAAGAAGTTGCCATTGCAACACCTTTTGTAGATGCAGGGTCTAATCCATAAGAATTTAATGCAAGCATTGCTAAAGGAATACCGATATAAGATACGGCACGTACATCGGCGGATACAGTTCCACCTGGTGTTACTAACGCGATATATACAACCTGCATTGCTGCACCTACCATAATTCCGGCAGGCACATTTCCAAGAATAATACCGCAGACGAGACCGGCTACTAATGGACGGCCTAATGTATAGTTACCAATGGCACTACCACCCATACCAGGCATACTGGCAAGACAGGCGAAGATACCTAAAATCACTGCTTGTATCCAACTAATTGTCATGACTTTTCCTCTCTTTTCTTATCATGTACTCACTGAATCTTTCCGTAGCTGACTTTGTGGGTACACTATTTTAATTTTAATTGAAACCGAACTGTCCTCTGAATTTATTCCAGCTTCCGATAGAAGCTTCTTTTATCAGCGCAAACTCGATTTCATATCCAGCCTGATAAATTGCCTCAAGAGCTTCTGCTTCTTCCTGAGTGATAGACTGATTATTTCCAAGTTTTGTAGCTCCTGGGCGGTCATTACATGGTCCAACGATTACTTTCTTCACATCACTTGGAACAAATCCATCATCAACCAAAATCTTTTTCATCTGAATTGGATCTTTTGTAATCAGGAAATACTGATCTTTACTATCAAGTACTTTCTGGTTTTTCTGTTTCCATGCTTCATAAGTCCACACGAAAGTTTTCTTTGTACTGGCACTCTTATATGCCATTTTTAATGCTTTTGTGTTGGCTGCTCTGTCATTAACGGCAATCAGTCCATCACATGGATATTCTAAAGACCAACGAGTTACTGTCTGACCGTGAATCATACGGTCGTCAATTCTTAAAAATGATACAGACATGTTTTTTCCTCCCTCTCATGCTTGTAATTTTATGCTTATTTCATATTTATAATATTGAATATAAGTCAAATATAGAAAATAAGTTAAATGCAATATGCACGAATACTAAATCTCATCTTCCTCATCATCAGCTCCACTGTCTAATACAAACTCTTTAATTGCATTTTTTGCTTCACTGATTAAACTGTCTTTTAATAACTCTGTGTCAACATCATCTTTCATAAGAGTTGCTGTTAACGCCATTGCAAGGTTCATTCCGCCAAATACTACTGTCTGTTCTTCCAGTCCTTTTTTAGAAATCTGCTCTAATGCGTTTGTCATTGGAGAACCTCCAATAATATCTCCTAAAAGAATGATTTCGTCCTCAGACTTAATACCACTGATTGCATTTCGGAAATTCTCTGCAAATGTATCTGCGCTCATTCCGTCCTCAAGTCCTACGCTGATAACATCCTCTCTCTCCCCGCCTGCAAGCATTGCCAGAACACTTTTCAGACCCGGTGCAAAAGTTCCATGACTGACTAATACTACATACTTCATATTGCTCTCCTTTGTTTGTTTTTTGATGTATTTATTGTAACAATTACACAAAAAAATAACATCTGCAAATTGTCACTATTGACCTTTTGCAGATGTCACTACTTCAAATTACAATTGTATATTGTTTAATATTTATAAATGACAAATGTCATATTTCATTATTTATGGCTTACAGAATTTATAAATTTATTTTAAATTTTCTTTCAACATCCTATCAATTTTCTTTTTCAGGTGCAGGAGATTCATATCAAAGTCTCCCTCTTCCTGAAAAAGTCGTAGAATTTCTCCATCCATATAGTCGATTACGGTATCATATTGCTGAAATTTTTCTTTTCTTGCTGCACTTTCCATAATCTGATTCAGCATGGAAACCTGTACGGTCGTATCATCTCCTATACTATTTTTCAGGATTTCCTCTGTCTTTTCAGAATTAGTCACCTTCTTTAGTGGAGAAATTCCTTTAGAATACTGAAAAATCTTCTGCTGCACTTCTTCATCATAGGTTAGTTTTTTTAGAAAATTCCATGCCAGCCCACCATACTCTGACCTCGCATTAATTCCCATTAACATTGTCTCTGTTTCTGACAGATTTTTACCATTCGGTCCTTCTGGAAGTGGAATACAATCCCATTCAAAATCAAAATATTTATTGATTCTCCACGGATATGGTTTATATGTACGAAATTCAGAAAAAGTAACTGGACGGAAAGCAATATTCCCTTTATCAAAATCTTCTGAAGTCGGACTTTGTCTCCCTGATAACTGATAAATATTTCTGGCAAAAAGAATCGCATCTTCTACAGAAGGATTTGTAATGTTGCAGGAAGTTCCGCTTCCATTAAAAATTCCTCCTCCATTACTGTAAATAGCATCTATCCAACTATAGTCATACACACCAAACTGGTCTGTTTTTCCATCATCATTTGTATCTTTTGTAATTTTTTTGCAAATATTATAAAAGTCGTTCCATGTCCATCTATTATCTGGCAGAGAAATATTATTCTTCTTAAGTAATGTCTCATTCACAAGCATAAGGCTCGGAACACTTTCATATGGAAGAGCGTATTGATTCCCTTTATATGTCCCTGCATCATAACAGCCCTGATAAAATGCATCCTTTTTCAAAGATGCATCTGCCTTTAACATCGTTTCCAGATTTTTCAGTATTCCTATCGAAGCAAATGTAGTAAAGTCTTCAGGAAGAACCATAAATACATCCGGCAATGCACCATTTAAAGCCTGATTAGAAAGCCATTCTGAATAATCCTCCTTTAATATTCCGCTGGTATACTTCACTTTAACATTCGGATATTCTTTTTCAAATTCTTTTATTGTTTCATCAATAATCTTATAGCAGTCATCATTAGGCACGTCAGATTGATTCCCGGAAAACATACCAAATGTCAAAATTATTTTCCCTTGTTTAGGTACTAGAAAAGAGACTCCCAAATACAGACTGATTAATAATCCTGCCAGACAAAGCATTCCCCATACTTTTGTCATTCTTTTCATTTATCTTATCCTCTACGCTTCTGTGCACCGGACTGCACTTCCCAGATAGCTAACTGTGTGCGGTCACGCAGTCCGATTTTCTTTAAAATAGTACTAATATAATTTCTCACAGTTCCTTCTGTCAGTCCAATATGGTCTGCTATTTCTTTATTGGACATTCCATGTCCTACATCCTTTATAATATCCCATTCCATATCGTTAATCTTCTCGATATTCTCTGCCTCAATCATAACATCATAATTTTGCTGTGCCATTTCCGAAAACAACTCTACTACCTTGCTGGCAATTTCCGGATTAATCATCGCTCCTCCGCTGTATACCACATGAATTGCTTTTTCTAATTCATCCACAGAAATACCTTTTAACAGATAACCACTTGCACCATACTTTAATGCACTGAACACATATTTATCATCATCAAAAGTTGTCAGCACGATAATTTTTATCTCTGGATATTTTTCCTTTACTATCTTGGTACACTCTACACCGTCCATAGTCGGCATACGAATATCCATCAAAATAATATCCGGCTTTTCTTTTGCTATAAATTCTAAAACTTCTGTTCCGTCACCTACACCTCCAACAACAGAAATCTCTTCTTTTAAGCCAAGAATAATACTCAGACTCTGCCTGATTAATTCCTGATCATCTGCAATAAGTACCTTTATCATCTTTCCTCATTCCTCCATCGAATTGGCAGCTTTGCTACAACCTGAAATCCATTATTACTGCTATATGTTACTGTTCCATGCAGCATATCCACTCTTTCCTTCATATGTGTAAGTCCAAAACCTTTGTGAATATCTTTACATCCTATTCCATTATCTCTGATTCTTATCACCAGCCAGATATCTACTTTTTTAAAATTAATAAAAATCCTGCTGGCATGGCCATGACGAATGGCATTTGTAATACCTTCCTGAACAATTCGATAAATGGTATCTTCTTCATCATCTTCAAATACAAGCGATGGTAAAAATGATTGAAATTCTATAGAAACCTTGGAAGTACTCATCGTCTCTGTAATCAGCTTCTCAATCGCACTCTCTAAAGACTCTCTCTCTAATGTATCTGGGCGGAGTTTTTTCATAGAACGTCTTACATCTTTAAGCCCCTGCCTCGCCACGCCGGAAATAATACTTAACTGCTTTTTTGTCTCATCTACCGAATAGTCAATTAATGCAATACAAGCATCAATTCCTGCAGAAAGCCCCGTCATCGTATGTCCTAATGTATCATGGATTTCTCTTGCAATACGGTTTCTTTCCTCAATCTCTCCCATCTGTTTTTGCATTGCTGCATAATCCTTTAACTGATTATTCATTTCAGAAAGCTGTACATTTGCCTCCGCAAGCTGCTGATTTAAAATCGTAACCCGCTCCTTTTCTTTTATCTGGCTTCTCATATAAATAATCATATATGCTATAAATGCAATCGCATTCACTGATGAGAGAAAATTCAATATTCCCGTCATCAGCATATGCTGACGCACTGTATAGACATTTAACAGTTCCTGAAAAGAAACCATCTTTATCCCCAATGATATAATATCATAATCCGCAAAAATATAAATAAGCCCCATAATAACTAAAAATACCTTCTGACTTGTTTTATCACGAATTAAAACGACAATATCCGCTATAACTAAAAATATAATTCCTTTATATTCCATGTAGACACAGCAAATAATTATACCGCAAAGAATAACTTCTAAAATGTAAATCGTCTGATTTAAAATGCTATTTTCTGACTGCTGTCTTAAATTAATAATTGCCACTAAAGTAAATAATGCCACATACATCACTATGACTGTTTTTACCGGATTCATTGGTAAATATGTAATATGATTCAAAAAGCTTCGTGCAGTATAAGTTGCCCTCACCATACCTATTGTATATAAGATGATAACTGCCAAAAAAGTCAAAATTGCAAAATTTAAAATTCCCATCAGCATCTTTAAAAGAATTAAACTTTTCTGCTTACTCATACATCTCTCCTACTGCCACCGTTCAAGGTCATATTCACTCACATTGTCTTTTGTAATTAACTTTACCGGAATCGTCACTGTTTTATCTACATCTTTTCCTGCTAAAAGCTCATAAGCTGCTTTTATGGCAGACGCTCCCATCTTACGAGGATACTGGACTGCCGTGCCTGTCATTTTACTTTCTGAAATCAGTCTCTTCCCTTCTGGTGAACCATCAACCCCATATACAAGTACATCTTTTTTATAGCCTTTACTGTCTAATGCAGCTAACGCTCCCATCGCAGTCGGGTCATTTAACGACATAATTACATCAATATCTTCATGTTCTTCTACCATTTTTTCCACTTTAGGCAAGGAACGCTCAATCTGTCCCTGTGTATCTTCCATTGCAATAATCTTATATTCATTATGGCTTTGTATAGTATCAGTAAATCCCTGTATTCTGTCTCTTCCCGACTTAGTTTTATCATGCGTAAGCAATAGAATGTTGCCTTCTTTTTGTCTCTCCATCATATCCTTCGCACATAACACACCTGCCTGATAGTTATCTGTAACAATCGTAACATCTACCAAATCTGTATCATATACTTCCGTATCTACGACAATAACCGGTATATTTTTCTTTTTCGCTGCCTCAAGACCTTTTTTCACGCCCTTCCAGTCAACAGGATTCAAAATAATTACATCTGCTCCCTGTTCAATCAGATACTCAATCTGTTCATTCTGTTTCTCCTGATCAAGTGCCGGATCAAGGGTAATCAAATGATCTCCTTTTTCCTCCACACGCTGCTGGATTTCACTGTTTAATACGTCATAAAACTGATTATTTAATGTCATATAGGTCACACCAATAATCTTATACTTTCTTCCAAACTGACTTCCATATAGAATAAAACCTTTTAGATAAAAAGAAAAAAACATCCCGACTAAACATAATACACTGCCTGCCAGGAAAAATCTAACTACTTTGCCTCTATCTGTTTCATCCATTCACTCACCTGCTTTATATCTTACTTACCTTCTTTTTCCATTATACACTGGAAATTCTTACATGGGAAGTGGAAAATGCTATCGAATTTTTTAGGAACAACAGACGAAAGCTTGAAACCAAATAATCCATATCTGTGACTTTAGTCGCTGCAGGTGAATGTTTGCAAAAATGCTCGCATCCAACCTTCACTCTGAGGTCACAGATATGGATTATTTTACTTCAAGTCTTCTGATTTTGATAAAAATTTTGATAAAAATTTTATAGTACTTTCTAAAAATAATTGATTATATTGAAAATTCAAGAATGTTGCTCGCCACCTACAGATGTGGGAGTCATCTCATATCTGATATACTGTAAAATCAAATTATCTACATAACAAAATGATAAACAAATGCTAATAAGAATATCATTAGGACTACTATTCCGAACAAAGCCTGTGATTTTCCGTAGCCTTGCCAGTCCTTCTGGAGTCCTTTGGTTCTGTTTTCATCAATAAATCGAAGTTTACGTGTTTTTTCTGTCATATTGATACACCTCATTTCTCTTGTTATGATGTATTACAGCGTTTCTTTATGGAAATATTATATCATAAAATTTGAATCTAAAAACAGATAATCTCTAAGCATTTCCAGCATTTCTTCTATCGTCCCCGACAGACTTAAAAATTCCTGCATATTAATCTTAATCACATCATATTGATTTAGATTTTCCCTATATGAACTATCTTTACTAATCATAAGATTCTGAAATAATACTTCTGCTCAGTGTAAAGAACTTCGTTTATCTTTGCAATCAATTCGCTTTTGTCTACATATATTTTAGAACGCAGACTCCCACGAAATGAAAAGCTTCCCAGGCGTCTGTTACTTAATGAATCAAATAGTAATTCTCAAACAGCCAGTCTTCGAGTGTATTCAAATTATTGTCGGAGTGTTCCACTTCTCTCGCATATCTCCAGGAAATTTCTTCCACGTCTTTCATGGAGAGTGTTTTTCCATTTTCCAACCAACGTACAATCAGGAATTCCTGTATCCAGCGAATGGAAAACAATGCCATTTCCATTTTGGAACAGACCATATCGTCATAGACTGCTCCACAGAAATAAGTATAGACAAAGAACATCATAAGCTGCTCACCTACGTTCTCCCATTCTTCTTTGTAGTTACTCAATGCTCCATACATTTGATGAAATTCTTTGCAAATATTTTTATAAGTTTCTTCGTTCTCCTGATAGAGCCACTTTTCGGCTCCATCGAGTATCTGATTCCACTCTGGCCGAAGACGTTCTAAGCCTCGAAGTATCTGCAGTTCTTTTTTCTGTCGATTCCATTGATGGAGAGAGGCTGCATCTGCTCCTTTTTCAGAAAGATGTTTTGAGATAAATTCCGAAAGGCTGCCTTCTTTCTGGTGGCGTTCACATTCTCGGAGAAGGTCATCAATATCAAACTGCCGTCCTTCTTCTATACAGTTTTGATAGCTTTCTGTTAGTTGTTCGGATACAGATATCCGCAGTGTCAGTGGAAGCGAACGGTCCTGCAAAACAGCAAAGAGAACATCGCGGGTATCTTCTAACTGAGAAAACATCATAAAATCAAATTCTTCAAAGTCATCTTCTTCCTCAGTTTCCTCTTCTAAAAATCGAACTGGTTCTTTGCAGGACAGAATAATTTTTGCTGCTTTAGGACAGGATAAAGACAGGGATAATTCTCTAAGTCCTTCATATTCTTCTGTGTGTCTTGGATACATGCGGCAGGTATCACAGAGTGCATCTGGTCCCAATGCCTTGTAGAGATCACACAAATTTTCATCATTTAAAAATGCACAGCGGCGGTTATTCTGATAAAAACATTCTTCTTCCCAGTCAATCGAATTGCGCAGAATTTTTCCAAACTCTCCCGGCTCGTTTTCATATCGCTCCAGAGACTCTTCATCTATCATAATCTGCCATCCTGCACAGCAGGTATCTGGGCAATCTCCTGCTGTACAGACAAAACTATCATAAAAATGTGGTTTTACGTATCGCATTATTTTCTTTCCTTTTCTTTGTCTTTTTTAAATGTTTTCAAATTACCATTTTTTTATTCTTTCCCTTGTGTTATGTCATTCCACTCGTACTTATGGACTTTGATAACGGAAAATTATATAAAACAGTATAACACAAAATAAATGCGACACAGCGAACAATTGATTTCCCAATTCTCCCTGTTGCGCCAAGTATCAATATATTTTTTAAACGCCCTCTGGAAAGTAATTCTATTATGAATATAAAGTTCTTCTACATTCTTCTGTTTCAACTCTTTCATAAAGTTACTATGAAGCAGATTTCCTGACAAATTCGCCAGTATCGTCAAATATTCCGTTTATTTTTATGTATTCTCAGAATCTTTCTGTGCTTTATTTCGAGAAAAAATCTTTTCCGCTTTTTCAAACATTTCTCTCGAAATAATCGGCTCATGATGATTTTTAATAATCACAAACTCCTCCTCACCCCGATTATATTTTTTCTCATGAGAAAGATAATCCGGTGTAAATGTCTTCTTCTGCACCAAATCCCCACAATATTTTTCATTCTGCAAAATACGCAAAATCACTGTATTTCTCCACTTTTTGCTCCGCATCGGGTAAATACCTTCCTCTAGTAACTCCCTTGCAATAGTATGTGTACTTTTCCTCTCCTCAACAAACTTATAAAATATTTTCCGAACTACTTCAGCTCCTTCTTCATTTACATACATTTTTCCATTTCTCACATCATAACCAAGCATACTCCTGCCAAAAACAACACCCTCTTCCATTCGGCGTTTTTGGCCCCATTTCACTCGCTCCGATGTTTTCCGGCTCTCTTCCTGGGCAATAGATGCCATAATCGAAAGGCGTAACTCCGCATCTCCATCTAATGTATTAATCCCATCATTTAAAAACAAAACCCCGACTCCCACCTTGCGAAGTTCTCTTGTATAATAAATACTGTCAAGCGTATTTCTCGCAAAACGGGAAATCTCCTTTGTAATAAGCAAGTCAAACTTCCTCTGCTTCGCCTCCGCAATCATCCGATTAAACTGTTCCCTCTTCTTCGTACTCGTCCCCGAAATCCCTTCATCCGCAAAAACTTTATAAAACTCCCATTCTTTCTTTTGCTCAATGTAACATCGAAAAAAATCGCACTGACTCTCAAAAGACTGCGCCTGCTCCTCCTTCTCTGTCGAAACACGACAATAAGCCGCAACTCGCTTTTTACCTGAAAAGGATTTTTCGCTGCTATATTTCTTTTGCTGGTTTAGACGCTCATACTTATTCATATTCATAAAGCTGAATGCTCCTGAAGATGTTGCTCATCCAAATATATGAGGGCAAACTCTAATTGTATTCCCTCTTTGATGCTTCTGTAGGTACTGAAGAGTTAAATCATATTGAGATGGTTTGTACAATTGTTCATCAGCTTACCCGCAATCTGACGGTACAGCAGATTAAGGAACAGGGATTTGCGGATTATTATGTTGACCATACAACTGGTATCTACCCAGTTGCGGCAAGTGGTACTCCATGGAGTGCAGATACAATGCAGTCCACCGGTGATCCAATTACTGACCTTATGGAAAATATGGCTGCGGAACAAAAAGCACGTACTACTTACGACAATATTCTTCGCCTTGTAAAAGATGACCCAGATGTTTATGATGCAATTAAATTCCTGCGTGCAAGAGAAATTGTACACTTCCAGCGTTTCGGTGAAAGTTTACGGATTGTGCAGGATAACTTGAACAGTAAGAACTTCTATGCATTTAATCCGGCTTTTGATAATAAGAAGTGCTAATTTAGCTGATACGAAAAAAGCAAGCCATTCTCCGGCTTGCTTTTTACCATACTGTTTTTTTCTAATATATCGCTTATCTGCTCTGCTTCATATCCTTTTCGGTACATTTTAATTATAGTCTCGGCAATTCCTTCTCGTTTTCCGATAGTAATTCCTTCTTGTTTTCCAATGGCGATTCCATTCTCAGTACCTTCCACATATGCCTGTTCTTTTATTCCCTGACTCAGGTTACACATATCGTTTATACCTTTATCTGATTAGTATTTACTGCATTAGCAATATAATCATCAATATCCTGCACAATATAATTATCTCCCATTGTATGCAATGCTTCAAAATATTTTGTTATATATCCATAAATATCGTATTTTTCAAAAATTCTCGCCACATCTGCACCTGAGAGTTTCTTTAAATAACGGTATCGCTCCATGCAATAAATTAAAAAGTCCGCTTCTTTACTCATAACTTATGCCTCCTCTGGATAATCATAACTTCCTGTTAAAAGCTCATCCTGATACATAGTATACAATGTTAGAGGACTATAATGCCACAATTTTGACTCTTCATCCGCAAGTTCTTTATACAGCTCAGATTGATAAAATTTTGAAATAGCCTTATTTTCATCTACATTACTATTCTTTATAATCTGCTCAATAATCGGTGGTACAATAATCGCCAGCATCGCACTAAACTGATTATCATTCATACAAGCTCACTCCTCTCAAAATGCAGGTATTTTAAAGATTCTTCCGTTGCAAACACCATCTGATTAAATAATTTGCGAATTTTAAGTGCTTCTAATGTCTGTTTTTTGTCTAATACACCAGTCATATATAGAGTAATGGTTCTGTAAACATCATCATTAGCAACCGCTCCATAGATAAAATCTCTTTTCTTACCCTGATACGTCCCCTGACGATTTGCCGCTACAAAATCTAGCCATGCTTCATCTGGACTTTCAAATTTAAGCAATCTACCTTCCTTAAATGCTACTGTTTCATCTATTGAATAAATATTTAGCGTTGCTTTACCTTTTTTTCGACGATGGGTTACTTTTTGTGCAAAATTTACTGCCTGATTGCGATTCGTTGTAGTATAAAAACCGAATCCAAAATCTAAATAGCGATTTTGCTTAATAAGTTTTGGTTGTTCTACGGTTACATTACTCCCATGATACAAAATCATCACCGACACCTCCTCTTATTAAATCAAATTACTCATTCTCTATAATTTTCCGTACCTCCTCAACTTGCATATCCAATATATCGCTTATCTGCTCTGCTTCGTATCCTTTTCTATGCATCTTAATTATAGTTTTCGCAATACCATTCTCTATTCCTTCTGCATATGCTTGTTCCTTTATTCTCTGACTCAGATTACACATATCGTTCATATCCTTTCTAATGTCACTTTCATTATAGCTCATGCTATATCTTTATAGCAAATACTTTTCTTTTTTCTTATTTACCATAATTTTCTTCCTATGGATATTCTCTTGGTATAATTGTTTAATGGAGAATGACCGCTTTCATTAATATCTGTTTTTAATGTTACTTTTATATAGGATAGTTGAGTTTGTATAACTACTCTTTGGTGAAAGTTTACGGATTGTGCAGGATAACTTGAACAGTAAGAACTTCTATGCATTTAATCCGGCTTTTGATAATAAGAAGTGCTAATTTAGCTGATACGAAAAAAGCAAGCCATTCTCCGGCTTGCTTTTTACCATACTGTTTTTTTCTAATATATCGCTTATCTGCTCTGCTTCATATCCTTTTCGGTACATTTTAATTATAGTCTCGGCAATTCCTTCTCGTTTTCCGATAGTAATTCCTTCTTGTTTTCCAATGGCGATTCCATTCTCAGTACCTTCCACATATGCCTGTTCTTTTATTCCCTGACTCAGGTTACACATATCGTTTATACCTTTATCTGATTAGTATTTACTGCATTAGCAATATAATCATCAATATCCTGCACAATATAATTATCTCCCATTGTATGCAATGCTTCAAAATATTTTGTTATATATCCATAAATATCGTATTTTTCAAAAATTCTCGCCACATCTGCACCTGAGAGTTTCTTTAAATAACGGTATCGCTCCATGCAATAAATTAAAAAGTCCGCTTCTTTACTCATAACTTATGCCTCCTCTGGATAATCATAACTTCCTGTTAAAAGCTCATCCTGATACATAGTATACAATGTTAGAGGACTATAATGCCACAATTTTGACTCTTCATCCGCAAGTTCTTTATACAGCTCAGATTGATAAAATTTTGAAATAGCCTTATTTTCATCTACATTACTATTCTTTATAATCTGCTCAATAATCGGTGGTACAATAATCGCCAGCATCGCACTAAACTGATTATCATTCATACAAGCTCACTCCTCTCAAAATGCAGGTATTTTAAAGATTCTTCCGTTGCAAATACCATCTGAGATTACTCATTCTCTATAATTTCCTGTACCTCCTCAACTTCCATATCCAATATATCGCCTATCTGCTCTGCTTCATATCCTTTTCTATACATCTTAATTATAGTTTCAGCAATTCCTTCTCGTTTTCCAATAGTAATTCCTTCTTGCTTTCCAATGGCGATTCCATTCTCAGTACCTTCTACATATGCTTGTTCTTTTATTCCCTGACTCAAATTACACATATCATTCACATCCTTTCTAATATCGCTTTCCAATGGAATATCAAACTCGTTTCCTATAATATCCAATTTCGTGTTTACATCCAGTTTAGCAGATAGTAATGCTCCTAGTAAACGATGAAGTTCATATTTTTCTTCTTTTTCCGGGAGATCTTCTGACAAACCAATCAAAACAATATTTGCAAGGTCTATGTCGCCCTTCCACTGATAAGTGCCGACTACACTTTCCTGTGTAAAATGAATATAATTCATACAGTTTTGTGACATATTCATACAAACCCATATGGAATATACTCGTTTTATATCATTATAATTGGAATTCACAAATTCTCTACCCTTCTGTGAGGAAATCATCCTGCTGATATAGAATACTGCTCTATTTAATTAAATAATAACTAAATACCGTAAAATCCTCCTCGTTTATGATTACTTCCACTACATTTAGGAAGTCCCTTTGTATCCCATGACATTCCAATTTCATTTCTCCAGGTTTTGCTGCCTGCCAGAAAATATCCGCTCTGAGCATCGACAATATACCATTTTCCATCCACTTTCACCTGGTTCCATTGATGGCTTGGATTTAATGCCTTTTTATTGGCATGAACATAATAACATGGTACTCCAATGGCATCGCATAAAGCTTTCATCCCTCTTGCATATCCAGAGCACTGTGCTTCACCATATACCAATGCTCCCCAAGCTGTATTTGCTCCATTATACTGCCAGCCTCTTGTCGCATACTTACAATTCTGGTTAAGATAATTAAATGCAATAAATGCTTTCTCATAGTTGCTCATACCTTTTTTGATATAGTTTGTTTTAAAACTCTGAACAACTCTTCGAACCTGCATTAACTGATTGTTATTAAGTGCCGGGCCATAAATACTGCCCTTTTTGTAGGCTCCTTTTACAGTAGGCTTTTTCAATGATGCTTTACATACATATCCAAAATTGCCATAAACCTTTTTACCTTTCACAGTTCCGTAAGCACGTACTTTATAGCGGTATACCTTATTCTTCTTTACCTTTTTATCTACAAATGTAACCTTTTTACCGCTTTTGATTGTCTTAATTACTTTCCATTTCTTACCTTCTGTACGATAAATCTGATATCCTTGCGCTTTGCTAACACGACGCCATTTTATCTTTACTTTCTTCGCATCAGCAGAATAAATATTTAAAATCTCTGCTGTATCTAATGTTACTGCAACAGATACCGTTCCAGACGTAATTTTACTTCCATCGTAACAGGTGAGAACTACTTTATAAGAATAACGATTTCCCACAGTAACAGAATCATCTTCAAATACTACTTGTCCAGCTACCTTTGTATTATCTGCATAGCAAGTTACCTTTTTCTTATTACCTACAGTATACCAGCCTTCACTGTAAGTATTCCATAACTCCCCTTCTTCTGTGAAATTATCAACTAACTGAAATGCTCCGCCTGAAGTCGAACGGTAAATTTCAATCTTCTGATAACCATTCATTTTAAATGTTGCCTCAAAAGCTACCTGACTTCCACCATATGCCTGAATATTTCCAATCTTCAATGAATTTGCCGCCTTAACCTGTACAGAATTTGTAAAAATTCCTATTCCTAAAGTCAGGCAAAACATAAGAGCCAGCATTAGGTTTTTCTTTAAAAGTTTCCTGTAATTGTGCATTGTTTTTTTCATTGCTTTTCCTCCTCCTTGTTTTTATATATTTTATCACATCCTTCTTATACATTCTATAGAATTGATTTTCCTTTCGGCGCAACCTTTCTTTTTGCCTTTATAATTTCTTTCGTCAGCTGTGCTGCCTGCTCGTTTGTTAAATCAGAAATAACTGCTACTACTCCATTGTTCTTTTTTCCTGCCATGATTTTTCTCCTTTAGTTTCGTTCTTGTTTGTGATTGTATAATAGCAAACAGGGAATCTAAATTTGTAATTGTGATTTACTATTTAATTCATTAAGTAAACTATAGACGAGGCCAGGGCCTCGAATAAGGGATTTTTGTTATATCCTCATAATTTTCAAAAAATAGTGGTTTTTTCCAATATGCTATAGTATAATAATTTTACAGGAGGATATTTATGACAAAAATTAATACAGGGAATGCAAATCGAGAGTACAAAGACCGTTTATTTCGTTTTGTCTTTGGTGCAGAAGAGAACAAAGCTTATTTATTATCCTTGTGTAATGCAGTAAGCGGTACAGATTACACCGATGTAGATGATATTGAAATCACAACATTAAGTGATGCTATCTACATTAAGATGAAGAATGATATTTCATTTTTAATAGACAGTCAGATGAACCTATTCGAACATCAAAGTACTTTTAATCCTAACATGCCTCTTCGTGGTATGGAATATTTTGCAGAACTGTATGGAATTTATATTACAGAAAATGGCTTAGACATTTATGTGAGTTCTCTACAGAAAATCCCAACGCCAAGATATTATGTTTTTTACAATGGAACAGAGAAACAGCCAGATGTAGTTAAACTAAAATTATCTGATGCCTTTCAAGTTCCAGACGATTCAGGAGAATTTGAGTGGACAGCGACAATGCTTAATATTAACTACGGACATAATCGAAAATTATTGGAACAATGTCAGCCATTGTATGAATACGCACATTTTATTAAGCTCGTAAGGGAATACTCTGAAGCAATGGAACTAAAGAAAGCTATAGATAAAGCAGTCGAAAAAGCCAGAGAATGGAAATGTATAGAAACGTTTTTATATCAATGTAAAAGTGAGGTGAGCGTTATGTTATTAACCGAATTTGATGAGAAAAAACATGAAGATAATTTAATAAAACTTGGTGAAAAAGAAGGTAGAGAGAAAGAACGTATGAAAAATATATGTAGTATGCTGGCATTAAGTCTTTCGCCCGAAATAATAGCGAAAGCTTGTGAAGTTTCTGTAGATTATGTATTAAATTTGAAAAAAGAGTTGGAAAGGTAAGACTACGAGTTAAATTAACCTAATCCATCTACAGCGAGACTGTAATTAATTCTGTGTAAACTCTAAAAGAGCTATATATCCTCTTGGATTGATGTTAAAATAAATATCAATTCAGGAGGATTTTTTTATGGCACGAAGAAGAAAAATCGATCCGGAACGCAAAGCGTTCATCAGTAGCTTGTTGGAACACTATCAACCAAAGGATGCCCAAGACGTCCAGGACATGCTGAAAGACCTGCTAGGCAAAACGCTGCAAGGTGTGTTAATATTGCCATTTTTTCGTGTTGTCCTGTTTTACATTTTTTCTTTTCAGCTATATCTCCCACATGCCACATGAACATTCTCTTCCACCTTTCTTTCCGTTATTATACGGATTCAGGCAGACAGAAAATGTCTATCCATATCTTTTTTATAGTTTTCTGACATTTTTACAAGTTCACCAGCCGGAGGGATTTGGAGAAGAAGGCTGAAGGCATAGAAATATCCAGAAAAATAAATTCTGAATTTACTTAGGCAGCCAAAACACAGCCCACAGAGAATATAATATTCTCTGTGGGCGTCTCTCCTGCTACGCAAACCAGAAGTTATTCAATAATTGTTCCGGTTTTCTCCAGATAGCCTTCTAAAGCTTTATCAATTGATGTAATAATTACCTTTCTTCCATTGCCTTTTTCAAGGAAAGAAACACCTGCTTCAATCTTTGGAAGCATTGTATTTGGCTCGAACTGACCTTCATCGATGTATTTCTGTGCTTCTGCTACAGTAATATGCTCTAATGGAGATTCCTGTTCTGTATTGTAACCAACACAGACATTCTCTACACTTGTTAAAACCATGAATACGTCTGCGTTCAACAGTTCTGCCATTCTTCCACTGGCATAGTCTTTCTCGATAACTGCGCTGGCACCATGAAGTTCTACTCCCTGTGCTAACACTGGAATTCCGCCACCGCCGCAGGCGATAACTACCTGCCCCTGATCAGAAAGCGCTTTGATAGAATCAATCTCGATAATTCCCTGTGGCTTTGGAGCTGCTACAATTCTTCGATAGCCGCCCTCTACTTCTGTAACATAGTTTCCATGTTTTTCTTCCTGCTCTGCTTCTTCTTTCGAAAGAAGTCTTCCGATAACTTTAACTGGCTCATTAAATGCATCATCATAAGGGTCTACCATTACCTGTGTGATAATTGTACATACTGGGCGATATACTCCTCTTTTTAAGAGTTCGGCACGAATCGCATTCTGTAAATCGTATCCAACATATCCCTGACTCATAGCAGAACATACGGACATAGGCGCCTGTGTATAGTCTTCTCTATCCTTACTGAATTCGTTCATCGCTGTATGAATCATTCCAACCTGTGGTGCATTACTGTGGGATATAACAACGTCTGCCCCTGCTTCTACTAAATCTGCAATTGCCTTGGCTGTATTTCTTGTTGCTTTGTACTGTTCTGGCATTGTTGTTCCTAATGCTCGGTGTCCGAGGGCTATTACTACTTTTTTCTTGCTCATAATTCCCAATCCTTTCTACAGTTATACTTGAGTTATATTTGTCTTTTAGTCTACCAGAAAATAAAAAGAATTTCCAGAGCGTGTTTATAAAATTAGTTTCCTGTAAAAGATTACAAGATATAAAAAATATTTAAATCACGCCGACTATTTCTCCAAATATTCTTTCATTGCCTCTATTGCCTTTTCTCCGTCATGAAGTCCCTGTTTATAAAGGACCGTAAGTTTGGCCTTATCCTTTTCAATTCTTCCTACTTCCACTTTTGCTTCCGGACGAATGATAAAGACTTTTCCCTCTTTTTCCTGTTCTTCTAAGAAATCTATTGTCTCATTATAACGGACATGTCTTGTCTCCATAGCATGAAGAAATTCTTTATACTTTGGATAACGAAGACGCATAATCGGCATCAGCTTATTCGGCGCCTTACGATATCCGTGGTCTCTTGTGAGAATGACAACATTCTTCTCATTGCCATCTTCTATTGATTTACGAATCGGAATACTGTCAGCAATTCCTCCATCAAGAAGCTTATGTCCTTTTACAACGATTGTCTTAGAAACTAATGGCAACGAACTTGATGAACGAATCATCCACATCTGCTTTCTAAGATCTCGCACTCTTAAATATCTTGCAGCTCCTGTTTCCACATCAGTAACTACTGCATAAAACTTACCTGGATAATTCAAAAATGCCTGATGATCAAATGGATCTAACACATCTGGAATCTGTTCATAAAGCATCTCTGGCCCAAAAATATTTCCTGTTTTCAAAAATGTTTTTGCTCCACAGTAATTCGGGTCATCAAGATAATCTACATTTACTCGAAATGCCCTTCCTCTCTGTTTAGAAAGGTAGCTGCATGCATGGCAGCTTCCGGCAGATACTCCATATACACTGGAAAATTCAATTCCTGCATCTAAAAAGGCATCTAATACACCGGCTGTATATACACCGCGCATTCCACCGCCTTCTAAAATCAATCCTGCATTATACATAATCGACCTCGCTTTCTATTTTGCATTTTCTTTGCTGTCTTTTTATATAGAACATAGTATAACTCGATTTCGGTAAATTCTCCACAGTTATTTTTTATAGTAATTGCTGCGGGCATCTCCTTGCCTGCGGCAAACCAAATTTCACCGTATCACCTGCTGGCGTTTATATTCGCTGATTGGTTTTCTTCCTGCTTTTCTGGCAGCAATCTGTTCGTACAAGTCTGCAGTTCGTATATCTATACTGTAAATCTGTGCCTGTGCCGAACTGTTGGAATAAAGTTTTTTGCCCTCTGCAGGACGTTGGATGATATCTAAAGTGGCGTTTTGACGTATTTTTTTTAGCAGGGGAGAAGCGGTTTTGGAAAAGCCTAATATTCTTGCATATGGTACCGGAATGTCTTTGGCTTCTTCTAAGAATGGATAGTATTTCATGTGAAGTACGATATGCAAAAGAACTCTTCTCAATGCCGCATCCGTAATCTGTCTGGCGTGAAGGCCTTCTATCAAATCTTCGAAAGAAAGTCCTGGCTCATAAATATTTTGAAATCTTCTTGCTAAATCAAGATTCATTCCAAAGTATTTGCCAATTACTTTATTTTTCAGAAGAAACGTATAGTCAAGATAGGGCATTAAATCTTCCCAGGTCACAAAGTTATTCTGTAAAAATCCTTCTATAAAAGGAAGATATTCTCCACAAAGTGCTTTTTCAAATGCCCGGGGGGCTTCTTTTTCTTTGTTATAAGTATTATTATAGATATTGCTGACTCTGTTATTGGTATTTTTTCCCGTATTTCCACATTTTCTGCTATTACAAGTTTCTGTATTATACGGATTTTTTCTACTGAAGTTTCTATAAAAATGGTACATTTCCTGGCGAATTGCTGTTGCGGAGGAATAATTTTCTGTCAGTTTATTTTCATGATAATGATTTCCTTTTCTTTTAATAACAACTGGCTTGATCAAAGAATTTCTTCTTTTTAATGCTTTGATATATTCCAAGCCTAAAATATGATTTGGCTCTTTTAAAAATTCTATTGCTTTTTCTGGTTTCGAATCGAATAATAAGTTTCCCGCTGCGAAAGCTCTCGCTTCTGGAAAACTTTTTCCCGATTTTAATTGTTCCTGCAAAATCTGTTTATATTCTTCCGATTCTTCAAGAAATAAAGTCGCATATGCCGAAAAATCTTCTACTTCTGCCCATTCGCTTCCAAAGGAAAGATAATCGACACAGCCTAATTGATCAAGAATCCCAATCCCTGCTGTAGCAAAATATTCGGCACTGGCTGTCGCATAGATTGCCGGCATTTCAATAATCAAGTCTGCTCCGCCAGAAAGCGCCATCCGGGTTCGCATATATTTATCTGCAATTGCCGGTTCTCCACGCTGTACATAGTCCCCGCTCATAACTACAACAACATAATCTGCCCCTGTTTTTTTTCGTGTTTCTTCTATATGATATTGGTGTCCTTTGTGAAATGGATTATACTCTGCGATAATTCCCGCTACTTTCATAAATGAACTCCTTTCTCCTTTTATTTCTACCTGAATGCAATTCATCTCCCACCTTAGAGGTCGGAGTATTCTTGCTGTAAGCGGATAAATCTGCTTATCTTTGTCCATATTATAACCGAAAACAAACGAAACAGCAATCTTCCTATTTTTTGTATTTCTTACTATTTTTTATCATTTTTTGATGAATTTTTTTGATTTTTTTGTACATTTTTATATTTTTGTCTAATCATGTTAACTTTCAAACAAAATCATTTATTGTTTACTATGAAATACAATTACCTATCAAAACTCAAAAAAAAGTGCCGAAATAACAAAAAAACTCCATCATAAGCTGAATAAGTACATTTTCAAGATAAAAAAAACAAGCTATAATATGCCTAGCAAAATAAAATAAGCGAAATTTGGCGTTTCGTAATAAATAATTATACAAAAAGGAGATATGAAATGAAGGTTTTAGTAATTAACTGCGGTAGCTCTTCCCTGAAATATCAGGTTATTGATTCTGAGACAGAACACGTTCTCGCAAAAGGTTTATGTGAAAGAATCGGTATCGATGGTGTTTTAACTTATCAGCCGGCCGGCCAGGATAAGATTAAGTACGAAGCTGCAATGCCTGCACATCGTCAGGCTGTTGAACTTGTATTAAAACAGTTAACAGACCCTGAAAATGGTGTATTAAAATCCATCGATGAAATTGATGCTGTTGGACATCGTATGGTACATGGTGGTGAGAAATTTGCTTGTTCCACATTACTTACAGAAGAAGTATTAAAGACAGTAGAATCTTGTAACGACTTAGCTCCTCTTCACAACCCTCCTACATTAGTTGGTGTTGCTGCTTGTAAAGAGCTTCTTCCTACAACTCCAATGGTTGGTGTATTTGATACAGCTTTCCATCAGACTATGCCACCAGAAGCTTACATCTATGGTCTTCCATATGAGTACTATGAGAAATACGCTGTTCGTCGTTACGGCTTCCACGGAACATCTCATAAATATGTTTCTTTAAGAGCTGCTGAGATTCTTGGTAAAAAACCTGAAGACTTAAAGATTGTTGTATGTCACCTTGGTAATGGTTCTTCCATCTCCGCTGTTGATGGTGGAAAATGTGTAGATACTTCTATGGGTCTTACTCCATTAGAGGGTCTTGTAATGGGTACACGTTCTGGTGATATCGACCCTACTTGTATCGAATTCATCGCTCACAAAGAGAACCTTTCTCTTGAGCAGGTTATGGATATCATAAATAAGAAATCCGGTGTTCTTGGTATTTCCGGTGTTTCTTCTGACTTCCGTGATCTTGACGAGGCTGCAAAAGCTGGTAACAAACGTGCTGACTTGGCTTTAAGAGTATTTTCTCATTCCGTAGTTAAATACATCGGAAGTTTCATCGCCGTTATGAACGGTGTTGACGCCATCGTATTTACAGCTGGTATCGGTGAGAACGACGATATCATCCGTTCAAGAATTATCGAACATTTCGATTACCTTGATACAACTTTAGATCAGAAAGCAAACAAGATGCATGGAGAAGAACGTATTATCTCCACTCCAGAATCAAAAGTAAAAGTCATCTGTATCCCAACAAACGAAGAGCTTGCAATTTGCCGCGATACAGTTGAAATCGTTACTAAGAAAATGGTAGAAGATACAGTGAAAGATGTTTTAGGTAACAACTAATTCTTTCCTATTTTTTATCATATCTTCATTACTTAATATAAAGAATCCCCCGGAAAGTTCCTCATCCGGGGGATTCGATTTTTATTCGGGTTTAATTATACTATACAGCCAGATTTTTGTACAGAAATTTATACAATAAAATAGGAATTTGCCGCAGGCAAAGGAGACGCCCTCTGGAAGATAAATAAAGCATATTTGTGACTTTAGTCGCTGCAGGTTGAATGCTCGCTTTAAGTGCTCGCATCCAACCTTTGCTCCGAGGTCACAAATATGCTTTATTTATCTTCCAGAGGGCTGTGTTTTGACTGGGGATGGAATTGCTTTTTATTGTTGGAGGGATTTGAGGACGCTCCAGAAGGTTATAGCTTTCGTTATAACTGTTTTTTGAAGAATTGATTCGAATTACTTCTATCTCTCCTGACTTCTTCCCCAAATCTTTCCACAAATTTGCCCGGGTAGCCAGAAAACAGAAGTCCGAGAATCAAATCATCTATATTTGTGATTTGATTCTCGGACTTCGTCTGTTTACTCACCCCGGCAAATTCCTATTTTCTATGCAGGATTCTGATGGAGTTGAGCAGGCACAATACCGATACTCCTGTATCAGCAAATACCGCAATCCACATATTTGCGAATCCAAACAGACCCATAATCATAACGATGATTTTGATTGCAAGTGCAAATACAACGTTCTGCCATGAAATACTATTTGTCATTTTGGCAATGCCGACGGCTTCTGGGATGGCTTTCATTTCGGAGTTCATGAATACGACATCTGCTGCTTCGATCGCTGCGTCCGCGCCGCTTCCCATAGCTGCTCCAACATCAGCTCCGGCAAGTACCGGTGCATCGTTGATACCGTCTCCGACAAACATAACCGCTCCATGATTTTCTCTGATTTTCTTCAATTCAGATAATTTATCCTGCGGAAGCAGTTTTGCGTGTACTTCATCAATTCCAGTTTCTTTTGCTACAGCATCTGCACTTTCCTGTGCATCACCCGTAAGCATTGCTGTAATAATTCCCTGTTTCTTTACAGCAGCGATTGCATCTTTGGCATCGTCTTTTACGGTATCGGAAATGACGATATTTCCAACAAATTTGCCATTTAAGGCAACGAGTACTTCTGTACCAAAGTTTTCTTTCTGGTATACACTTAAGTCTACGTTCTGTGCATCCATAAGCTTTCTGTTACCACAGAGAACAACACCTCTGCTAAGTTCTGCACGAATACCATGTCCGGCAATTTCTTCTACTTTCGATGGTCTTTCGATAGAAAGTCCCTTTTCTTCAGCTGCTTCTACGATGCTATTTCCAATTGGATGTGTAGAAGACAATTCACAACTTGCACTGATTGCTAATAAATCATTGGCAGTCATTGCATTTCCTGCTGGATTGGCTTTCTGAACAACAAAGTTACCCTTTGTGATCGTTCCAGTCTTATCCATTACGATTGCTTTTACATTTTTCAGGCTTTCAATTGCAATTCCACCTTTGAAAAGGATACCTTTCTTAGAGCCTGCTCCGATTCCAGAGAAGAATGCCAGCGGTACACTTAATACTAACGCACATGGACAACTGATAACTAAGAATGTCAACGCTGTGTAAATAGATGCTGTTCCGCTTGTTCCATGAATCGTATTTACTGTTCCTGTATAGGCACTGTCTACGAAGAAATGCCAGTTCAGGGAATCTGGTAAAATAAATGGAAGTACTACTGCTACAAATAATGCGAATAATACAACGAATGGTGTGTATACTCTTGCAAAACGAGTAATAAATTTATCAATGTTTGGTTTACTTGCCGCTGCATTTTCCACAGAGTCAAGAATTCTTGTTACCATAGATTCTTCAAGAATTTTTTCTACACGAATCTTTAACTGTCCAGATGTATTCACACATCCGGAAACGATGTTGTCCCCTGCCTTTGCCATAACAGGTACTGGCTCACCGGTAACTGGTGAAGTATCAATACGGCTCTCTCCATCAATGATAACACCATCTAATGGAATACGGTCACCCGGACGGACTAAAAGGATATCTCCTACATTTGCTTCTTCCGCATCAATAATACGGACATCATTTCCAATGACAAGATTAACAACTTCTGGTCTTAAGTCAACCGCTTCCATAATCTGAGTACGGCTCTGCTCGGTTGCTTTTTCTTCAAAATACTCACCGATACGATAGAAAAGCATTACGCCTACTGCTTCCGGGAATTCCTGAATACAGAACGCACCAATTGTTGCAATACACATAAGGAAGTTCTCATCAAATACCTGACCTTTCATGATATTCTTTCCAGCTGTGATTAATACCTTGCCGCCAAGAACTAAATAAGCAATCAGGAACAGGGCAAACATTGGAATGGTTGGTACATTTCCCACATGTTCAAGAATTTCACCAATGATGAAAATAACTGCTCCCACGCCGATGCTTACAAGAGGATTGTTAAAAGAGAACTTCTTCTCTCCTGCTCCTTCAGATTTTATCACTTTATTGTCTTTTGGAACAATTGTGATTCCATCTTCCATTGCATCAATTGTCTCTTTAATCATCGGAATCATCTGGTCTGGATTCTTAGCAGAAAGTTTCATCTGCTTCGTTGCATAAGTAATTGTCAGGTCATCCACACCATTTAATGTTCTTAACTTTGCTTCTATCTTTGCTGCACAGTTTGCACAGTCAAGACCTTCTAAAATATATACCTTTGTATTAGAAATGCCGCTTAGCTTCTTACGCTGTCTTGGAACAATTGTTACTCCATCTTCAATAGAATCTACAACTGCCTGCATCTTTGGAAGTAACTCTGCCTGATTATTTGCTGAAACTCGAAGCTGCTTTGTTGCAAATGCCACTGATGCGAATCCAACTTCCGGCATCTGACGAATCTTCGCCTCAATCTTTGCTGCACAATTCGCACAGTCGATTCCCTCTAAAATATATACTTTCTTCTCCAAATCTTCATCTGGCATATGACAGTTACATTTTGCAAGGCTCTCTCCACAAACATCACAATATTCTACATAGGAATTACACTGCTCACACTGACAGCCTTCCGGATGTCCTTCTACCTGATGATGATCTACCTGAAAATGTGTGTGTGAACGAGTTGCCTGTGGTTTTGCCGGACCGTGATCGTGATGATGGTGATGCTCATGATTGTGATGGTCATGGCCACATCCACACTCTTCTCCATGTTCATGATGGTGGTGATGATGCTCGTGTTCCTCGTGGTCATGATCATGGTCGTGGTGGTCATGGCCGCATCCGCACTCTTCTCCATGTTCATGATGGTGATGATGATCATGGTCCTCATGGTCATGATCATGGTCGTGGTGGTCATGGCCGCATCCACACTCTTCTCCATGTTCATGATGGTGATAATGATGCTCGTGTTCCTCATGGTCATGATCATGGTCATGGTGGTCATGGCCGCATCCACACTCTTCTCCATGTCCATGATGGTGATGATGATGCTCGTGTTCCTCGTGGTCATGGCCACATCCACACTCTTCTCCATGTTCATGGTGATGATGCTCATGATTGTGAGTTTCTGCTGCTTTACGTCTGCTGCGGGTTCTCTCAACAACTTCTACATCTGGTTCCATAGACTGAATTGTCTCTCTGATTTTTGGCAGAACCGCTTCCGGATCTTCTGCTGCAAATCGAAGCTGCTTGGTTGCAAATGTAACGGATACATCGCTAAGCTCCGGCAGCTTACTAAGCTTTCTCTCAATCTTGGCTGCACAGTTTGCACAATCAAGGTTCTCAAGAATATATACTTTTCTCTGCATTGTGATACCTCTCTTTTTGATATTATAGAATTACCCCAGTACATGTTGAAAAACAACAAGTAATCTACACGCTCTAGAGCGTGTTTGAAAAACATTTTAAGTTGTTCATTTTAACCAAATTAATATTG
>ERZ826396.1038-NODE-1038-length-34186-cov-3.577539_pt1 | contig 34186 bp, 53 predicted proteins | sample MGYA00519926_ERZ826396 | MGnify/ENA primary metagenome ERZ826396 (study PRJEB31778, sample SAMEA3449230) | human gut metagenome | biome: human gut; feature: human-associated habitat; material: faeces | place: United Kingdom | collected 2010/2012 ... | reverse complement strand
ACGATTACGTAACAGTTCAGCTGGCTGAACTGTTACACGATTACAAAAACTTCCACTTGAAATACCGAACAAATGTTTGTATAATTTAATCAGAACATATGTTCTGATTAAGCCATAAGAATGGGAAGTGGTAAAATGACGTGGGGAACAATAGAAAAACAGCAGATGCCTGGTACAGAAACCATTCGGCGGAGACCGCAGGAGGCGGCGGTAAAATGTTGGTTTACCGCCTCCGGCCGTGCGATCCCGCTTTCGATGAAGCTACAGGATCAGGATGGAGAAATTTTTTCTGTGGATGAGATCTTTGTGACGAGCTGTGAGAAAAAATATTATGCCGGAAGTGTTGCATGGGAATATAAATGCAGGATTGTCTTTCGGAGCCAGCAGAGACTGGTCACGCTGTTGTTTCAGCCGGAAACCTGCCGGTGGAAGGTGCTGGCAGGATAACGGTTCCGCAGAAAAGCCTTGGCAACCGTTGAAATCCGGTACGAAATGTGATAGCATTAGATTTATCAGGCAATCCATATACGGGTATAGGGTATATGGCGCCGGACGATAAAGGAATCACAGAAAAAGGATGATGATAAGATGCTTCAGGTAGAAAATCTGACTTATAAAGTCATGGAAAACGGAAAAGAAGTGACACTTCTCCGGGATGTGAGTTTTGATGTACAGGACGGAGAAATGTTGGTGATCACAGGACCCAACGGCGGAGGAAAATCTACGCTTGCAAAGGTACTGATGGGGATCGTTCCTGCCAGCAGCGGAAAGATCATACTGGATGGGGTGGATCTGACACAGATGACTCCGGATGAAAGAGCAAAGGCGGGGATCGGCTATGCGTTCCAGCAGCCTCCGGTTTTTAAGGGAATGACGGTGGAACGTCTTTTGAACCTGGCGGCAGGACAGGAACTGCCCGAGGAGGTGTGTTGTACTCTGCTCAGCAACGTTGGACTGTGCGCCAGAGAGTATCTGAAACGGGAGGTGGATGCCACCCTTTCCGGCGGCGAGCGCAAGCGGATCGAGATTGCCACGGTGCTGGCAAAGCAGCATAAGATCTGTATCTTTGATGAGCCGGAGGCAGGAATCGACCTTTGGAGTTTCACCATGCTGATCCAGCAGTTTGAGAAGATTCATAATAAGAAGGAACAGAGCCTGATCCTCATTTCCCATCAGGAGCGGATTATTCAGATGGCTGACCGGATCATGTTAATAGAAGACGGCAAGATCGGGGCGATCGGTCCAAAAGACGAGATCCTGCCCACATTGCTTGATAAGGGCGATAGTTTCGCCTGCATGGAGTTAGAATAGGAGAGGAGCATTTTAAAATGGCATTATTAGATAAGATTACGGAGAAGATATTGCAGCAGATAGACGGATCAGGATTCCAGCAGAAAGGCGCATACAACCTGCGCCACAACGGTGTTGCCCTGTGTCATGGGGACAGCGAGCATATTAAGATCAAAAAGAAGGAAGATAAGCCTGGAATCGATATTTACATTGATGGGAATACCAGAGGGGAGCAGGTGCACATTCCGGTAGTGGTAGATGCCTCTGGCATGAAGGATGAAGTCTATAATGATTTTTACATCGATGCTGGCGCGGACGTAACCATCATCGCAGGATGTGGCATCCACAACAGCGGCTGCAATGAGAGCAGGCATGACGGGATCCATTCCTTCCATGTCGGCAAGGGCGCAAATGTCCGGTACGAGGAGAAACACTATGGCGAGGGGGAAGGAACCGGCGCCAGGGTGCTGAATCCGGTCACTAAGATATATATGAAGGAGGACGCTGTATTTACGCTGGATACTGTCCAGATTAAGGGTGTGGATTCCACGGTCCGAGAGACAGAAGTAGAAATGGGGGCAAACTCCAAACTCTTCGTGATCGAGAAACTGATGACCCATGACAGTCAGAACGCAGAGTCCAATATGGAGATACAGATGAATGGGGACGGAAGTTCCGCCCAGATCATCTCCCGCTCAGTGGCAAAAGGACAGTCCAGGCAGGTATTCCATCCGAAGGCAGTAGGAAATGCCAAATGCCATGCCCATGTGCAGTGTGATTCCATTATTATGGACCATGCGGAAGTAGCATCCATACCGGAGATCAATGCGCGGCATCTGGATGCGGCAATCATCCATGAGGCGGCGATTGGCAGGATTAATGACGAACAGCTGGTAAAGCTGCGTACTCTCGGAATGACAGCAGAAGAGGCAGAAGGAATCATTATAGACAACTTCCTGAACTAGCGATCCGGGATACGAGGATAGAAGATGAAGATAAGAAAGAGACTAAAGGTAATGAACAAGGCGCTGCATATGGAATTGAGGGAGCATAAGAGTTCCTTTGTCGTATATGTAGTGCTGCGTATGCTGGTCATCCTGATGATGATACTCCAGATATTTAACCGGAATTATGAAAACGTGTTCCTATGCATTCTTACATTGATATTGCTAATCATGCCAAGCCTGGTACAGATCAACTTGAAGATAGAACTTCCCACTGCTCTGGAGATAACGATACTGATCTTCATATTTGCGGCGGAGATACTGGGAGAAATCCAGTCGTATTATATTAAGTTTGCTTTCTGGGATACGGCACTGCATACGATAAATGGATTCCTGATGGCGGCCATCGGGTTCGCGCTGGTTGACATTCTTAACCGCAGCAAGAAATTCTCTATCCAGCTCTCTCCGGTATTCGTGGCAATCGTTGCATTCTGCTTTTCCATGACCATTGGCGTAATATGGGAATTTTTTGAGTGCGCGATGGATCAGATATTTAATCTGGACATGCAGAAGGACACCATTGTACATAGCATCCATTCAGTCATGCTGGATCCTACTAACAGCAACATTGCGGTGGGAATTGGAAACATCAGGGATGTGACGGTGAACGGCGAAAGTCTGGGCCTGGGAGGTTATCTGGATATTGGCCTTCTGGATACCATGAAGGATCTCTTCGTAAATTTCATTGGCGCCGTGGTATTTTCCGTAATTGGATATTTTTATGTGAAGAATAGGGGAAAAGGGCGGTTTGCCAGAAGATTCATCCCCCGCCTGAAATCCAAAGACGCGGATTTCCTGGAACAGGCGGAGGAAGAAGACGCAAGGTCTGAGATTGTAAAGTCTGGGAATGCTAAGCCAGAGAGTGCAGTCCTACCGGATGGCAAACTTGCGGATCAGGCAGCTGATGACCCCGGCGGCGCATAAGGCAAATAGGGTAGAACGAAGCGAACCATATACCAGCAGCGCGCCCGAGACGCCGGCAAGAGGCTGCGGCGAGGCCGGAATCAATCCATAGAATAAGGCGGATAGCAAGGAACCGGCATAAATGAACAGGAATGAGAACAGGCCTCTGCCTGTGTCCACGTAGCGGCCTTTGCGGCCGCTTTTCTTGCTTTTGGACAATACCCGGAAGAAGGTGATCAGTTCAAAGAGCAGAAGGAATACAGCCACAGCCGCATACGCAGCCAAGGCATAATTCTTCTGTGCCACGGCGGTGGCAATGCTTCCAAACGCGCCGTAGTTCTTCCAGAAGTTGACAGCCAGTAGGCAGAAAATAATGGCAATGAGTATCAAGGTCGCGGCACGCAGAATTAGATTGGCGATCTTAAAGGCCGCCTTGCCTCCGGCTTTGGCAGTTTTGGACACCGGAGAAAGGAGGTTTGGCATCTTTCTCCTTTTCTTTTTCTTCTTTTTGCTTTCGGCGCGCTGGCCTTTCTTCGACCTCCGTCTGGAACCATCATCGTCATAGTCGTCATCATAATCATAGTCGTCATCATAATCATAGTCGTCATAATCATAGTCATCATCATAATCATTGTTGTGATCGCTAAAACGATCATTGCGATTATTTCCTTGGGGCTTCCGGCTATGATAAGAGGTTTCATATTCTTTATCCAGATCGGCCAGCTTCTGAAGCACGTCCTCATAATCATCATGGTTCTCTTCGGGCAGATCAGGGAGATCGCCTTCATAAATGACCTCGAAATCATCATCGAAAAAGTCTTTTTTATTTATACTCATGTTATCCCTCCTTGTGAAACGCTTTCTATTTTATTATGTTTATCAGAAAGACTCAAGGGATATCACAGAATGTTCAGGAAGACATAAGGTTTTCTTAAATTAATTGATGTTTTTTAATATAATAGTTATAAATTGAATTATTAGAAGTGTTGTTTTTACAGTATTTTAAAAGAAATATGTAATATTAAAATAAATCAAGTTTGTACTACTAGTATCACGCTAGTATCATGGAATCCAGACTTTTTCTACAGCATTACGCAGTTCTTCAATGTCCTTGTGCGTGTATAGCCGTTCATTAATACCATCACCGGCATGCCCCATTATTTTTAATTTGCATACCCTATTGACATTTGCCGAATCAAGGAGAGAATTAAAGGTATGCCGGCAATCATGTGGAGTGTGCTTCTCGCGGATGCCGCATGATTTTAATGCTTGCTCAAAATATACCCGATACTTGGCCTTGGTGATGGAAACGTTGAAATCATGCAATATCAAACTTGGAAATCCTGCGTCGTACCTTTTTTTGACGAAATCATAGATGATTGGATGAATCGGCACGATGCGATTTTTACCGGCATCTGTTTTCATACCGCCAAAAAATGTACGATTATTAAGATTAATGTTTTCCATAGGCATAGAAGTAAGTTCTGTTATACGCCATCCGCTATAGCAATATATTAGAATGGTATCAGCAAACGGTACGTCAAACCTATGATTCCATAGTTTTTTGATGTCATCATGAGTTAATGGAACCGCTGGTTCGTCATCTTCGTCTTTGGTCATTTGAAGAAATTGCGAATAATCCTTAGAAACAATGTCGAATTCTAACGCATATTTTCCCATTGATTTTAGCAGAAGGCTGACATATTCTGTGCATGCATGTGAGGTTGCGGGATCGTCAAGTATCTCTTGCATTTCGGGGGTTCGGATATCTGAATACCGGATATCGTGTAGATTACAGCATCGCTTAAAAGCGGCTCTATAGTTATACTCAGATCCACTCTTCATTCCTTTGCGGTCGGGATCCGCCTTAAATTTCCGAACATACCACTTGTGATATACCTCTTTGAAGGTCAGATCTCTGAGGTTGATGTCATAGGGATTTCTGTTATAGTCGGCTAACGCAATGTCGGCTAGAACTTTGTCGGAGAAATTGCCAAGAACATCAAAGACAGGATAGCCACGATCATCAAGGCGTGTGTTTACGCGCACCTGATACGGCTTTTTCCGGTTGCCGGATAGTTTGACAACAGTACCAGAGCCGTTAGGACGGCGTCTACGACCTTTTCTAGAGGGCCTGGATGGAATAGGATTAATAGATGTATCTTGAAGTGGAATACCGCAATGAGGGCATATGATTGCCTTGTTGGATATGGAGCCAGAACATTCGGGGCATGTAATAAGTGACATAACACTAACCTCCTTGTAAAATATATAAAAATAGCACATAATGGTGCAAAAAGAGGAGGGATGTGGTACAATATTTATGACATTTTGTTGTACCTACGGGGTATCCTCTTTTTTGATGCCATAGTAGGAATAGGCGTCCTTGTTGAGAGCAAGGGCGTCTTATTTTTTATAATCTTGAATGAAATTAGAAAACTTATATTTTATGTACTCATCAAGAGCAGTTTTAGCAAATGTTTTTTTTAGGCGCTTACTTTTACGAAGCGCATATTTAAAAGGAATTTGGCATACCTTAGAAACTTCTCCTGGAGAAGAAATCTTACATTCATATAGCACTGGGTCAGGAGCCAAAAAATAGGAAGCAAATTCTTCGAGATATTCATTGTCTGGATTAATTACAAAAATATCATCTATAGGAACCAGATCAAGTTCGACAGCAGCAATAAGGGACGCGATAATCCAAGTTACTAACTCATTAGAAATATCTTTATTATAAAAAATGGTATATTTATTAAGGCCTGAATCATAATAGATGGAACCTTGCCCACCAAGAACGTGAAGGCACTCTTCAATATCTGTATTCGAAAAATACGCTAGTTTCTGGATGCTCATAATCATATAATATTTGCTACTCAGCAAATATTCTAATACTTTCTCGTTTGCTGGGAGAGAAGTCAAATTGTATTTTTCAATTGCCGTGTAAGCCGATGCTCTTATTAGGTTTTTTTCTTCGGCAGTTATCGTTTCTTTTTCGCTTTTAATAAAAAACAAAGTCTATCACTCCAATATGTTAGAATCCTTTATGATTCTAACATATTGGATATAAAACAAATCATGGTAATATTTACCAAGAAACTACCCTGTCTGAAGTTCGGAATTATTTTTTTCTTCTTCTAGAATCTTTCTACCAACTTGAAGAGCGAGCATTTCGTCTAATGATATTTTATTTGACTGCGGATCCGTGATTTTATCAATCACTCGGCCAAGGCATTCAGTATCTTCGGTAATAGGGATATCATCGTATTTATCATTTATCGAAACTAATGTCTTATTTCCAAGTTTTTTCACGTATGACTGGCCATCAACAATAAAAATGCCAATATCGCCCTCATCGATATTATTCGCAGGCTCTACAAGCAGGATGTCGCTATCTTTATATAATGGCTCCATGCTGTCCCCATTAACCCCTATTGCATATTTAGCCTTGCTATATTCAGGAATGTCAGGGATTTCAATAAGATCAACAGGGACATCATCAAATACAATCTGACCAGTACCTGCACTGGCAAGACGCTGATAAAATTGGATCAAGCGTCCTGAAGGATTGGAAATGGCAGCAGGATGATTTTGAGAAATACTACGTTTATATTCTGCATCTAATAGAAAATCAATTATAGATTTTCCGTGTTCATCAAGAGCGCGGTATTTTTTTATATAAGCATATTCTATTGATTTTAGTTGATAAGAATGTAATATATCTTTCTCATCAGTTAGGCCCATTAAGTAGTCGATAGATACATCTAACTTTTTAGAAAAGAGAATTAAAAAATCAGATGCTGGCTCTCGACTTCCGGTTTCGTATCCATTATAAGTTGTATATTTTACACCTAGATATGAGGCAAAGTCTTTTTTATTCATACCTCTATTTTCGCGGATTTCTTTTAATTTATCACTAATCAATTTCGGCACCTCCCTTTATGAAAATAGTATTACATATTTTACATGTTGTCAACGAAAAAATTACTCAAAACGAGTAAAAATATTCAAAATGAGTATTGACAGATTTGCAAAATGAGAATATAGTATAATTACAAATTTGCAAAATGAGTAATGGAGGTGAACATATGTATCAGAACATAGAAGCAGAAAGAGTGAGGAACGGAATGTCAAAGGCAGAATTTGCCAAAAAGTTGGGTGTTTCAACTAAGACATATTATAACTGGATAAAAGGGATAAACCCTATTCCAAGTACTTACTTAATTAAAATGGCTAAAATGTGTAACTCGGAAATTGATTATTTGCTAGGAATAACTACCGATGAGAAAGAGGCGGTGTAAATGATAAAAAAAGATAGAAGGAAGAAAGTTGTGTAAAAAAGAAACAGAATTCATATGAATTCTGTTCAGTCAATTTTTTTGCCACAATAAGGGCAATAATGTTTTTTATCATTTTGCTCAATTTGCTCGATGAAACCAGCGGATATAATGCCTGTTGGTACGGCAACAAGGCCTATTCCTAATAGGGCTATTATAGCGCTTAATAATTTTCCGATAGGCGTGATCGGGTAAATATCTCCATAGCCAACTGTGGTGAAGGTTGCAACGGCCCACCACATACTGTCAAAAATATTTTTGAAATTGTCCGGTTGAGCAGTGCTTTCGATACTATACATAAGTATAGATGAAAGAATGATTAACATAAAAACCGTAACAATAGAAGAAATTAGTTGGCTTGATTTTAATTTAAATACGGCAATGACATTGTGGAGAGCACTAGTATAGCGATTAAATTTAAAAACACGGAATAATCGGGTTATTCTTAGCAATCTCAAAGCCTTGAGGTTAAGCGGAAAAATCATCGGCAAATAGAATGGAATTATAGCAAGCAAATCTATGATAGACATGAATGAAAAGATAAATTTTATCCGTGATTTGAAATTTGAATAATTTTTATAAAGAAGGGGAGCCGTCCACAATCTTAAAAGGTATTCGACAGTAAATACAACAGATGTAAACACATCAAAATATTTAATTAATGTTTTTAAAAATGTGGGGAGCTGAAAAGTATCAACCATTATAAATACAACATTAAGAAGAATTAAAACGATGATAGAGATATCAAATATTTTACTGTAAATGTCATTACCATTAGCAGTTTGGATAATTTCAAAAGTTCTTTTTTTGATTTTATTCATAACAATTTCCTTATCTTTTGTACTCGGCAAAATAGCCTGTAAGTACAGTATAGAAAAAATAAAATTAAAAATCAATATAAAGAAAAATGGATCAGGAGGAGGGTGGGTTAAATGCCTAGGAAAAGAGACATTACAATGTTAAAAGTAAACAAGCAAAAATTTCTTATAGCGATCGGAAACGCAGGGAAGACGCTGCAGGAACTATCAGAAGAATCAAAAGTCGGGTATAGCACTATATGTCAAATGCGTCGAGGGCTATATATGAAGCCGTGGAAAATCGGGAAAGTATGCAAGTCATTGGGCGTGAAAGTTGAAGATGTAGTGGAATTTGAAGAAAGCGAAGGAGATACATATGGAATATCATCATGAAAGACTCAGGCCGGACACCCCATGGCAGATCCGGCGCAGGATCAGAAGTCTGGAGAATGAGACCGAAAGGATGTATGCATGGGTGTACCGGATATGCGTAGCAATAGAGATCCTGACGTTTCTGGCCCTGCTGGCATGCGCGGCTCATTATGGGACAAGATTTTTTTAGGAAGGATGGATAGCGTGCAGAACGGACAGTATGATATGGCATGGCTGAGCCGGAATGCGACGAGCATTTCAGACTCAGAAAAGAAGAGGGAGGCTTTCAGGGAAGTCTGCCGCAGGGAAAATGCAGATGGAAGCATAACCATATTTTATATTGACCAGTATGGTCAATATAGATACGAAAAAAAATAGCACATCTACCGCAAATAGATGTGCCAAAGACTTACGTCCCACAGAATAAATACTACATATAAAATATACCATCTGTGGGGAGAGAAGTCAAGAGAAACGGGGACTTTCGCCCGTTTTTATATCTCGATAAAGATATTAAAAATAGGACAGGGTGGGTATATGGGTACAAAAAGGAAGACATATGATTTCGGGGATGTCATCGAACGGGAGGAATTCCACGACGGGAGATACGGAGGGCCAGGAAGGAAGAGGCAAAAAAGGAAGAAGCCGACCAAAGAGCAGATAGAAAAAAGGAACCAGTACAACAAGGAGAAGAAAGCCAGGCACCTGCTGAGAAAGTACTTCAAGAAAAACGACTACTTCTCCACCTGGACATACCGAAGGGAAGACAGGCCGGATGATATGGCAGCCGCCAAAAGCGATTATGCAAAGGCCGTGAGGTACATCCGGAAGGAATACCGGAAAAGGGGATGCGAACTGCGGTGGATCAGGAACATAGAGGCAGGCTCAAAAGGAGCGTGGCATATCCATGTAGTGGTAAACCGTATCCCGGATACGGACATCATCCTGGCGAAGGCATGGGGGCACGGAAAGGTGTGGAATGAATTGCTGTATGAGGCTGGGAACTTCAGGGAACTAGCCGCATATATAACCAAGAGCGGAAAGACGGAGCCAGGGCTGAAGGAGTCGAATTATTCGACATCCAGGAACATGCCGCCGCCGATACCGTCCATAAAAAAGATGAAGAGGTGGCAGGAGGAGCCGAAAGCAAAGAAGGGATACTACATAGACAAGGAAACCTATTATGAGGGAATCAATCCAGTCACAGGGTATAAGTACAGGCACTATACAATGATAAGGCTTAATAGGAGGATTTGAAATGAAGGAAGTGAGGATATATATAGAGACGAGCCTGAGAGGGCCGTGCATCAAGGATGGATGGTACGCGGCAGTGGTCGAGTGCCAGACGAGCAAGGGGACAGCCAGCATGGGATTCGCGGGAATGGAGCGAGAGACTACGTATTATAGGACAACCCTTATAGCGATCATCAAGGCAATGAAGAGGATACGCTGCCAATGCAGGGTAGTGATCTATACATACTGCACGTTCATCAAGGGGATGTTCGAGCAGGGGAAGCCGGCCGCATGGAGGCGGACGGAATGGAAGAAGTCAACAGGGGAGGAGGTGGAGAACCGGGAACTCTGGCAGCAGTTCTTTGACGAGGTCAGGAGGGTAGGAGGAGAGAAAAATATAGAGTTTAGATTTAGCAAACATAACGATTACAGGAAAATCATGCAGGAGATGATCGCCAAGAAGCGGGATCAGGCAGCATAAAAAGCCGGAAAGCATTGATTTTTCTAAATGGGAGGGAGATTTTGAAGAGTAACGACAGCGGGCTGATGTTCCCAAAGCCGGAAAAAAAGAAGAAGAGGAAGAGGCATGCACGGCCAATCGTGCCGACAATGCCAGGAGAATGCTTCCTGTGCGCGGCAGACGGGGACCGTAGGCGAAAACAGACAGAAGAGCATCACGTCGTATTCGGCGGAGGCGGAAGAAGCCGGAGCGAGGCAGCAGGAATCAAGGTGCACTTGTGTATAGAGCACCATCGGACGGGGAAGAAGGCCGTCCATAACTGCCGGGAGACGCGGGAAAGGCTATGCAGGATCCTGCAAGCCGAATACGAGAAGACTCATACAAGAGATGAATGGATGCAGATTGCATGGAGGAACTACCTATGATGCAGGAATATAAGGATATTAGGATAGGCGACCACGTGGAATACGAGGATGTCTATGTAGATGACAGAAGGAGCATAAGCGGGGAAGGGGAGGTAATAGGTTTCGGGGTATTCGGAAATAAGCAGTTAATATGGGTAGAGGGGACGAACGGATTAAAAGCGATCCATTATGAAGAGATAAGAAAAACAGCACCATCCGGTTAATGTATCACAGCGTAATCGGTTAACATAGCACAGCCTCCGGCCAAAGAGCCGGAGGGGAAAGGAGAGATATGAAAAATCTTACAGTAAAGGCAATAGATAGGATGATTGCAGATCTGGAAAGGGCAGAGCGAGTGGACGACACGAGCGAAAGACATAAGATGGCAGCAGTCGCATATCTGAAGAACTATGCGAACGCCCTGGAAGAGAGGGGAAAGACACGGGTAAGATTGCGAGAGGAGAAAGAAAAGGAATGACGGAGCCGGCAGGAGCCGGACACGTTTCGGCCTTGCAGCAAATATAATTGGGTGAGTATACATGAGAACAAAAAAAACAAGCAGCAGACCGTCCGGCAAGACACTGTTCTGCTGCTTATCACCTAAGGAAATTATAGCATAATCATCTTCCTTAGGCAATACGAAGGAGGAAAAATCATGTATACAAGTACAAATGTAAAGACAAACGTTATCAATAATATCATGCTTAATATGTCGGCCTATATGGAGAGGGCTACGCTGGATATATTGCAGAGGGTACTGGAGGAGCAGTTCGTTTTCCTCAATATGGAACAGATCACGACACTTCCGGCAGAAATCGACCGAAGCACGGAAGAAAAGAACCGATATCTAGTGGAACTGTTCAAGGTCAAGAAGCGGAACCTGTCAAAAAGGACCATGGAGCAATACATGAGAGCCGTCACCAGCCTGATCACAGTCATAGACAAGCCGCTGACAGACATCGACGAGGTAGACATCGACTACTATCTGAGATGGTACGAGCAGCGCAACGTCAAGAACAATAAGGGGAAGAACCAGGCAAGCACATGCAACAACGAGCGAAGATTTCTAAGCGCATTCTTCACATGGTTACGAAAGGAGAAGTTTGTTGCCGGGAACCCGGTGGAGGCGATTGAGCCTTTTCGAGAAACCAGGAAGCCGATTGACTACTTCCGGCCAGTGCAGATGGAGGAACTCCGGGAAGGATGCAGGACGGCAAGGGAGAGGGCGCTGATAGAGGTACTGAGGTCAACCGGGGCCAGAGTAGGAGAGATCACGGAGATTAATGTGGCGGATGTGGACTGGCAGACGGGGGACATCCTGATCCAGGGAGAGAAGGGAGGAAGATACAGGACCATCTACCTGGATGAGCCAGCAAGATACTATCTGCGGAAATATATATCAGAGCGAAGGGATAATGAAGAAGCGCTGTTCGTAGCATGCAGAGCGCCGCATAGCAGGATGCAGAGCAGCGGAATCCGGGCGATCCTGAAGACGATAGCCAAGCGGGTAGGAATGCAGTGCAGGGTATATCCGCATAAGATGAGAAAAACCCTTGGAATGAACCTTAAGAACAGCGGAATTGATATTGGAACGATACAGGAAGTACTTGGACACGCAAGCCCCGCGGTAACAAGCCGATACTACGCGGAAAGCACGCCAGATACGCTAAGAAGCGTAAGAAGGCGGGCAGCAGCATAGAGGAGAAAAAAATGAATGAGGAGATACTAAGATACATAACAGGCTACATCCAGGAGCATGGATATCCACCATCCGTAAGAGAGATTGCGGAGGGCGTAGGGGTGTCATCAACCGATACCGTGCATCGGCATATCAAGGAGATGCTCATAAGCGAGATGCTGGAGACAGATGCAGAGCCAGGAGCAGCACGGGCAATCCGGGTTCCGGGATGGAAATTTGTACGAGATGAATGAGGAAGTAACTTAGCATTTAGTGGAGGTAAGAAAGATGAAAATAACGGCAGTAGCAGTAGAAGATTTAAAAAGCAAAGGGTTAGAGTTGCTTCCTGCAGAAATGAAATTAACTGTGAAAGGGAATGTGTTCCCAGATGTACATGGCGAATGTATTGGAAGATATGATAAATCAACCGAAAAATTCGAGTCGTTCTTTAAGAAGGATAAAGAGAATGGGAATACATATTATTTTGATCAGTACAGAAAAAAGTGCAATCTCATTGAAAAGCACAGGAATGTAATCAATAGGCTAGATCATAAAGAAAAACAAGTTATTGATTACTATGTTCCATACGACATAAAAGAGAGCAGCAAGAACAGACCAACAGAGATCGAAGACCATGTTGATACTGGTATTTGTCTTAATGGTCATTACAAATGTGAATATGAGCTTTTATTTGCTTGCGAAGGAGATACTCGAAGAGTGGTCATCCCTCATACGTCAGTAAATATCCCTATGTATGATTTTATTGGTGATTTAGAAGATGAAGTGGAAGAGGGTTATATTACTGAAGAACAGTTAGATGTTCTTCTTAAAAAGCAGGGAAGTGCCTATGCAATATTCCTTTCTGTTCTTTCAGAGTGTGATGACTATTTTGAAGTCATAATGTTTGACGAAGTTGGGATGAATAGCAATGTCACAATTGAACGCGCATCAGAATTAATATCTATGTTAATTTCTATAAGATTGTTGAGCTGTGAGTTCATTGAAAATAAAGAGATGTAAACTTGTTTTTAGAATAAACTAAACTGAAATTTAGTGGTTGTTCAGTCGGTGACAGAATGGACATTAAAGCAGGACTAGCATACCGATGCCTGCGCCACAATTTAGCGGAGGAGGGAAACATACATGAAAAATACATTGACAGATTTAAATAATTATCTTTTTGAACAGCTTGAGAGACTCCAAGATGACAGTTTGGATGAAACAGGACTCGAAAAGGAAATTCAACGGAGCGAAGCAGTACAGAAAGTAGCAAAGACTATCATTGAAAATGGACAATTAGCATTAAATGCGAAGAAACATTTAGACGAGTATGGCCAGGGATCAAGTGTGGAACTTCCAATGATTGGATTAACAAATAAATGACTGATGAAAGAAAACAGTGATTTAAAAGAAACAGTTCATAATCTTCAGAATAGAATCAAAAAAATGGAGGATTGGAATTGATGGAAATACATAGATACACGAAAGAAGAGCAGGAATTTATGAGACGGTATGTTCCTGGGCATAGCCACAGAGAAATACAACAGGCTTTCTGTGAGCAGTTTGGATGGAATATTAGTATTAACCAGGTCAAGACATACATAAAAAATCATAAATTAAATACAGGACGGACAGGGAGGTTTGAAAAGGGGCATGTTCCTGCAAATAAAGGGGAAAAAGGTGTTTGTGCTGAAGGCTGCAAAAAGACCTGGTTTAAGAAGGGGAATATCCCGGTAAATCATAGGTCTGTTGGAAGTGAACGCATAAATAAAGATGGATATATAGAAATAAAAGTTGAAGAACCAAATAAATGGAGGTTAAAGCACAGGGTTGTATGGGAAATGGCTCATGGAGAAATTCCAAAAGACAATGTGATTATATTCAAAGACAATGATAAGACCAATACAGATATTGATAATTTAATTTTGACTGAAAAAGGTGTTAATGCGACATTGAACAAAACAGGATTATGTAAAATGAGTGGAGAGTTTAAGGAAACTGCGATCCTTATTGCGCAGTTAAATCAGTCTAGCAATAAAGCCAGAAAGAGAGAAAAGTGATTAGTTAATACGTAGATTATTAAATGGCAATTTAAAGGAGGAGTAATAAGATGGAACATAATTATGAGAACTGTCACAACCTAAGCTGCAAGAGGAAAAGTGAAAAATTCGGGATGCTGTTAGCGTATCAGTCAGTAAAAGAGGAAATGGATACTATCAAGGCGGAATTGGAAAGAAAAGGATTCGCAGAACCAAAAGGATTTTCTGTATTGGAAGGATTCGTTACAGATAATATTTGTCAGTTAAATTAAGATTTGGTGAAGGAGGATGACAATGAAAAGGTGTGTGAATGACGAAACCAGAGCCTTCATGGAAGAACAATTCGCGGACTGTCTGGATTTTGAGCAGGTGGCTGATTTGTATGCTGATTTTCAGTGTGTGGTGCGGGAATTAATGATTGATAAGAGTAGGGCATTGACTGAGGATAATTAGGATTTAGGGAGGTTCGACATGATTGAATTTAAGGAAAATGAATTATATTTGGAGATAGAAATCTGTGTTGACGATGAAAAAATTGGTGAAGCTGAAATCGAATTAAACGGGAAAATGCTATCAAGACTTAGCATATTTCCACCATATCAAAATAAGGGATATGGTACAGAAATCGTAAAGATGTTAAATGAAAAGTATGGGTGCAATGTGCTATGGGTAAACGCTGATAATAAAAGAGCCATACACACGTATGAGAAAAACGGATATACGATAAAAGAGCCGACAATGTATTTAATGACAAGATAACTATACTGGCATTTTGGAGGGAAAGACTATGAGAAGAACAAAAGTAATTAGTTCTGATTGTATTGAGGTTATCTTTAAAGACGGCAAGCCACAACGGGTATATCCATCTGATAATTGGTGGCATATTTTTTTGAGGCTGTCACAGCTTGAAGATAGAGACGAACCAAAGAAATTTATATACCCAGAAGATGACCAAGAACCGTATAGATGCCCAACCTGTAATGAAGATTTGGGGTTTAATGATGATTATTTTGGAGATTTAGAAATAACTCATTTTTGTAAAAATTGTGGACAAAGATTATGTAAATAAACGGGGATTTAGGAGGAAATTAGATTATGAAAACACTAGAATTTTACGGTAATAGTGATGATACGTTTGGTGAGTACGGTCTTACAGGGCAGGATTGTGATAATTGTGGTAGCGGAAAACCTATTCAATGTATTGTAGATTGTGGAGAGCGTGGCAGGGTAATGGTTGTAGGTCAATGCAGTGATGCGTCTATGGGGAGCGGCTGTTGGCTTGTTGGTCTGACAAAGGTGGATGAGTATGACGAACTTCCTGATTGGAATTTCCGATTTAAAGAAAGTGAAGTTCCGTATTCTCCGGCGTTGCTGATGGATTTACCGGTTATGCCTAACCTTGAATGGTATATTGATGGCAGACGAGTGACTAACTAAATGGGCGTTTAGTGGAGGATGAGATATGAAATATAGATGCAAGAAAGATTTACCTATAGAGATTTACGATGAGCACGATATGCCTACATTAGAATACAGAGATATCAAATCTGGGACTGTTTGGACAAGAAATGATAATGCGAATTACATAGGAGGAGAGGTGCATCTTGACAATGAAGAAACAATGGAATGGATCGAAATAGGTTACGAAACTTTAAGAGAATATTTTGAAGAATTGGGCGTTTAGGAGGGAACAGAAAAATTGAAATTCATTGATCTATTCGCCGGGATCGGAGGGTTCCGGCGAGGGATGGAATTGGCAGGGCATGAATGCGTAGGATTATGCGAATATGATAAGTTTGCTTTAGCAAGTTACACAGCCATGCACCTGATAACAGAGGATCAGAGAGAATATCTACAGACATTGCCGCTTAAGAAGCGGCAGAAGGAAATATTGAAGGAGGAATACCGAAATGGAGAATGGTACGCAGATGACATTAGATCAGTGGATGCCAGAAGCATGCCCAGGGCTGACTGCTGGTGCTTCGGTTTCCCATGCCAGGACATTTCCATTGCCGGAAACTGCCTTGGATTCGCGGGAAAGCGTTCGAGTCTGTTTTTCGCAGTTACAAGCCTTATTAGAGACATCCCGGAAGAAGATAGACCCAGTTACCTTATCATTGAGAACGTTAAGAACCTACTTAGCGTTAACAGAGGGTTTGACTTCGCCAAACTTCTCGCTGAACTGGATGAAATCGGGTACGATGCAGAATGGGATGTTCTCAACAGCAAGAACTTCGGAGTGCCGCAAAACAGGGAGCGTGTGTACATTGTTGGACATCTTAGAGGACGAGGTACCGGAAAGGTATTTCTTCTCGGAGAAACAGGGAGCGTACATAACACATCCGAAGCGGATGGGGAAGTATACGAAGTTGCACAATGCCTGACCGCTGGTGGAAACGATAAGTGGCAGGGAGACTATATCGTAAAACAGATCGGGAATTGTATGCCTACTGCCACAAGGGACAATCCGAATCAAGGAAGGATATATGATACTTCCGGGATTGCACCGTGTCTAAATAAAATGAGCGGCGGAGGTCGGGAACCTATGATAGTCACGGCCGGAAGAATCGGAGAGCATCAAACGGATTTAGTGCAGGATTGTGAAGGTATTTCAAGGAGCCTTAAGGCAACGGATTATAAAAATCCTCAAAAAATCCAGGTGCCAATATCAATGACACAAAAATCATATCATAAGACTAGCGAATCACCGACATTGACAGCATCTGGGGCATCAAGGGGTAGAGGGAATAATTCGCCGGTTCACGGAGTAATGGTATTTGGAATCTATACAGGAACATCTAGAGATTTTGCTAGATCGCCGATAGAAGGAATAAGCAGATGTCTTAAAAGTGAGAAACATGATGCAGGAGTAATTCACTATTTAGGTGATGAATTTAGAATCCGTCGGCTGACACCCAGGGAGTGCTTCAGGCTTCAAGGATGGACAGATGACTATTTCGAAAAGGCCCAGTCTATCAATAGCGACAGCCAATTGTACAAGCAGGCCGGTAACGGCGTAACTGTTAATGTGATCCAGGCAATTGCGGAAAAACTGGTAAACTAAATAGTGATTTATCAAAGAGAAAGGAGAAAAATCATGTACAGAGAAGATGGATGGGTAGAAGGCCACTACATTGAAAATCATGAAAAATATGAATGCGCTGATTGCGGGAAGACATTTATCATTGGCAAAGAATCGGCGGAGGATTGTCCGCCTGGATATCCTGTATGTCCATACTGTGGACAGCATAATGTAGATCGCATAGTGTGGACGGAGGATGAAGATTTAGAGGAACTTGTAAGTGAAATGGGGTGCCTTGCAATATATTCAGATTATTAGAGGTTAAAGGAGAAAAAACATGAAGAGCGTACTAAAATATCCAGGGGCTAAGAATAGGCTGGCCCCGTGGATATGCGAATACATACCAAGGCATGATGTGTACCTGGAGCCGTTTGCTGGGAGTCTTGCAGTTTTATTCAATAAGCCGCGCAGCCATATCGAAACAGTAAATGATTTGGACGGAAATGTTACAAATTTCTTCCGTGTCGTTAGAGACAGAGGCAAGGAATTAGAACGAGCAATAGAACTTACACCGTTTTCAAGAATTGAGTATGAGTGTGCTTATGAGAAATGCGAGGATGAATTGGAAAAAGCCAGGAGATTTGCCGTTAAGTGCTGGATGGGATTTGGATGTGGAAATCGCTATTGTAATGGATTCAAGACGGGACAACAGAAAAAATCACCAAATCCTGCAAAGGCATGGGCTGAATTGCCGGAAATATTGCATGAAGCATCTAGTAGACTGAGCGGAGTACAGATTGAAAATCTTCCGGCCAATGAACTGATAAAAAGATATGATACGAAGGATGTATTCATTTATGCTGATCCGCCATACTTGCATGGTACACGGAAAAACTATTTATACAAGTATGAGATGGAATATGAAGAGCATGAGGAACTTTTAAGATTGTTAGTTGAACATCCAGGAAAGGTTCTCATATCAGGATATGATAATGAGTTATATAATCGTATGCTGCCGGAATGGAAAAAAGCAAAAAAGCGTACGCAGGCCGAGCATGGGATTGCAAGGATAGAAACCATATGGATGAATTATGAGCCATTACAAATGGAATTGCCAATATAAACTAAAGCGGTATTTAGGAGGAAAACATGAAAAGATATACCAAAAAAGAGGTTTCCATTGAAGATGGGAAAATGTTTGTGCTGTGCAATGCACATGAGGAGGATTGTGATAATAGTTGCTTGTATAAAACGTGTGAGTGGGATAGAAAATCGCTATTGCGATTGAGGGAATATGAAAACACTGGAATAACGCCGAAGCAGATCTTAGAGATGGATAGATTGTATACGAAGAAATGCCAGGAACTGGCAGCATGCAGGAAGAAGATATCAGAGATATTGAAAGAGATTGAGGAAATTGGGAATATTCAATTTTCAAATTACACAAAGCCACTAATAGCCGTGGAAGATGTAATAAGGATTATCCATTCTCACAAGGAAAACAATGAGCGGATTCCGGGATCTGAAAAGCCGTCACAGAGATAGGAGTTAATGGAGGCGAACATAATGGATAGATTAACTGCACGAAATGAGAGAGGAAAAGCATACTTCCCGTACTGCTTCAGGGAAGATACATGTGAAGGGCTAGGAACATCAGAAAAATGTGGCACATGCGAACTTACACAGATAGTATGCGAAAAACTTGCAGAATATGAAGAGATGGAACAGTTAGAGAGAAAGGAATAACATAGTGAGACTAATAACACAGAAAGAAAGCAGGAAGAGGAAATGAAAGTACTGCATGGATATTGAAAAGATATCCAAGATAAGCAAGGAGAAGCGTAATCGGATGATAAGCGCAATGCAAGAAAGGTATCGACTCATGCAGAAGGGCTATGAGATGGATCCGATATCGAAAGTCGGCTACTGCAAGTATGAGAAGTGTCCATACAAGGAGGGGAGAAGTTGAAGAAAAAGAAACGCGACAAGCATACAGTCAAGAACGACAAGCAAGGGCATCTGGATGAACTTGCAAAGGAAAGTCCAAATAGGAGGGCAAGGGAATGGATGCATCGGCCAGCATACCAGACAGAAAAACTATCTTATCAGGCAAGACTCATGATACGAAATCAGGGGCAGCAGATCGAGCATATGGAATTGAACGAGTATGTAAGGAGAAGGAGGGCGGAAAAGTGTGGAGATGACGAAGGAAAGGCTCGAGGCCTATCGGAGCAATCGGGAGGAAATAAAGGAACTGGATTACATATTGCAGAATAGATGGAAGGACGAGAGCCTGATCAAGATAGCCACGATCAATGACTATAGGAAGGGATATCCAGTTCCTCAAGCCGTCCCAGGATTCGATCGGGAGGAATACGAAAGGAAGCAGGACAGGGACATGAAAAGAAAGGAGTGGCTGGAACAGGAGTGCAGAGAGGTAGAGGAGTTCATAAATGAGATTGAGGAAGGAATGGCCAGAAGGATATTCAGAATGTACTATATCGACGGAACGGAAAGGATCACGCAGAGAAAGGTGGCTAAGAGAATCCATGTTGAGCGAAGCACAGTCAGCCGGAAAATTGATGACTACCTGAAAGTTTCACACAATTCACAGAATGCACAGTTATAATATAATCAGAAGCAGTAGGCGGGGGCAGCAGCCAGTAGATGGCGGGCTGCCTTTTTCATGGAGAGTGAAATGACAGACAAGGAAGCAAAGCGCTTTTACAATTCGAAAGAGTGGAAGGCTAAGAGGAAGGACATACTGGATCGAGATAACCAAGAATGCCAGGACTGAAGGGAAAGGCTGAAGCGGGCAGCAGATAAGGGAATCGTATTATATGGGGAAGACAAGAAGATACGAAGGGCAGCAGAGGTCCATCATGAAAAAGAGTTAAAAGAATATCCAGAGTTAGGTCTGGAAGATGACAACCTGACAAGCCTATGCACACAGTGTCATAATAAAAGGCATGGAAGGGCGATTGGAAGGTTCGTAAGAAGAAGGAAGCCGGTGTCAGAGGAACGCTGGTAGCCCCCCGTATAATTCTCAGAGAAATTACGAGAAATGGAGAACGGGGATGTGGCCATGACTCCGGAGAAATCCTATCGCGCGCGTGAAAGGGGTGCCTGGTATTAGGACAAGGGGGATCAAGAGCATGACAAGAGCAGAAATAAAAAGATCGATGCTGGAGCAACTGAAATTACAGAATAAGACATCCGATTTCTACCAGGATCTGGTTAACGATTATATCGACTACTGGAGCATAAAAAAGAAGTTGATTACGGATATCAGAAAGAATGGGATAAGGTATAAGACCATAAACGGAAATGGGATAGAGGTAGAAAAGACCAACGATTCCGTAACAAATCTCACGAAGGTCACCGCCGCTATGCTGAAGATCCTGAACGATCTGAACCTAAGGGAGCAGTTTGCCGATCCATCAGATGAGGATGGATATGTATAATGATTATATGCAAGGAAATTGCGGAATACCTTAGGTATGCAGAAGACAATCCTAAGCGGATTAATAAGGAACGAAAGCTGCTAATAAAAAACATCGTCTATCCGATATTGCGGAGAAATGATGTTTTTTTTGATGAAAAAACATATCAAAACTGTATAAAATTCTGCGAAAAACACTACTACAAACTATTCCCATACCAGAAGTTCATCTATGCATTCGTATTCATGTATAAGGATGATGCGCCGATATTCTCACAATTCTTTATTGTGATGGGAAGAGGGAATGGAAAGGACGGATTCATCGTCCCGTTGGTAAATTTCTTCCAGACGCCGCTATACGGAGTCCGAAAGTATCATATTGAAATCGTAGCAAATGCGGAATGGCAGGCAAAGAATACGTTCAAGGTAGCATACAGCGCCATGAACAAAGAAAAAATGAAGGGAAAGTTTGCCGTCACGAAGGAACTGATCACGAATACAGCGACGGAATCCGAACTGACTTTCAACACATCGGAAGCAAAAACGAAAGATGGAAAGCAGCCGGGATGCCTGGTGCTGAATGAGATACATGCCTACGAGAACTATGACCAGATCAACGTATTCGAGTCCGCGCTTGGAAAGGTGAAGCATCCGCGTGAATTCATTATCACGACGAATGGTTATGTCAGGGATGGGCCACTGGACGAGTTGCTGGTGCTGATGAACGAGATACTGGAAACGGGGGAGAATCCGCTTGGATACTTTCCATTCATCTGCAAACTGGACAGCATGGAAGAGGTGGACGATCAGGAGGCATGGCACAAGGCGAACCCATCTATGGAATTCATGCCAATTCTTGCAGAAAGGATACGGCATGACTACCTGGAAATGCAGAGGCTTCCAAGCAAGAAGCCGGAATTCCTGACAAAAAGATTAAACCTCCCGGCAAGGAATGACGAGGAGACGGTTGCGAAATGGGAAGATATCCTCAGATGCTGCTACAGGGACATCGAAAAAAGGATCCCCAGGGAAACAATGGATACGAAGGGAAAGCCGGCAATACTGGCTATCGACTATGCGGATGTAAGGGATTTCGCGTCGGCCGGGGTGCTGACCGAAGCGGATGGAGAATATATCTGGAGGCAGCATACATGGATATGCTCGGAATCGCCGTTCATTGATTCCATAAAATTCCCGATCGCAAGATGCGGACAGCCAGAGTTTCAGGATTTCGAAGTCGTGCAGGGTCCGGTAATACCGCCAGAGCGCATCGTGCAATGGTGCGTGGAACGGATGCTGGAGTATGACGTGATCAAGATAACAATGGATACATACAGATATCATTTATTTGAAACCATCTTCGAGTCATACGGGATACAGGCGGAGAATAAGCAGAATCCCAACGGGCAGCTGAGGCTGATCAGAAAAATAGCGTCGGTATGCGGAATCATCGCGCCTGACATAGAAAGGCTGATTGCGGAAGGAATGATAAATTTCGGATCGTCAGCCATCATGAGATGGTATACAAACAATACGCAGATCACGACGGATAAATACGGGAACAAGCAGTATGGCAAGATAGAGCCAAAACTAAGGAAAAATGACGGATTCATGGCATTTCTGGCGGCAATGTTTTCGAAAGAATTAATTAAGGAGAAGGTAATCTATGTTTGACATTCTATTTCAGAATAAGAAGGGGAAGTTGGAAAATTATACGGAACTGATAACGGTAGGAATAAAGAAACTACAGATTTCCAGGATTGCGATCGACAAGGCGGCCAATATGATAGCGCATGCGATAGCCAAGAGCGAGTTCATAGTGCAGAGAAAGAAAGGGAGAGAAAAGGACCACATATACTACATGCTGAACGTAAAGCCAAACCCAAATGAGACGGCAACGGAATTCTGGATCGAGTCGGTAAGAAAGCTCCTATTGGATGAGGAATGCGCCATATGCCATATGAATGGAAGCATGTACAGAATGGAATCGTACAGCACGGACAATATGGTGATGATGCCGAAAAGATATAAGGACGTAACCATCACATCAGGCGGGGAGACGATGAGGCTGGAACGCGAGTTCACGGCGAGCGACGTGCTATGCATTACATCAAAAAATCAGAAGCTCAAGTCATACCTTGAGGAGATCATGAAGATATATGACGATCTGGCAGGGGCGATAGCAGCAGCCAAAAAACTATCAAGCGTGCCGAAATTCACGCTGGATGTGCCTGGAAATGCACCAATCATAAGAAGAAAGAAACCAGACGGAACAGATGAGACGCTGACGATTGACCAGTATAAAATGGACATCAAAAGGATGATAGAATCGGACGAGATCGAGATTCTACAGAATAATGCAAATATGGTGATGCAGCAGTTTAAGATAGAAACAAGCATCACGGTAGAGGACATCTCAAAACTATGGAAAACAATCAATGAGGAATGCGCGCTAGCCTTTGACATCCCAAAGGCAGTGTTTTTGGGAGAGATTACGGAAAAGGCAGACAGCACGAATGAATTCATAACGTTTGCGGTGGGATGGGTGATGGAACTTCTAAATGATGCCATGAATGCGACGTTCGTTGGTGAGCAGGACTACCTGAAAGGGGAAAGAATCTGGATAGACATGACGAGATACAAGCATGTAGATGCGATAGAGAGCGCATCAGACTTGTACAAGCTGAGAGGAATAGGATTCAATTTCGACGAGATCCGAGAACTAATAGGATGGGAGGCGCTCAATACAGAATTCAGCCAAGAGCGGGCAATTACAAAAAACTACACAGAGGAACTAGGAGGCGATAAAGGAGGCGATAAAGATGACGAAAAAAAGAAGGAAAAAGGAGAGGAAAGGGGGTGATCCGGCAATCTCCTAACTATGGGTAAAATAGAAGGAAATTATGAAAGGAGAGGGACATGCAAAAATATTACTCATTAGAACTGTCAGGAAAGACCGCGGACCTGTACATATTCGGAGACGTAACGAGTTATCCATGGGATGAGAAAGACAAGGATGCATATGGAATCGTAAAAGAACTGGAAAGCCTGGATGCGGATACCGTTAATGTCCACATCAATTCCTATGGAGGAGAGGTATCCGAGGGACTTGCGATCCATAATACCCTTCGGAACTGCAATTGCAAGGTGACGACATACTGCGATGGATTCGCATGCTCGGCAGCATCGGTCATCTTTATGGCGGGAGACGAGAGAATCATGAACAGCGCATCGCTGCTTATGATACATAACGCCTGGACATATGCGGCAGGAGATGCAAACGATTTCAGAAAGCAAGCGGAAGACCTGGATAAGATCACGCAGGCATCCGTAAAAGCGTATATGAGATGCGCCGCCATATCCGAAGAGGAACTGAAGAGGCTGCTGGATGAAGAGACATGGATTACGGCAGAAGAGGCGATGGAGTACGGGCTTGCTACGGGAATCATGGAACAAAAGGAGGAGGGAATCAGCCAGTCTGCAATGGGATGCATCCGAAAAAGGCTTTTAAAACCAGAGGAAAGGGCAGAAGAAATCAAGATCACGGAAGATCTGGCCGACACCATTGCGGAAAAGGTCATGCAAAAGGCCGGAAAGTTTTTGAAAAAGAGCGAGCATGAAGACAGAACCGGGTGGGGCGAATTTTTTAATGAAGAAAAAGGAGAATAGGAAAATGAAAATTGATGAAATCAACAAGGAATTACAGCAGAAGATCGTAAAAATGCTCAATGATGCAAAGCCGGAAGAGAAATCAGAGGCAATCTATGAGGCAGCAGCCATGATTGCCGCAGAGAAGAATAGAGGGCTAATTGAGGAACTTACCAGGCAGAACGCGCAGGCCGCGGCCGACGAGGATTATCGAAAGGCGCTTGGGCTAAGAAAACTGTCCAAGGAAGAGGAGGCATTCTATGAGAGACTCAAGGATATCAAGCAGTCCATCACGGCCAGCCAGATTGACATCATACCGACCTCCATCATTGATAGAACGCTGGATGATATCAAGAAGAAAAGCGACATATTGTCACTGGTAGCGTTTGCGCCGGCAGATGTGAAAAAGTGGATTGTCGCATCCCATTCTGGAAAGGCGGTATGGGGAGGAATTACGGATGCTATCACCGGGGAACTGTCAGCAGAAATCTCCGCGCTGAATATCGAGCAGCATAAGATGACGGCATTCATCGTAATACCAAAGTCAATCAGGGACCTTGCGCTTCCATTCGTAGACCGATACTTCATGGCAGTCATGGAAGAGGCGCTTAATGACGGATTCGTTAGCGGATACCTGGAGGGAAATGGAAAGACGGGGCCGATTGGAATCATGAACAAGATTGAATCATTCAAGTCAGATGGAACAGCAGCAGCGAAACCGGTGGCCCAAACGATAAAGAAATTCTCGCCGAAGGGGCTTGCGGAAGTAAGGAAGACGCTATCAAATGAAGGGAAGAGGGTCGTCACGGAACTGCATCTGATCTGCAATCCGATGGATGAAGCGGAATACGTCGACCCGGCACTGTATGGAGAGGCGCTGACAGGCGGATACAAGGACACGTCTTTCATGCCGATCAAAAAGCATCCAGAAGCAAACTGCCCGAAGGGAAAGGCCATATTCACAATACCGAATGCGTACGTGATGGGTGCGACAGCGTTCCGTGTGGACGAGTACAAGGAGACGAAGGCCACGGACGACATGGATCTGGTGATTGGGAAATGCTATGCGAACGGAAGGGCTATCGACGATAACTGCGCCGTGGTATTCGATGTCACGAAATTAGAGGAGTATGTGCTTCCGGTAACGCAGGTGACGAACGGACAGGAAGCATAAGGAAAGGCGGAGGATATGGAAGAATTGTTAATGGAAGTGCGGCAGGAATTTCAGATTCCTCCGTATTTCCCAGACGAATCGCTAAAGAACTATATAGACGAAGGACGGGAATGGCTTGAAAGGCTTAACCCAGGAAGCGATGTGGAGAAAGACAAGACATTCAGGAGCCTGCTAAAGAACTATGCGTACTATGCATATTACCATAGGCTGGACGAATGGGAAAAGAACTATTCAAGCATGATACTGAGTTGGCAGCTAGCAAGCGAGGTGAAAGAATGAGCGATTTGCCGGTTTACACGGATGGATGCTTCGGGCTGTACCGCATCAGGACAGACGAGAGCAAGGACTATCCGGAGGAATATCTAGAAGACCAGAATATGAAAATCTGGTATAAGGAGATATCCGTATTTGACCATATGAAATACGAGTTAGGGCAGGGCGGTATAGAAGTCACAATGAAAATAAGGATTCCACAGCAAAGGGGGCTGATAGACAGCAAATGCGTATGCCTGATTGACGGACAGCAGCATCGGGTATACAACGCCACAAATATCACGAACAAGGATGGATACAGGGAGACAGAACTGACACTGGTCCGTCCGGAAAAGGAAATGGAGCAGATCAGATGAGAAAGGAAGAACTAAGCAATATCCTGCATTCGCTGAACATACCGGTAAATGAAGGAGTAACGAGTGACAGAAATATCAATACATATCCGAGAATCGTATACTGGGACTACATATGGCAGGATGCGGTGGCATCTGGGGGAGAATATGTGGATCAGGAAACGTATCAGATAAGCTTCTATTCAAAAACGCCAAGGAATGAGAAACTGATCTGCCTGAGAGAAAAACTAAGGGATATTGGGCTGCATCCCACAATCTATCATGAGTATATTCCTGAGGACAAGGTATTCCATAGTTATTTCGCATTGGAAGTGGTCGAATGAGCGACATAGAATTCTATACGGATGGATTTGACGAACTGTCAAAACTCATAGAGAAAATGGCTGACCGAGCCAAGGGGAAAAAGGTGCTGGAGGCACTGGAGACAGGAGCAGGGCAACTGGAAAAGGATGTACGCGCGCTTCCAAAGCCGAGGTCAGAGATTACAACGGCAGGGTATACCCATCTGCTAGATACCGTGACGCATAGGACGGTCAATGACGAGGTCGAAGTAGGATGGGGAAAATACTATGGACCAATGGTCGAAAGGGGAGCGAGGACGATGAAGAAAGCGCACCCGCATATCTCAACGACGTTTGAAAGAAATAAGAAGTCATACTATCAGGTAATGATAGAAAAACTAGGATTTTAAAGAAGGAGGAAGCCATATGATTCAAACCAAAAAGCCGCCGATTAAGGAGACGATAGGCTCGCAGTATGTCTGTTTCAATAAAATGACAGCAGATAACGAATGGACCGGAGAATATGAGGAAGATGTGGAAAAGACATCGGTAGTCAAGTCGGCGAAAGTAACAGAAAATGCGGAGACAAACGACGTGCATGCAAGCGGAGCGGTATATGATACGGATACAAGCACGACAAAGATAGACATAGAGGTAGAGGTCATCGCATTTCCGGCAGACACGCTGGCTAAGATGAGAGGAGACGTGATAGACGAGGGCGGGCTGATCCTTTCAGGAGGGAAAGGAATTCGTCCATACTTCGCATATGGGAAGGTTGTAAAAATGAAGGATAACAACAACCGGCTTGAGTGGTTCCCAAAATGCAAACTAAGCGAGAATACAGATGAGGCATCCACAAGCGAGGAGAAGTTCTCTGAGCAGACGGATACGATTACCATTTCCGCATATCCATTCAACGAAAATGGGGATATAAAAGCAATGGTAGACTCAAATGCAGGAAACTTCCCGGATGGATTGACGGAAGAGAAATATTTTGCGAAGCCAATCCTGACAAAGGAGGATCTGGCAAAAGCGGTGGGCGCAATCGAAAGCAATTAAGGAGAGTAAAATGAACGAATACTTTGTGGATCTTACGGATGGGACGCGGCTTGAAGTCAAGGTCAACTTCGGGACGCTATATTATTTGGGAAAAATAAATTCATTCAAGCAGATGGAGAAGGTTGCAAAGAAAAAGGAACCGACGGATGAGGAAGCGATAGAAATAGCGGCCCAAATCATATATGCGGTCATAAGATCCAATGGCAGGGCCGTAACATTTGACGAAGCGATTCGGCTAGTGCCTATGGATTTAGAGGGGATGCAGAATATCCTTGACGCATTCGGAGAGCAGTTGGAGGAATATAAAAAAAAAGAAAGGGCGAAATCGAATATGAGGAATGCGTAGATATTGACTGGCCCGTCTATATGGTCGCGGCAATGGAGATGGGAATGAGCGAGAAGGAATTCTGGAACTCAGACCCTATTTTTTTCAATAGATGCTACGAGGTGTACATGCAAAAAGAAATGAGGAAGATATATGTCGGACGAACTTAAAAGGGTAGGGCTGGTCTTCAAGGCGGATGGAACGGTAGATTTTAACAAAAGCCTGAAGGCAGTAAATGCATCCATACAGGAGAACAGATCAGCCTTCAAGCTTGCGAAATCATCCTGGGATGACAGCACGAAATCAGTTGAGAAACTACGGGAGACGCAGAAGTACCTTGAAAATCAGACAAAGGACTATACTGACAAGGTAAGAATGCTGGAAACGGAACTGAAGGAACTGGAATCAGCGGAAAACCGGGATGAAAAGGCAATATCAAAAAAGAAGGATCAACTTAACACGGCGCAGACATCCCTGAACAATTATCAGAAGGGGCTGGACGAGGTCAGCCAGAAACTCGATTCAGGAGCCGCTGAAATCGAGGAGTATGGAAAGAAACTCGAGGAGATGGGCGGAAAGATGACCAGTGCCGGGAAGAAGATGTCAAAAGGCATAACGGCACCAGTACTGGCTGTTGGAGCAGCAGGAGTCAAGTCCGCGATGGAACTTGACGAAGGATACGATACGATCATTTCAAAGACCGGGGCTACGGGAGACAAGCTTCTTGAGATGCAGGACATAGCGGACGAGGTGTTCGGGGGCATGCCGGTCAGCATGATGGATGTAGGAGCGGCAGTAGGAGAGATCAACACAAGATTCGAGTTCACCGGAGATGTGCTGAAAGAAGCAACAAAGAAGTTCCTAAAATTTGCAGAGATCAACGAGACGGATGTCAATACGGCCGTTCAGCTGGTAAGCAGGGCTATGGGAGATGCCAACATACCGGCAGAGGAATACGGAACGATATTAGACCAGCTCACCGCAGCGGCACAGGCCAGCGGAATATCCATAGATACCCTTACTCAGAATCTCACGAAATATGGCGCGCCCATGCGACAGTTGGGATTTGACACGGAGAGTTCCATTGCAATTTTCGCGCAATGGGAAAAGGCCGGAGTAAATACCGAAATCGCATTTTCCGGCATGAAGAAAGCAATTGCAAACTGGACGAAGGAAGGAAAGGATGGCAAGGCAGAGTTCGCCAACTTCGTAAAAGGCGTGCAGGACGGATCTATCAGCGCGCAGGAGGCGCTTGACGTATTTGGAGCCAAGGCGGGGCCGGATCTGGTAGACGCGATACAGAACGGGCGATTCAATTATGAGGAGTTCATGAAGATAATTGAGGAGTCGGGAGGAATCGTAGCAAAGACATGGGAGGCTCAGCAGGATCCATGGGATCAGGCCAAGGTGGCGGTAAACAATCTTAAACTTGCCGGGGCAGAATTGGGTGAACAATTAATGGCAGTGCTGGCGCCGATAATCAATTCTGTTGTGGAAAAAGTAAAAGAGTTTACGGAATGGTTCAAAGGACTGGATGACGAACAGAAAAAGACGATTGTGACAATCGGGCTTCTGGCAGCGGCAATCGGGCCGCTACTTATAGTATTCGGAATCGTGTTCTCCAGTATTGGAAAAATCATAACAGTCACATCGAAGATCATAACCATCGCAGGAAAGGTGCCTGGAATCATAGGCACGATAAGCACGGGAGCAAAGGCATTATGGGGAGTCATGGCAGCAAACCCGATCGGGGCGGTAGTCACGGTTGTTGGCTTGCTGATTGCGGCTTTCGTTACGGCTTACAACAAGTGCGACTGGTTCCGGGAAGGCGTAAACAGAATCTTTGGAGGGGTTGTTGACTTTATAAAAAAAGCGATAAAAAAAATCAAGGGATTCTTTGATTTTGACTGGGAACTTCCAGATATTAAATTGCCGCACTTCTCGCTTGAAGGATCGTTTTCTCTTAAGAAGATGACCGTCCCAAAATTGAAGGTAGACTGGTACGCGAAAGGCGGGATCCTAAACAGTCCAACGATTTTTGGATCAAATGGAGACAGCCTTATGGGAGGGGGAGAAGCAGGAAAGGAAGCCGTGCTTCCAATCGAGCTGCTAAGAAAATATATCAGGGAAGAAAACCAGGCAGGAAATGAGAGCCTTGCACGGAGCATAGAGGAGGCGCTGTCAAAAATAGAGATCGTAGCACAGAACAATATCTATTTAGGGGACAGAAAGTTATTGGATCTGATGACCGACATGGTCATCGAAAAGATTGGCAGGAGGCAGAATGGAAAGAATGCGGCGTTAGGAGTGGTGTAAATGAACTTGGGATATGAGGTGTCGCTTGGAGGGATACCATCGTCAAGGGTCAATGCGTATGCAAGGAACAGGCCGGATATTCCATATCCGGAGCGCGATATCGAGGAAAAGACGATTCCAGGAAGAAACGGCGTCCTGCATATCGACAATGGAAGGAAAAAAGGGATAGACATAGAGATAGAATTCAACTACATATGCAATGAAAATAAATGGTTCGAAACATGGCGCCATATTGGAAGATGGCTATCGCAGAAGAATGCGCGGCTGTGCTTCTCGGATGATAAGGAATTCTTCTATCTATGCCATTACGTAACGGTTGACGACAATTGCAGGAAAAGCGCACGAATAGGAAATTTCAAGGCCACATTCCATTGCGCTCCGTCGTGGTATGCCATAGGCGGAGATGCGGAAGGGAAACTTGAGATGGAGGACGTATATCTGGTGAACTCGGACGGGGAACTCATAGGAAACGAACTTGCAGAAGAGGAACTATTCCTGGAAAATAGCGCAAATGAGATAATATGGGATTCGGATGGGAACACTATAAAATGCTTTGAGGACCTAACGGGAAAAGTCCTATCATCGCTGAATGAGACGGAGATTGTCAACGGATATTGCAGATGCAGCCCGATATACCGGATCATAGGTAATGGGAAATGCTATCTTGCGGTAAACGACGGAGGAATGGAGATGAGCGTTGACGGGTATCTGATCATTGATACGGAACGCAGGATAGCATATAAGGAAGAGAAAAACCTGTCATATACGGTAAAGGGTGACTATGAGGACATATCCCTAAAGGAAGGGGCAAACAGGATAGCGATTGACGGAGGATTTGAGGCATACATCACGCCGAATTGGAGGGTAGACTAATGATACAGGTATACAGTCCATGGAATCAAGACTATGAGAATAACGGAAATGCGGTTCTTAATCCAGAAGTGTGCGAATTGGAAATGAACATATGCGGAGCATGGGAACTTACGCTGGAAAATCCCCTTGACGAAAATGCGGGATTGATAGTAGAGAACGCGGTAATAAAATGCGACACGCCTATTGGAGAAGGACAGATGTTCAGGATCTATGATAGGGAAAAAGATGACGCAGGAGTAACAGCAAAGGCACGGCCCGTGTTTTTCGATGCGGCAAGAGACGCGCTGCTGATTGACGTAAGGCCTACAGAGAAGACCGGGCAGCAGGCCCTGGATATCATGACAAGGGGGACGGGGTATACCGCAGAATCTAATATTGATAACACAGCGACTTCGTACTATATCAGAAAGAATCTAATAGAGGCGATCAGCGGAAGCGATGAGAATAGTTTTATAAACCGCTGGGGAGGAGAGCCTGTATATAACAACTACCACCTGACCATGAACCATCAATGCGGGGGAGATTTTGGAGCCAGGGCGGAATTTGGGTTCAATATGGAAAGCATAAAGGAATCCGTAAATATGGAAGAGGTCGTAACAAGAATTGTACCAGAGTCGTATAATGGATACACGCTGGAAGGAGAGACTCCATGGGTAGATAGCCCGAATATAGAGAAATATCCAATCATTTATACGAAGGTAGTACAGTATTCGGACGTCAAGTTAAAAGCCGACTGCTCTGGAGATGAAATCGAGGAAGGATTCGAAACCCTTGAGGAGGTTAGGGAGGAACTGAAAAGAAGGGCAAGCAAGGACTTCGAGAAAGGCATCGACGTGCCTAAAATCAGTTACCAGGTCGAGATCGTAGACCTTGAAAGCACAATGGAATACGAGGACATCAAGGATCTGGTCAGGATCGGCCTGGGAGATCTGGTCAGATGCTATAACAGGCGGCTCGATATCAATACGCGCGGAAGGGCAACAAGGATCGTGTATGACTGCATCCTAAAAAAGAATAGAAAAATAGATATAGGAGATATAAAGAAGGACTATTTTGACAAAATGACGTCCGTGCTTCAAAGGGCGGATAATGCGATCAATCAGAATGGAACGGTGAAGGGAGAGTATGTTGCAGGATTGATAGATGCCATGACAGCAAGAGTAAGGGCCTCTGCCAAGGATGCGAAAAAGCAGGCGGACAAGGCGATACTGTTCGAGGATCTTGACGGATCTTCTCCGACGTTTGGAGCAATGGCAGTTGGGACTACCGGATTCATGATTGCCGGAGAAAGAACAGAAGATGGAAAGGACTGGAAGTGGAGCACGTTTGGCACAGGGCGAGGGTTCTTCGCGGACTATATCGTAGCGGGAACCATGCTGGCAGACCGGATCCGAGGAGGATTGCTGGAACTTGGAGGATATAACAACAAGGACGGAATCCTAAGAATGAAAGGAGCAAATGGAGAGAAAATTGGGGAGTGGAATAACAGAGGCGTATACTCCACAGGTCACTACATAAGCGACAATATAAAAGACAAGACCATGGTAGACGTATATAATGGCGAAATAGAGTTTTCGGATTATCGGGGAAACAAGGCGGTGATGAGAGTATTTCCATGGGGAGCGGATTCGGCTCAGTTACAAATCGTGCCGGGAAATCAGGAAGGAAGCGTAACGCGGTATCTATCTGTAACGCCAGATGAAATTCGCTCTCAGAATAAGGATATTACGCTTCTAGCGGAACGAGAGATTGTCTTAATGGCTCAGAAGGTATCCGTCGGAGATGGAAGCCGTACCTATACCACGCTGAACGGGAGGGCGGAGTTCTCGGATGGGACATACCTGGAATTCGTAAATGGAAGCGTTGTTGGAGGTAATGCAAAAGAGACGGGGGCATTCTAATGGGAGTGACATCTGGGAATTTTTATTTAAACATGCCGCAAATGGCTGAAAACGCAAAGCATATCATGAGTTACCTTATTGATAAGGGATGGACCAAGAATGCAATATGCGGAATGCTGGGAAATATGCAGACTGAGTCAACAATAAATCCGGGAATCTGGCAATCATTAAAAGCCGGGAATTATTCCGGCGGATATGGGCTGGTGCAATGGACGCCGGCAACAAAGTGGACGTCATGGGCGACATCAAACGGATATGCGATGGATGACATAAATGGACAGCTGGAGCGGATTATATGGGAAGTGAATAATAATCAGCAATGGGGAGCAACGAGCGAGTATCCAATGTCATTCAAGGAATTCACGCGGTCCACAGAATCGCCTGTGGTCCTAGCGATGGCATTTCTAAGAAACTATGAAAGGCCAGAAAACCAGAACCAGCCGATTCGAGGGACGCAAGCGCAGAACTGGTACAATATGCTGAGCGAGGACGATGGAAGCGCAGAAGTCATAAACAAAGCGCTGGCCTGGGCAATGGCAATTGCCGCAGATGATTCGCATGGCTATGATCAGGCTAATAGGGACGGACCAGATTATGACTGCTCAAGCCTGGTCTGCTGGGCGTATTACACTGCAGGTCTAAATACCAGGCCTGGCAGAACGCCAAGCACGCATACGATGTACCAGGTATTTACAGCAGCAGGATTCTCAGATGTGACTTCAGGAGTCGATCAAGAAACCGGAAGCGGCATGCTTCCAGGAGACGTGCTGCTTAATGTACAGAATCATACTGCAATGTATGCAGGGAATGGACGAGTCGTACAGGCATCAAGCAATGAGCATGGCGGAATCACAGGAGGGAAGACCGGGGACCAGACAGGCAAAGAAATATGGGTGAGGGGATACTACAACTATCCGTGGGATTACTGCCTAAGATATAAATCAGGAGGAGGTGGAATCGCAACTCACAGAGTAACACTATTAAGATGGGTACCATTATAAG
>ERZ826396.1029-NODE-1029-length-34407-cov-4.305776_pt1 | contig 34407 bp, 29 predicted proteins | sample MGYA00519926_ERZ826396 | MGnify/ENA primary metagenome ERZ826396 (study PRJEB31778, sample SAMEA3449230) | human gut metagenome | biome: human gut; feature: human-associated habitat; material: faeces | place: United Kingdom | collected 2010/2012 ... | reverse complement strand
CGGATAAATCGGAGCGCTGCAGAGGGATTTTCCATGCGAGCAATAACCGTTTACCCGAACCATTCCTTTTCCATTTCTTCTGTTACTGCAAAGCGCCACTGCCCATCCCGTTTCTGCATGGGAATCCTCTGGCTGATTGTCCGCATGGGGACGGAATCTTTAGATAGCAGTTCCTCCAGGATCTGAGGGAGTTCCTCTCCTGCTCCGGCCAGCTGTGCTGCCTCTTCCGGTTCCAGGCCGGAAAGCCATGCTTCCAGATCCGGACCTGTAAGCGTTAAAGCGGCGGTTGTCCGGCTGCCAAGTACTGTTCCGGTGGTTACCTGAAGGGTGCTGACATGCATGAGGGCAGCCAATCCTTTTTCTTCGTAGGTGGGTTCATATGTGCCAAGCACCGCTTCGGCGCCAAAACGTTCCGCCAGCCCTGCCGGGGTGACAAACTGCAGCTTTGCCGTTCCTGTCTCGTCATATATCACCCGATCCGGATCCTCCTCTTCCAGATAATAACTTCTCGGAATCTTCAGCCCCGAGTTTATAAGGCTTTCCGACCCCTATCTCAAAAAAATCACCCACTTTTTTGCAAAAAACGCTTGACAAATCACTCAAAATTTGCGGCGAAGCCGATTGATTATATTTTATTTCAATCGACTGGAGGCGATTTCTTTGTTACCTTGTAATCCTGGCGGCCATGCCGCCTATCAGGATACTTTCGTATCCGATTTCCTGAAATTTTATCCTGATCCCTTTGTGCTTCCTAAAAGCACATGGGAGTATATCGTGCAGTTCTGGTATTTGGATCTTTCACAGACGGATTCCATTATGCAGGAATGTTACTCTGTTTTTGGCCCTGAGCCCCGCCTTCCTTCCTGCATGCTGCGTTCCTATCTGCTTGCTTTAAAGCTGAAAGTAACTTCCATCACCCTCTGGTGCCGCATGCTCCGGGAAACTCCTCTTTATGCAATCCTCAGTGGATTCCCTTTCGGAGATACTCCCGGTATCGGGACTTTTTATGATTTCTTTTCACGCATCTGGCAGGACGACAGGAATAACCTTTCTCCCAAGGATCGTTTCCCTAAAGTAAAGCCGCCCAAAGGGAAAAAGAAGGGCGATAAGACTCCCTGTGATTCTTCCAGTACTGCATCCAAACTTCTTCCTTTGCTAGAGCACTGGAAATTCAAACCAGAAAATCCGTTTTCTCTTGTTTTCCGTCTCTATCAGCAGCAGTTCCTGAATCGTTCTATTCAGAAAGGATTGATCGACCCAGACCATCTGGCTCTTGCCGGTGACGGCACTCCTGTCCGGACTGCCGCACAGCAGCGGAAAAAACGGATCTGCGATTGCAAGGAAAAAGGCTGTTCTTCCTGTAGCAGCAAACGCCATTATTCTCAGCCAGACTGCAACTGGGGATGGGACTCCCATCGGGAATGCTATTTCTTCGGTTACCATCTCTACATGTATGTGGCCTCCGATTCCTACAGCGATCTCCCGGTATTTCCGCTTTTGGAACGGGCTTCCCGGCATGACATGCTTTCTTTTCTCCATTCCTTTTTCACTATGAAAGCATACCTTCCGGAGTTCCGCATTGAAAAACTCCTTCTCGATTCCGCCCATGACGCTTATGCTGTCTATGAATACTGCGGACGGGAAACTATCACGCCCTTTATCGACCTGAACCCCGGTCATACCGGGCACTTTACTTATAAGGACGATTTCACGATTGACGATGACGGCGTCCCGATCTGTAAGATGGGCTTATGTATGCATAAAAATGGATATGAGGCTGCCAAGCATCGGGCGAAATACCGGTGTCCAAAGGCAAACCGAGAACGCGGCTGCTTCTGTGAACAGCCCTGTTCACCGGCGAAATACGGAAGAACCGTACACATCTTTACCGATGACAATCCAAGGTTATTTAACATACCGCCAAGGGACTCTAAGGCATGGGAAAAGGAATATGACGGAAGAACTTCCGTGGAACGCTCCAACAAGCGTGAGAAAGAGGACTATAAATTAGAAGACGGCAGGCACCGCTCTACGAAGATGTGGTACTGCCGCCTCTACGGCATCATGATGCTCCAACATCTTGATGCCTGGGAAATGCCATCTGTCGAGGCATTTCAAAAAACATTATTAGGATTAACCGCCTAACAATGATATCTTAAACGATTCCATAAGATTTTTCAAGGCATAGTACCCGCTATGTCCAATGTTTATGTCCATTTCTCGTAAATTTCTTTTCCTGCACGATATTCAGTTGTCAAGTTTCGGTTGGAATCTCATTCATTGAGATTCCGAGAAGTTATTTTTATAAAATCTTTTATGAAATTATTTCTTTCCACCTTACTTGCCGCATCAATTTGAGGACGGATGGGGCATGAACTGATACAACTGCATGGCTGTTTTCTGAACCGGCATTGTCTGCAGGATGATTTTCCCCGGGCCGCTAATATAAGTATTAAACAACCCTTCCCCTCCGAGAAAAATATTCTTCGCTCCTTTAATCATCTCAATGTCAAGGGAACAAGTTCCATCCATCATGGCGAGATGTCCCGTATCGACGATCATCCTCTGCCCCGCTTCCAGTTCATATTCTATAGCTGAACCATCGATCTCCAGAAGAACCGTACCGTTTCCGGAAAACTTCTGCATAATAAAGCCTTCTCCGCCGAAGAAGCCTTTTCCCAGCCTTTTCTGGAAAAAGATCTCCATATCCACGCCCGCATCACAGGCGAGAAAGCTTCTTTTCTGAGCGATCACCGATCTGCCCGCTGACAGTTCCACCGCCACAATCGAACCGGGAAAGCTGGATGCAAACGCGATCTGCCCATCCCTTTCCGCCGTATATTTATTCCGAAACAGCGTTTCTCCTGAAAACATCCGGCCAAACACCTTGCCGATTCCGCCTCCTTCTGTATCCATCCGGATACCATCCGTCATCCAGGACATGGAACCAGCCTCGCAGTACAGCTCCTCTCCTCTCTGCAGGCTGCAGATAGCTACCGGAAGCGTATCCCCCTTGATTTCATACCTCATATTTCGTTCCTCCTCTTCCTCATTCCAACTTTTTTCGATAAACAGGCACACTGCTGCCGCAATCAGTTTATCTTATTTTCCCCCTTCTTGCAATGATGGATATGTAGGAGGCGTGCTGCTTTCAAAGCAGAGCTGCTCCCCGTCCGGCGTGGTCACCACAAACACATCTCCGTAGGTTGTAACCGACTGCGCGGGTATCCTTTCCCCATACATCTCCATGTTCTCATCAATAAAGCTTGCATAGCCGTCTTCTATGACCATGGCAGCGCCGTTGGAAAAACGGCATGCATCATCAAACATGCCCTGCACCGTTCCGCTGTGATCGATGAATCCCCACTGTCCGTCTTTCTGAATCAGCCAATATTTGCTCTCACTGATCCCGATAAATTCCCCGGTTGCGAGAATGCTGGCATCCGAAATGACCGGTTCCCTGTATCCATATTCATCCTCGATCATATCCTGTTTCGTGGTATCAATCAGAAAATACTGTTTTCTGCTTCCATCCTCCAGGGAAATGCACAGCGTCGTTTCATAACTCTGGCAAAGGACGCCGTTTGTCTGGAATCCCCATACCACCCAGCGAAGCTCCGGATCATCCCAGGAATAACCGGCATATTCAGCCAGATCCCTGATTTTCAGCACATATTCCTGCGTCCCCTGCGCATCATGGACATAGACATTGCCATACACATCCTCAAACGGCATCCCCAAGGACACATAGTAGCCCCGATACACACAGCCGATCGGATGGGCAAGGTCAAAGGCTGCACCGTCTGCGCTGCTCTGCGTCGTCGTATCCGCCGCCGGCTCCATCTCTTCCGCATACAGCCGCTCATAGCGGGCATCAAAAATCGGGAACCGCTCGCCGTCTGCAGAAAGTCTCTGCTCGCTCTCATAATCGGTACAGATCGCATATCCTTCGTTGAATCCCACGGCACCGGACTGATCGTATATCTGTTCCACAGCAGGTTCATACAGCACGGTTCCATCCAGACGGACATACCCGTATGCGTTCAGATACGCATCCATATCCGCTTCTTCCCAGAGGACAACTCCTTCGCTTACAGCTTCGATCTTGTGCTCCGTCCGGAAGATTTCATTTCCTTCCCGGTCGAACACCTGATAGTCCCCATCGTTTCCAAAGAATGTCTGTCCGTCATCATTTAGCATATTGCATGCGTAAGTATATTCCAGAGGCACCAGCACTTCATTGTCATAACTGACCAGCCCCCACTTTTCATCCTTACACACAATCGCCAGACCATCCCTCGCGTTTCTTATCGTATCGTATTGTCCGGAAATGGCAAGCTGGCCGTATTCCGTACGTTCCTCTTCTTCGACGGCAGCGGTCTCTGTCTGCCCCTCTTCCGTCTGAACGCTGCTTCCTGACGCGGTATTTGCGGTATCTGCGGTGTCCGAGCCACTGCCGGAAGCATTTTCATCCATCTGCGCGCCCATCTGCTGCCCTGTCTCCGCAAGGAATTCCTCATATGCCGCTTCCTCGTTTTCCGGATGGCTTTGGTTGCCTGCTACAGCGCCGGCCACAGCAATGGTTCCGCAGGCCGCTATGACACCCGCCGCGATTTTCACTTTCAGGGAGGCACCGGCCAGCCGTCCGAGCAGGGAACCGCCGGAGATTTGGCCGCCCTGCATGCTTTGTCCCGCCTGCATGCCTCCATTTTCCGCTCCGTCCCCGCCGGGCAACGTTTCGGAAGCATCCGCTTCCAGCCGGGCGCGCAGCCCTTTCGGCATGGGCTTGAAAACACAGTCTTCCATTTCCCGACGAAGGAACAGAAGCATGAACGGAGCCAGGCTGTATATCCTCGTCCCCTTCTTTTCTTCCAGTTCAAGAACACCCTTCTTGATATTGGCCTTCGCCCGGTTCAGGTGGGACTTCACCGTATTCACAGGGATGCCGAGTTCTTCTGCGATCTGTTCCTGCTTTTCTTCATTATAATAATAACCGATCACGCACAAGCGCTGCATATCGCTCAGCCCGTCGATGATCTCTCTCATCAGACGCTGTTTTTCCCGATCCTGCAGGATGCTTTCCGGAATGAAGCTTTCATCATCCGCGATGTTCTCAAAATAATCCGCTTCTTCTTCCTCTCCGTCCGTTCCAACCAGCACCATACGGTTCGTTTTCTTCAGATAGGCAAAACATTTCCTGTTGCCGATCATCGCCGCCCAGCTTAAGAAATCCTCCGTCCGGTTCAGCTGACCGATGCTCCTGCTGATTTCCAGATACGTCTCCTGCAGCATATCCATTGCGGCGTCTTCATTTTTCACCACCCTGGATATGCAGGTGTACAGATAACGATAGGATAGTTCATAGATGCGGTCAAAGCTTCCTCTGTCTCCGTTTTGATAGCTTTGTACGGCTTCTTCCAGTTCCTTTGGTGTTTTCATCTCTTCCCTTTCTCCGCCCCTGCAGCGGGCAGCTGTAACGGACATAAGGGCTGACCGCAATGCGCGGCGCCCTTGTCCACTCAACTACTGTTTCGGCGTTTTTTCCCCGCCCTTATTTTCCTTATCATCCGGTTTCAGAACGATTCGGCATCTTATGGGCCGGATACGTTCCCCTTCCGTTTCACCCTCTATCTCCACTCGCTGTCCCTTGCGTATGAAAAGATAGTCCTTGATCGCCTGCCTGCCGCTGGATACTATCTCATATTCCCGGCCACCCACGTTTATCCGATATCTGCCAAACTCCTTATCCCGGGTCACATCCTCCGTTACTCTCCCAATCATTCTCATAGGCATGCCTTCCTGCCTTACAGCCACCAGAGCAAGGAATCCAGTTCCTCACCGACTTCCGTCAAGACATCGATGCCTCCCAGAGAAGAGAAATCCAGCATCCATTCTCCATCCGCATAGATCATCGTCACTTCCACTTCCATGCTGTCGGAATCCCTGGAGCCTTCCGCCTCAAGTTCCAATACAAGCTGGTAGCCGCGTTCGATATCCATATATTCGCAATTCTCCGCCAGCACCTCAATGCTGTCCAATACATCTCTCACATCAGACCGGGACAGTTCAAATCTGTTTGCGAGCGATTCGATTCTGTCCGAATTGTCTAACTTATCCAGCGCCGCCTGAAGATAATTCTCGGCAAATTCCTGGTAGCTCTTTTCCGCCCGCCTGATCTGAATGGAGCTCATTTCCTCTTTTTCCATAATTTTCCAGGATACTTTCGCGTTGGAGCCAAATTCATCCTCCAGATCCAGGTACGCTTCCATCATGCCGTCTTCCACGCCTTCGATCGCACCCTCCACATAACCAACGCTGCCTATCGCATCCATGATAACATAATACTGTTCTTCTGCAAATCCGGGAAGCAGGGTATCTGCAAATTCATCCAGCTCCGTGCTCCTGTCATTCACCAGCGCACACACCTCATCCAGGATATGTTTATATCCCGAGTGAACGGTATTCATCCGCACCGCGACGATCACAAGGATTGCGATCAGCACAATAGCAGCCGCCGCTTTCAAAGCCCCCGGGATCTTTCCTAATTTTTCCTGCAGTCCTCTGAATGAGAGCACGACTTCTCCGGCTCCCGCTCCATTCTCCTGTCCGTTTCCCACGGTGTTTCCCAATCTGTTTCCCAGCCCATTGTTCACAGCGTTCCTCAGTCCGTTTCCTTCCATGTTCCTTGTTCCGCATTCGTTGTTATTCATCATTCATTCCTCCATCGGTATATTTTTTTCGGGCTTCTTAGCCCTTCTAACAGGAGAGAGCACGGTTAGGAACAAAAGGTTGCAGGGAAAATAAAAAATTTTTTATTTTTTTGTCAGAGCTGTTCGGACAGCCGGACAAAGGTTAAATCAATCCGGTTTTCTCAAAAGCTGGCTAGCACATCATCCAGTTCGGAGTACTGGAAGGAAGCATACGGTGCGCATACCTCCCTACGATCTGGCTGAAGCGTGCTCGCTTCACACTGATTTCGTTTATTTCATGACTTGTTTCTCTTTTCATTTCCTCTTTTTATCCCTCATTCCCATAAGCCTCTAATCCTTCGTTAATCTGATTCAGTTCATATGGCATCTCACCAGAGCCCCAATCCAATACTAGAGGAGCGGTTCCATTTTCATAAACGGCATCTATATTATAAGCCATACTCAATACCACATTTCCAGCTCCTGCCCCCAGGAAAGAATCGATATGCATGATGAACTCTTCTCTTGATACAGGTTGGGCAGCCACCTCATATTTTTCTTCCGATACCTCTATTCCCCCGAATTCACTCTGGATCGTCGCTGTTGCTATTAAAACCATTTCTCCATCCACCATTTGGAATAGATTAGCTATTCCCATATATGAATTATATATCGACAGCATATAATTCGTTCCGTCCAGGAAAAAAGTATATTCTGCGGAAGCTTCAGAAGAGCTGTACAGAGGCTTCACCTGTCCATTATCAATCCAAAAATACTGGGTATTCATAGAAGCTTTTCCACCGGAAATACAAAGGAGCGGCGCATCCAGATAATCCCATTCCTCAAAGGAAAAATAAGCAACACCTTCAACATATTTATAATCATCGCTTTCCATTACCGGTTCCCCGTTAATATCTGTCTGTTGATCGATGTTCATCAACCAGTCCCAATATATGTTTTTCCATTCCTCATCAAAAGCAAGCTTCACTTCAGCTTCCTGATAGCAGGCCAAACGTTCCAGGTCACAATATATCGTGAAAGAATTCACATCCTCCATCAACACGATATTCTCCTGCACCCCATCTCCTCCTGCCTCAATCTCCGGCACATTTTCTGAAAACGCCGCTTCACGCTCTGCCATCTCATCCCGGTACTCCTGCAGCGAACAGCTTTCGTACATGTCCGTCTCCAGATAGTCTTCCTGCAGATATTTCGTCAAATTCTCTTCATTGATTGCACGGGGAACAACGGGTATCAGATGTCTCGTGATGTCTTCAAACTCCTCCTTGCTGACCGCATTGCCCTCATTCGGTACGGCATCCGTCCATTCGATCTGCAGATAGTTTCCGTCGCTCTGCTCGATTCCTCCATATACCGCGCTGTATATAGACTCCTGGCCAGCATCGAAGCCCATCTCCATCGTCCATTCCTCGTCCAGAAGTGAGATTTCACTTAGATCCATCACTCTGTCCGTCCCTGTCCCGCTGTCCAGGGTAAAATTGTACATCTTCCCGCCCCGGACGTCATAGGTAAGCAGTGATTCTGCAAAGCTGTCATACATCATCACATTTCTGAGCTTTACTTCCCCGTCCACACAGGTATAGATATAGTCCGCCGTAAGATATTTCTGCACCAGAAGTTCCGGGATCCCATTGTGATCCACATCATACAGGAAAAAGCCCGTGATAAAGCCCCTCGCTCCGCCTTCATTCTGTTCCTGAAGCAGCGGCAGCAGGTTGTTGTGATCGCTTAAGAACGCCCTGTACGGCTCGATCCAGCTGTAATCCGCCATATCTTCTTCCGTGGTCGTCTCCACCATGCTCTCCGTCACATACTCCGTCTGTTCCGTTTCCATTTCTTCGCTTGCAGCCTCTGAAGATACCTCTTCCTCTTCTGAAGGGGCCTCCCATTCCGCTGTTTTCTGCCCGCAGCCCGAAAGCAGCGCACAGCACAGAAATACGGCTGCCGCCCGCGCTGTGCAGCGTCTGTGATTTTCTTTCCTTGTAATCTTTTTCATTTCGTTTTCTCTCCCTTCTTCTATTCATAATTACTGTAAACTCCAGAGCATGCAGCCCGCAGCCTCGGGCGTACCGTTCAGATAATATCTGGAGAATTTTCTCTGCACATCATCTCCCAGGGTGTAATAGCTCACGCTCTCATAGATGCTCCCATTTGCCAGGCAGACCGGCAAATCCGCGGCCGCAATATAGTATTTCTCTGACCCTTTCTCCACCACATTGACCATATGCAGGCTGTGTGTGGTCGCACGCAGATACGTTTCATAATTATATGCATCCACCTTTGTTGTCAAAGCTGTGGTAAGCAGGCTTCCCACATAGGTCCACCACCACTGGATGACCTCCGGAGAATTATAGCGTATCTCATGGGTACGGAAATAACTGACTTTATCTGCAAGCGGAAGGGACGACTGGATCACCCACATGGATGACTGCGTCCCTGTCTTAGACACTCCATTCAAATATTGAAACTTGACCGCATCATCATAGGAGGAATTCACCCACCATGTCAGCGCGTCATTATCTGGTTTCTCCATGCTGGTCAGATAGGCCAGCTTCTGCTCCTCCGTCGCCGTATCCCAGGCAAACGAAATGCTCGCGCCTGTGGAAAGGATCTGGTCAGGAGACAGCATTGCAATTACAGGGCTGTCCAGCCCTACGCTGACCCGATTGTCATTGATCCACTCCCCGTCGTCCACATAATTGTCCCGGAAGACAGCGCTGATCCCTTCTGCAGCAGATACGTTCACTGTCCCTGGCAGAAACAGCGCGACGGCAAGAAACGTTGATGCCGCAACCTTCACGCCTTTTCTCCATTTTCCGTTGTTTTCCATGCTCTTTTTCTCATTTCTGTCTATTTTTTTATTCATATCCATTCTCCTTATTGCGCGGATGTAAAACTTTTATCAAATACTGTTCTGCCATTCTTTCTCAGGCCAAAAACCATACGTCCTCCCACCTGCTGATAATCGATCTCCTCATACGGCTGCGCGGCCTCATGATGGGAAACAAAGGAGCCGGCCAGCCGATCCTGGCCATCATAAATTCTGTGGCGGTAGGAATGCCGATGCGCCAGTTCATCATATACCCAGAGCCAGAACGTCTCTACCTGCCCATCCTGGCGTGGGAAAATCAGAATTCTTTCCACATGCTGATGTTCTCCCCCGGCCATCCATCCCTTGCCCGGTTCAAAACAGCCAAACCGGTATTCACCCGTATCCAGCTTCCTTGTTGTATGCAGAAGGAACCGGGAAGTCCCATCCGTAAGCGTAAACCTGTCCTCGGCCATATTGCTGTAAATCGTTTCCAGCGCCCATTTCCCTGCCCTGGCATCCCAAAGCCCCATGAGGCATTCCCGTTTCCTTCCAGTAAATTGAAAGACAATCTCATACCCCGGCGCATCCTTCAACGCCTTTCTGTACTTCGGTCCTTTTTCCATTTTCTCACCTCCTTTAACCATAGAGAGTGAGCTTTTGATAAAAAGGTTGCAGGGACAGTAAAAATTTTTATTCGTCTCTAAGTGTTGTTTATTTCACCTTAAGACGGGATATTTTCTATACAATAAAAAAGTCAAACAAGTCGGCCGGAACTTCCGGCTGACGATGACGGTTACTCTAAAAAACCGCGGAAAGGAGATTCCATGATTTCTATTCTCGCAAAACGCCTCCAGGAACTTCGCCTGAGGAATAATCTGTCTCAGCTTCAAATGGCACAACGGACCAACCTCAGTCCCAGCGTCATCTCATCTTATGAGACCGGTGCGCGCACTCCATCCCTGGAAAATCTGGTCACCATTGCCACAACCTTCCGGGTGTCCACAGACTATCTCCTCGGCTTAGAACATTCCAACTGCCTGGACACAGACGGCCTTTCCGAAGAGGAAGCCGAAGCCGTGCGCACCCTCCTGTTTTCCCTGAAAAAAAGAACGCTCTAAAATCAGAGCCCATATAAAAAGCCTTTGCCCGCTTTTGTTTCTGGGCAGAGGCTTCTTTCAGCGCAAGATAAGCCGCACAGGCAGCTATCTGCTGTTATGTTCTGAATCTCTGTTGTTCTCTCGTCATCCGAAATTTTTTCTCTCCCCGCCTGCAATTATATATCACCCGGATTTCATATTCAACTAATAGTGTTTAACCTTACACTATTAGTTCTTAATTATAAACGGCAAATGAAGCAGGTCACAGCTCTTTCCCTGATTCCTTTCTGCTTCGGCCCTGCATTCCCCTTTCCCATGCGGCCGAAGGCCCGGAAGAATCCTGCTGACTGTGCAGGAACTTTCTCCCCGATATTTTTTATCAAAAGTGCTGGATTTTTTAGGGGAAATATGAGAGAATAAATCGAATGATTGAGGACAGGCATTTTATGGCTATTTGGAGGTAAAATGCCTGTTAGCGGTGCCATCCGGCAATGGCTCCGCCTTCCGAGACAATCTACATATTGAAAGGAGTTTTCACATGATCTATTCAAAAGAAGTTGAAGAAATGTGTCCAGTAGCACAAGGCGTTGCTCACGGCTGTGCTCCGATCCCTGAAGAAGCGAAATGGGTTAAGGCAAAAGAAGTAAAGGATATTTCCGGCCTTACGCACGGTGTTGGCTGGTGCGCACCCCAGCAGGGCGCCTGCAAACTGACGCTGAACGTGAAGGAAGGCATTATTCAGGAAGCTTTGGTTGAGACGATCGGATGCTCCGGCATGACTCACTCTGCGGCCATGGCTGCTGAGATCCTTCCCGGAAGAACCGTTCTGGAAGCATTGAATACTGACCTTGTGTGCGATGCAATCAACACCGCTATGAGAGAGCTGTTCCTGCAGATCGCTTACGGCAGAACGCAGAGCGCATTTTCTGAAGACGGACTTCCGATCGGCGCTGGCCTGGAAGATCTTGGAAAGGGCTTAAGAAGCCAGGTAGGAACCATGTACGGCACACTGAAGAAAGGCCCTCGTTACCTGGAGATGGCGGAAGGCTATGTGACCGGCATTGCTCTTGACGCGGAAGACCAGATTATCGGCTACCAGTATGTAAGCCTTGGAAAGATGACCGACTTCATCAAGAAGGGCGACGATCCGAATACGGCATACGAGAAGGCAAAAGGCCAGTATGGACGTGTCGATGATGCAGTTAAGATCATTGATCCTAGAAAGGAATAAGAGGAGGTAGCGAAAATGGCTTTATTTGAATCCTATGAAAGACGTATTGATAAAATCAATGCCGTATTGAACAGTTACGGCATCGCTTCCCTGGAAGAAGCGGAAAAGATCACCAAGGATGCCGGACTGGATGTATATGATCAGGTGAAAAAGATTCAGCCGATCTGCTTCGAGAATGCTTGCTGGGCTTACATTGTAGGCGCGGCGATCGCAATCAAGAAAGACTGCAGAAGGGCTGCTGACGCTGCTGCTGCTATCGGAGAAGGCCTTCAGGCTTTCTGTATCCCCGGTTCTGTTGCAGATACGCGTAAGGTTGGCTTGGGACACGGCAACCTTGGCAAGATGCTCCTTGAAGAAGAGACCGAGTGCTTCTGCTTCCTGGCTGGACATGAATCCTTTGCCGCTGCGGAAGGCGCAATCGGTATCGCTGAAAAGGCGAACAAAGTTCGTAAGAAACCCCTGAGAGTTATCCTGAACGGACTCGGAAAAGATGCCGCTCAGATCATCTCCAGAATCAACGGCTTCACTTATGTTGAAACCGAATATGATCCTTATACCAACACCGTAAAGGAAGTATTCCGCAAGTCCTATTCTGAAGGACTCCGCGCGAAAGTTAACTGCTACGGCGCAAATGATGTATGCGAAGGTGTTGCGATCATGCATAAGGAAGGCGTGGACGTATCCATCACTGGTAACTCCACCAACCCGACCAGATTCCAGCATCCCGTTGCAGGAACCTATAAGAAGGAATGCATCGAACAGGGCAAGAAATACTTCTCTGTTGCTTCCGGCGGCGGCACGGGCCGTACCCTTCATCCGGACAACATGGCAGCTGGCCCTGCTTCCTACGGCATGACCGATACCATGGGACGTATGCACTCCGACGCACAGTTCGCAGGCTCCTCTTCCGTTCCTGCCCATGTAGAAATGATGGGACTGATCGGTGCCGGCAACAACCCGATGGTTGGTATGACCGTTGCTGTTGCAGTAAGCATCGAGGAAGCTGCTAAGGCTGGCAAGTTCTAAGAAAATCTTTTGATTTGAATTCAATAAAAAGAAGGTATTCTGTTGAGGCAGGATACCTTCTTTTTTATTGATTAGGCATATTAAATGATGATCGTAGATACCCCATCCGGGATCACAACAACATGCTTGGAATCGTCCCCATCCATTGCCGACTGTACTGCCATTTCCAGGGATTCACAATATTCCATTTTCATATCCTGCACAATTTCCCGAAGCTGAGTGCGGGTTACCAGGATCACCCGGAACTTTTGGAGGATACGGCATAATATTTGATACTGCCACTGATCCGGAACCGTTTCATACGGAGGCACGCTTCTGATCTTCTGTAAGAGTTCTTCCGGCGACTTACAGTTTTTCATTGCCTGATAGAAATCTTCTCCCCCTGTGCCGTCAGCACACTGCGCGCAGACAATCAGGACAGCCCCTTCCGCCGCTGCTGCTTCCGCTGTGGAAAGGGATTTTACTGTCTGGTAAATGTTCTGGTCAAGCGGCGCTCCTCCATTGGATGTGATGACAATATCTCCTTTTTGGGACGGGTGGACGCCGCACTCTTTTCTCAAAGCCTCACATCCCGCCAGATGCGCCTGTTCCACATCCCCGGCAACCGCATAAACCACTTCTTTCCTCTGATTTATCACAACATTGACAATATATTGCAAATGCGCCATTTGGGCAGCTGCAATCATATCCCTGTGTATCGGGTTGTTTTCCAGATTTCCTGCCCTTGCCTCCGGGCTGTCCAGGAACGGGGCACAGTGATTATACATAATGGTTTCTCTGGAACATACTCCGGGCAGCACGCTTTTTCTTCCTCCTGAAAAGCCTGCAAAAAAATGGGGTTCAATAAATCCCTCTGCCACCAGAAGTTCGGTCTCAACTGCATAACGATTGACTTTAAGAACAGCCCCGGAAGGCAGTTTCCCCAGTTCCACCATGTTTTCTTCGTCGTCGCAGTCATGAACCACTATTTTTTCCCGTTCAAATATTTCATTCCCTAATTTGCTTCTCAATTCCTCTGCCGTCGTGCCTCTGTGGCATCCCGTCGCCACGAGCAGGGTGATCTGTATCTCTTCAGAACCCTTTCTTAATGCCTTTAGAATAGGCGGAAGTATCTTTCTACTTGGCACCGGACGGGTATGGTCGCTGAGTATTACCGTAGCCGTTTTCTTCCCCTCCGCCAGCTGTTCCAGACGCGCACAGCCGATGGGGGAACACATAGCCCGCTCAATCAGCTCCTCCTCTGAAGCTTCCGGCCTTTTTCCGGATATGGATGAATGCAGCAGTTCCCAAGAGCGAAACTGTGCATCCAGATATAGACATTCCTGTCCATAGGGTATTGCAATTTTCTCTGTCTCCATCTTTTCCCTCCCCTGGTGTTTCAAAACCCCCCTACTTTTTGTTTTTTCTAAAACCGTCTTATGAAAATGCCCTTCTTTAAAAAGGAGTATAGCATAAAGGAAGGGTTCTGGGAAGGGTTGGATGCAGATCAGGGGCCGGTGAGAGTTTTGATTCCCTCTCATGGAAGGAGCCTGTTTCCCCGGCGGAACGTGGGAGCCTCTGCGCCGCTGGCAGCTTCTTGCATATTTATGCATTAATTTATACAAAACTCTACCAATTTTATTTTTTTTCATGTATAATAAAAAAACTGGTCTTCACTTCTATAAAAAAGAAGAAAAGAGGGGATCAAGGAGGAAATGTATAATGAAACCAAAGAAAAAGAAATTTGAGACACCTCATACTCTGGTAATCATCGTATGCCTCATCATTCTGGCAGCGGTTGCTACTTATTTCGTCCCATCCGGAGAGTTCACGCGTTATGAAGATCCGGTATCGGGCAGAACCGTGGTGGAAGCGGGAAGCTACACCTCTGAAGGGACCAATCCCGTCAGCCCTCTCAGAATTCCCGCAGTGATGTATCAGGGCATACTGGAGGCAGTTGATGTCATCGCTTTCCTGATGATCATTGGCGGCGCCTTTGAACTCGTAAATGTGAGCGGGGCTATTCTCGCCTTATGCAGGACAGCTGGACGGAAGCTGAAGGGAAAGGAAATCTTTGTGGTTCCCATGTTTCTGACCCTTTTTGCCATATTCGGAACCACCATGGGCATGTCCAATGAGGTAGCTATCTTCGTTCCCATTGGGATCACCATGGCTTTGACCCTTGGCCTCGATAAGGTTACCGGCATGGCAATGGTTGCCGTAGGCGCTGCCACAGGCTTTACAGCCGGCCTGATGAATCCATTTACAGTTGGTGTGGCGCAGGATATAGCAGGCGTTCCCCTTTTCTCCGGCATGGGGTTCCGGGCCATTCTGTTGGTGGCAATGCTTGTCATTGATACCATTTATATCATTGCTTATGAGCGCAGGATCAAAAAGCATCCGGAAAAAAGCATTCTGGCCGGTCTGCCGGATGAAAAGGAATTCATTGCGGATGAGGGCGCGGATGAAAAGATTACCGGCCGTCAGACGGCAGTCCTTATCGTACTTTTCGGCACGCTGGCCATTCTGATTTACGGTCTTCTTATTTATCAGTGGTATTTTGAGGAAATGGCCGCTCTCTTCCTAACGATGGGTATCATCTGCGGTTTTATCTCCGGCCTTTCTCCCAGCAAAATCGCTACCACCTTTACAGCCGGAGCCAAAGGCCTTGCCGGAAGTGCCCTGACCGTAGGCTTCGCCCGCGGTATCATCATTATACTTGAAGACGCTATGATCATTGATACAATCTCCAATGCGGTGGCAGTCGCAGTCAACTCCCTGCCCGCCTCCGTCCAGAGCATCGGCTTTTTCCTGGCCCAGACGGCTACCAGCTTTGTGATTACCTCCGGTTCCGGCATGGCGGCGGTCACCATTCCGCTGATGTCGCCAGTAGCGGATCTGATCGGTCTCAGCCGGCAGTCACTGGTTCTGGCCTACCAGATGGGTGATGGGTTCTCCAACCTGCTTCTTCCCACCACCTCCAGCCTGTTGGGAACCCTGGCGGTATCCAAAGTGCCTTACGGCAGATGGGTCAAATTTATGTTCCCGCTGTTCCTGATCTGGACAGTTCTCGGCTGCATTATGATGGCGCTTGCTGTAGCCATCGGATATTAATTATTACCAAATAACAATCCGCAGGGACAGAATGAGGAAAATAGATATGAATAAAAAAGAAAGAATCATACAATATATCGATCAGATTGCACCAAAGCTGGAAGAAATGTCCGATCAGATTTTCGATCTGGCCGAGATCAGCTGTCAGGAGATTCAATCCTGTAAGCTTCTTGAAGCGTATCTGAAGGACAATGGATTTCAGGTGGAACATAACATCGGCGGTATGGAAAACTCCTTCCGCGCTGTCTATGAACAGGGAACGGGCGGCCCTTCCTTTGGCTTGCTGGCGGAATATGATGCCCTCTCTATGGGACATGGCTGCGGACACCAGATGCAGGGTCCTGCCATCATCGGAACAGCCCTTTGTATCAAAGAACTTGCGGCAGATCGTCCGTATAAACTGGTCATATACGGAACTCCCGCCGAAGAAAGCCTGGGCGGTAAAATCATCATGCAGGAAAACGGCTGTTTTCAGGACATCGACATCGCCCTGATGATGCATGGAGCACCGGAAACCTGCGTGGACATCAAGACCATGGCTCTGGAAAATTTCCGCGTCACCTTCTATGGAAAGGAAGCGCATGCAGCCATGAGCCCCGAGCAGGGACGCAGTGCCCTGGATGCCATCCTGCTTTCCTTCCACGGCATCGAATTGCTTCGGGAACATGTGCGGGAAGATACCCGGATGCACTATACGGTGCTGGATGCAGGCGGCCCTACCAATGTGGTGCCCGGCAAGGCGGTTGCAGAATATACCCTGCGCTCTTATAATACCAGCTATCTGGCACAGGTGGTCGAACGTTTTAAGAAGATCATTGAAGGTGCTTCCCTGATGACGGAAACCACCTACAGCATGGAACGCGATCCAGCTTACAGCGCTAAGATACCTTGTATAAAACTGAATGAGTTGATCATGAATAATGCCGCAGCCTTCAATGCTCCTTCCATAGCCCCTCCGAGAGAAAAGACCGGCTCCACTGATTTTGGAAATGTAATGTATGAAGTGCCTGGTTCCTGTATCCGCATGGCATTTGTTCCATCGGGAACGCCTGCTCATTCTCAGGCCTATCTGGATGCAGGAAAATCTGAAGCCGCTCACAGGGCAGTACGTCTTTCCGCCGAAATCCTGGCAGCCACCTGTCTGGATATTCTGGATAATCCAGCGCTGATGCAGGAAATCCAGGAGGATTTTACGCAGAGGAAGGCACAGATGGGAGCTAAAATCTGAGCTTACCGTTCTTCTCTGAAATAATTGACCCCGCATGCTTCAGGCATACCAAGATTTTTGTTTTTTCCTATACTAGTTATGACGATCACAAGGCTGGTGACAATATAAGGGCACATATCATAGATAAAAGAATTCAGGCCAGGGATGGAGACATAGAACCGCATAATCATTAACGCCCCGAAAATGATGCTGCACAGTATCGCACGCATCGGATTCCACATGCTGAAGATAACCAAAGCAACCGCAAGCCATCCGTATCCACTAATACAATCGTGTACCCATACTCCATTGTTCGTCACCATGCACATGTACATTCCGGCTGTGCCGCATAATCCGCCGCCCACAATTGTTGCCATATAGCGATATCTGGTTACAGATATGCCCGCGGCGTCCGCGGCAGCCGGATTTTCCCCTACAGCCAGCAGCTTCAGCCCTCTCCTGGTTTTAAACAGGAAAATATAGCATAAAACGGCCGTCAAAAATGAAAAATATACCAGCCAGTTATAATGGAAAAATAGTTTTCCCACCACGGGAATGTCCGACAGGATCCCCAATTGCAAGTTTCCGAACGCCGCATCCGTTTCGTCTGAAGCGGAAACATATCCCCCTGCATTCTGTCCCATTAATTCTCCAAAAAAGTTGCCAATTCCTGTCCCAAGGATAGTAATCGTAAGGCCGATAACATTCTGATTGGCATGCAATGAAACCGTCAAAAAGCTGTATACAGCGCTTGTTGCCATACCAGCCAGGATGGAGCATACAAAGGCGGCAGCAGCAGCCCCGGTTCCTTCAAATCCGATTTTCTCAGCGCTTACAGCCCCTGCCAATCCGCATACCGCTCCAATATACATCGTCCCTTCCACGCCCAGGTTAATATTTCCGGACTTCTGTGTCAAAATCTCTCCGACCGTTGCCAGAATCAAAGGAGCCCCGGCAAGAAAAGCCGCCACTAAAAAATTAACCAGCATTGCTTTCCCTCCTTCTTACGATTTCATAACCGATGAAAAATTCACATCCCATCATAAAGAGCAGGATAATCCCCACCATTACATCCGCGAAAGAAGCCGGAATCAGGAAATCTGTCTGAATATAACTGGAACCTCTTTCCAACGTGGAAATAAACAGAGCCGCCACGAGCATGCCGACGGGATTTATCCCGGCCATCCATGCTACCGTAATTGCCGTAAATCCCATCCCACCCGCCGTAGAATCAGATAATGTTCCGTCGGCTCCTGACACCTGCAGGAATCCGGCCAGCCCACATAGGGCTGCTGAGAGGAACATCGTCCGAAGGATGCTGCTTCTGACCGAAATCCCCGCATATCTGGCCGTGTTCTGTGAATCTCCGACCACCTCTATTTCAAACCCTTGCTTCGTTTTTTTTGCATAAATATACCATGAGCAAAATCACAATCATCCATCCAATATGTACGCCAAATACTCTGGGTAAACGGGCATTTATAGATAGCATCTTGACTTGCGGATAGGCATTGTACTCATCCTGCCAACTTGGAGTATTCTGGAGCAGAACGATAAATTTCTGCGCAATATAATTGAACATCAATGTAAGCAAAGTCTCATTCGTATTCCATCTTGCCTTACATGCTCCAGGAATCAGTCCCCACAATCCCCCGCCTACAATTCCCGCAATTCCCATAAGGAACAGCAACAATGTATGGGGAAGGCCCTCCCCATAGATCGCCACCGCAGTCGCTGCCGCTCCGCCCATGAGGATCTGGCCTTCTCCTCCTACATTCCACAACTTCATCTTAAAAGCAAGTCCGAGTCCCATTGCCGCAGTCAGCAGCGGAATCATCCTTTTCACCGTTTCCTGTATGAATATCCTTCTTCCGAAAGCCCCGTATATCAGACTTCCAAATACCCTGAGCGGATGGTATCCCATACACAACAGGATAATACTGATCATCCCTGCTGCAGCCAACAGAGAAGCCATTCTTACCAGCCATACCCTCTTTCCGGATGCATGGACTCTTTTTCTCACACTTAACATCTATTCATGCACCTGCCTCTCCCGCCTTGACACACAGGTATCCCACTTTCTCTTTTGTGGTATCCTTCGGCTTTACAATCCCACTTATGGCATGATCGGACAGCACCATAATCCGATCGGAAATGCCCATAAGCACATCCAGATCCTCTCCTACGAACAAAATTGCAGTACCATTTTGCTTTTCCTGATTCAATAGGCGATATACTGCATAGGAGGAATGGACATCAAGTCCTCTTGTCGGATAGGCTACGATCAATACTTTAGGGTTCCGCTTCATCTCTCTGCCAAGGAGGACTTTCTGTATGTTGCCGCCTGATAAAAGGCGTACCGGAGTAGAGGCGCCCGGCGTTGCTATTTCCAGCTGTTCAATCAGTTCCTCCGCCTTTCTGTGGGCCTCCTTCCGGTTAACGAAAACAGACTTTCCTGCCCTATAATATTGCAGCAGTATATTATCCGTCATATCAGCCGACGCAATTAGCCCCATTCCGAGACGATCTTCAGGTACAAATCCAATTCGGACACCCAATTTGTCCCGCTTCATCGGATCCAGTCTCGTGATGGAAATCGGTTCGCTATTAAAGTATACAATATCTCCGCTTTCCGCAAAACTAACACCGGCTAACGCCTCGCATAATTCCTTCTGCCCATTTCCAGCTATCCCTGCGACCCCAAGGATTTCTCCCGAATACATTGCAAAAGAAATTCCGTCGATCACAGGGACACCTTCTTGATTCCTGCAAACCAGATTTTTTACTTCAATCCGCTTCTTTTTTCCCTTCATCTTGGGACATTCCAGAGAAAGTGTCATCCGTTTGCCGACCATCATTTCTGCAAGCATATGTTCTGTTGTATTTTTTGTTTTCACGGTGGCCACCTGCCTGCCTTTTCGCATGATATACACTTCATCCGAAATACTAAGGACTTCCCGAAGCTTATGCGTAATGAGAAGGATCGCCTTACCGTCTTGCTTCATTGTCCTCAAAACAGCAAACAGGCTTTCCGCTTCCTGAGGGGTGAGCACAGCGGTCGGTTCATCAAGAATCAGTATATCCCCTCCTTTCATCAATACTTTTATGATCTCTACGGTCTGCTTTTCTGAAACGGACATATCCTCTATTCTCTTATCCGGATCGATTTGAAATCCATATTTCTCTGCAATATTCAGTATTTCCCGGCGGATAGTTTTTCTTGTCTTTCTCCTTCCCTTCAGGCAGATAGCCACATTGGCAACCACATCCATCCTATTCACCAGCATAAAATGCTGATGGACCACCCCAATCCCAAACCTTGCAGCATCTTCGGGAGTTCTGATGCGCGCAGGTTTGCCGTGGATGCGGATTTCTCCCGCATCCGGGCAATAAATCCCCTCAATCATATTGATAAGCGTCGTCTTCCCGGAACCGTTTTCTCCCAGCACCGCCAGAATCTCTCCTCCGTATAAGCTCAAGCTCACACATTGGTTTGCTGTAACCTCTCCAAAAGATTTGGACAGATTTCTCAATTCCAGAACCAGTTCTTTCTTTTCCATATATCTATTCCTTCATCATTCTATAATATGGATTCCCTGCAACACTTCGCCAAAGGATGGTGCCGATTTTGGTTCGACATATACTTCCCCATCTGCAAGAATCTCTTCTCCATCCTGATTATACAAAGGTCCGACAAAAACGGCCTTTTCTCCGGATATAAACTCAGCTTCAGCCGTATCCACTGCTTCCTTCACCGCAGCGGCTGTATCCTCATCCAAAAGATCAGAATGAATATCCGCCAGGTAAACCATGCCATTTTCCAGCGTTCCGATATAATCCTGAGGGATCTCAGACTGTGTCCCATCCATAACGGACTGTACAACGTATGTCAGATATCCTGATGTATCCCATCTTGCCGATGTAAGCACTGCATCCGGTGCAACGGACGTCATATCACTATTATATGGGATGAAAAACACTCCGTTTTCTTCACATGTGGTCGCGCCGGCAGTGGAATCAGCATGATGGCTGATGACATCGCAGCCGTTATCAATCAGTGTTTGTGTAGCCTGCCCTTCCAATGCGGTATCGTACCATTTATTCAGATAAATGGCGTAGCATTCAATATCAGGGTTCACAGAAAGCGCGCCCAGATAGAAGGAATCCAGGCTGTTATTCACCTCTGTATAATCCATTGCTGCTACAAATCCGATCTTATTGGTTTTGGTGGCAAGCCCTGCCACAATTCCGGACAAATAACGAACTTGATTCATCTGGCCAAAATAATTATGCATATTGGGAAGGCCTGATTGTGCAGCTTTCACCCCGTTAAAATGGCAGAAAGTGATGTCTGGATACTCCTGGGCCACTTCAATCATATAATCTTCATGTCCATGCGCCAGTGCAAAGATCACCTGGCAACCATCTTCCGCCAGTTCCCGAATTGCTGTAGCGGCTTCCGCGTTTTCAGGTATATTATATTTGTTGATAATCTGAGATTCATCCAGCCTGAGCGTTTCCGCCATCTTCCAGGTGGCCTGGTCATGGTTATAGGTATATCCCATATCGCTGGGATCCGCGAAATGGACAAATCCTATCTTTAAATCCTCTTTCGCAACGCCCTCCTCTGGATCGGAAGTGGATGCGGTTGTCTCCGTCTCACAGCCGCACAAAGAAACCAGAAGCATTGCGCATACCATAAACAGAATCAAATATTTTTTCATAATTTTTCCTCCGCCAAAACAACTGCCGTCTCTTTTTCAAACTGTTCTTCGGTAAACAATATCAGATCCGTCGTTCCTCTGTTCGTCTAAACGCACAAAACCAGGCAACATCTTTCCGAATGTGCCTGATTCTGTGCATTCCGTTGCTTACTGCGCCCTCCAATCCGCAAGCAGTTCTTCAGATTCCACCACTAAGCCCAGATGCAGGGAAATCATACGCAGCGCCGGTTCTTCCAGGTGTTCGGATCCCCTTGTGAGGTCTCGCGGCACCACAATCCTAAAATCTCTATTTGCACCGTCAAAGGCAGTATTAATTACACAACAATCCGTCATACATCCGGTCAGAACGATTCTTTTCATTCCCAGATTTCTCAGCAACAGTTCCAGATCTGTGGGATAGAACGCTGATAATCTCTTTTTCGTGCTGACAATATAATCTTCTTCATGCACGTCAATAGAAAACTGATTCCATTTGGTACCTTCGATCGCATGTTCATCGATATTAGGGATTTCTCCTACTGTGATTGGAAAAACCATCCTCCATGCAGAGGGGTTCAGTTTTTCATCCGCCATCCCTTTTCTCAAAACGGAACGCACATGGATGATTGGGATATCAAGTTCCCTGCACTCTGCCATAAAATGATTCAGAGGAGCAATAATTTCCCTTCCCCTCGGAGAAGGACATGGGCAATTGGGATCCTCTGACAAATGCCCTTCATGCATATCTATGGTGATGACGGCAGTTCCTTCCTTCTTCAAAAAAACATCATGCAAGTTCTCAGGTACTGGTTTTTTAATGCTGTCAAAATATGCTTCCATAATAATCTCCTTTTCTCATTCCGCTTACATATGAATCTTTAGGTCTCTCAAGTCCGGCTACATATAGGAACGTTTGTCTTCTTTATTCATCCGGATTCATCTTCTCATATTTCGGACGGAGTAATATATTATTGATAATGTTCAGAACAATCAAAAGAATGATACCGACCAGCATAGGCTGTGTCACAATGGACTGCACTGCCGCGGGCAGCATGGCTGTGAAGTCATCCGGCAGGAACATGCATCCGATTGCTATAATATAGGGGACCGCAGCAGTGACCACATTCAGATTATCCCACTTCTCAACTTTACTCAGGGTCTGGATCCCTGAAATTGCAATTGTTCCAAACAGTACGACGGTCGCGCCGTTCAAAACAGAGGAAGGGATAATAGCAATCAGCATCCCCAGTTTCGGGAAGAAGCCGAGTATGATAGCAATGATGCCCATCCCAAGAGCTGCTATTCTGCTTCCAACGCCAGTAACGCGGATGATTCCGACATTTTCCGGATAAGTAGTGGTAGCAACGCCTCCGACCACCGCGCCGACGATATTTCCGATCGCCATACCAAAGATACCTCCGTTCGCCCGGGTTTCATTGATCTCCTGGCCATCCCATCCCGCTACCAGGTTATACATGCCAAGCGCTTCAGAAACCGCATGGAAATATGTTACTAGCATCAGTACAACGACCCCTGCATTCACGCTGAACCCGAAGGTGAAAAATCTGGGAAGGCTAATCCATGAAGCGGAAACTACTGATGAAAAATCCAAGCCGCCTACAAATGCATAGCAGATCGTTCCAACAATAATTCCCCAGAGCATAGCTCCGTTTTTCATAATTCCCTTCTTGCCAAACAGCATAAACAACACGGTGGCCAGAATTGTAATAAAAGCGCAAAACAGTTCACCCCATGGATAAGTAGCGGTCCCAGAAGTTCCAAAGCATCCGGGAACTGCGATCTGAGCCAGCTGTGTACCGATGATTAGTGTTAGCGTCCCGAATACGATTGGCGGAGTTAAAAACTTGGTACATTTTCCAATCAGCCCAAATTTCTTTATCGGAATGGATAACAGTGCAATAACGATCGCAGCTATGAACAAAGAACCATAAGCTGTATCCAGACCGTATGCAATACCCGTAGTCAGGATGGCGGACATAAAAGCCGCCGTCGGCCCATGCACCATGGGTAATCTCAACACAAATACCGTCTGCAGGATGGTGGTAATACCTACCGTAATAAAGCATGCCTGCACCAGATATCCAATATCCGATGCCTCCAGGCCGCATGCCGAACCGATAATTCCAGGGACAACCAACAGGAAAGTGATTCCCAGCAAATGCTGAACTGCATAGAGCAACACTTGCCCAAATGGCATCTTTTCATCAATGCCTACAGCCAGGGTTGATTTTTTTTCCATAATTTTCTCCTCCTTTGATATAGCTGAAAAAATTTGAAGTATATAAGGAACTCTGTCCTGTTTCTCGTTTTATGCGCATATTCAAACGAAAAAAAGGAGCCGTTCTTATCGAACAGCTCCTTTGCTTTTCTGGTGTGTATGATAGCCAATCTAAACCTCTTTTTCAATGGAAAAAATCACAATATTTTTACCATTTCAATGTGCAAAACGCATACTTTTCTTTATTTTATATATTTATCTATTAAATAACAATTATATAATGTATTCTTCACATCAGCCTTTTCCAAGGACATTTTGAGGATTTCCTCAATCTTATCAATCCGCTTCAGCATCGTGTTTCTGTGAATAAACAAGGACTCCGCCGCCTCTGTAATATTTCCATCATTCTCTAAATATGCATAAAGGGTACGAAGCAGTTCTCTGTTATATCTACAATCATACTGTTTCAAAGGCCCCAAATACTGATTCATATAGAATATCAGCAGAGTTTGATCCGGAACTTCCATCAACAGCCGAAGGATTCCCAGTGCCTGGTAACAAATCACGCCGCAGCCGCGGACAAGTTCAACTGCCTTTTGAGCCTGCTTGTAACTCTTACCCAAAGTTTCAGGAGAAGTACTGATTTCCCCGATACCGATCCGCAGTTCGCATCCCTTGTTCCTGCCGTCCATTTCATCAGATATTTTCATCCATATCTGCTCTATCTCATCATATGACCGTTCTTCCATCTCTAAGATATATATCCATTCATCTTTATGGATGATATACTTTTGATGCCGAAAATAATTCTGAATTTCTGCGGTAATTTCAAAATACCATTTTTCCTGCTGCCCTTCCTCAAAACCGATCTGCGTCTCTTTTTCCGTTCTTCCGCATTTTACTACGGCAACCACATGCGGCCGATACAGATGGCACGCTTCCAGCTGCTTTTGGACATATCCATCCTCAGGATAAGAGTTTCCGGACAGTACCCGTTCAAGGAGTTCATTCTGGATCATTTGATTATACTGATCGCTGTAGACAGCGCTCGAAATGTCCCTGATCACATTTGACAGTTTCGTATTCCAGGGTGCAGAAATCACCGCAAATCCCCTGGATTTTGCATAATCGATCACAGTTTTGAAAATGACGGGAATATGCTCCGGATGCTGCAGAATAATCAGACAGGCAGCCTCTTTGTCCACCGCCTGCCGTACAATGTCCTGAAGTAGTTCCTCCGTAACCTCCATACCTATTCCCGTCATAAGGATCACATCGCCGCCCACAAGCCATTCTTCTATGCTGACTGTCTGTGCAATATTCGGCCATGCCACACGACGGTTCATTCCTGCGCTGCCGCACAAAGCCTCCATTTCACGAAAACTCTCTAGACTGAATAAATCCCGTACAAAAACCATGCCTCTTCCCTTTATGTAAGCATCATCCTGTCATTGGCGAACTCACCGCCGCTGGCCTGTTCAAACTTCAGGAGCAGATCAGAAACATGCAGCTTCTTCTTCTCTTCCCCTTTTACATCATAAATGATCTTTCCTTCATGCATCATAATCAGGCGGTTTCCATGGGCGATCGCGTCTTTCATATTATGTGTGATCATCAGAGTCGTGAGATGGTTTTCTTCCACGATACGCTCCGTCACTTCCAGGACTTTGGATGCAGTTTTAGGATCCAAAGCCGCCGTATGTTCATCCAGGAGCAGAAGGCGAGGCCTTTTTAGGGTAGCCATGAGCAGAGTCAACGCCTGTCTCTGCCCTCCGGACAGAAGCCCTACTTTGCTCGTCATGCGGGATTCCAGCCCAAGTCCCAAAATTTTCAGCTTTTCCTGGTAGGTTTCTCTCTCTTTTCTCGAGATCCCCTTTTTCAGAGTCCTGTGGCCGCCGCGGCGGGATGCCAATGCCAGATTTTCTTCAATCTGCATGTTAGCAGCCGTTCCTGTCATAGGATCCTGGAACACGCGGCCCAGATATTTCGCCCGTTTATACTCCGGAAGCCGGGTAACATCCACCCCATCGATAACAATCGTTCCCTCATCCACAGGGAACACGCCTGCCACTGCATTCAGCATAGTTGATTTTCCTGCTCCGTTTCCTCCGATTACGGTGACGAAATCCCCTTCCTCCAACTTCAATGTCAGGCCATCCAATGCAGTTTTTTCATTCACAGTACCTGCATTAAAAGTTTTTCTAATTCCTTCCAGTTTAAGCACGGGAGCCACCTCCTTTTTTTGCAGATTTCACAGGCTTGGCAAAATATTTTTCCCGTATGTGCGGGATCGCGAGGAATACGGCAACTACAAGGGCAGAAAGCAGCTTCAGGTCGTTGGCGTTCAGCCCCAGCCAGAGAACCACTTGAAGCACTAAATAATAAATTATAGCGCCAAAAGCCACCGTTGTAAGCGTAAAGGCAAAATTACCGCGCACCCTGCGGAAAATCACTTCTCCGATAATCACAGCCGCGAGCCCGATAACAATGGCTCCCCGCCCCATATTTACATCGGCAAATCCCTGGTACTGAGCCAGAAGTCCTCCGGAAAAAGCTACGATACCGTTGGAAACCATCAGGCCGAGCAGCTTGCAGAAATCCGTGTTAATGCCCTGCGCCCTGGACATATTCGGGTTTGAGCCCGTCGCGCGGATGGAACATCCCAGTTCTGTGCCAAAGAACCAGTAAAGCGCAGCAATCAGGATGACAATAATTACCAGACAGATTAACAATGTATTTTCATAAAAGGGAACATCTTTTACATTTCTAAGAGATATCAGCAGATCATACTGCGTTGCGCTGAGCGCTTGGTTGGCACGGTTTCCCATAATACGCAGATTGATGGAATACAGTCCCAGCTGGGTCAGGATTCCTGCTAAGATCGCCGGGATTCCCATTGCGGTATGAAAGATCCCTGTAACAAGCCCCGCAAGAACGCCTGCCAGAAATGCGGCAAGAAGTGAGGTCCATACGGAGTGTCCGCTGATCATCATCATTACACATACCGCCCCTCCGGTACACATGGAACCATCCACAGACAGATCCGCAAGGTCCAGAATCTTGTAGGTAATATAGACGCCAATCGCCATAATTCCCCAAATCAGACCCTGCGCACAAGCACCTGGAATCGCATTTAAAAGTGCCATAATATTCACTTTTTTTCCCTCCTGTAAAAAAATTTGCAAAGACACTAAAAAGCGGCAGGAAGATCTCCTTCCGAACCGCTTCCGCAAACAGGGATGCCCAGAAGATGCGGCATCCCCGTCATGCACTCATATATGTTTACGAACCGTAAGCACTATGCCTATTTATTCCGCTGCAATTGCCTCATAACCATCAGGAATCGTGATACCCAGTTCACTGCAGATCGCTTCATTGTACATTTTAGTCACATTAGGAGCTGACTGAATCTCCATGGTAGAAATATCTGCCCCATTCTCCAAAATATCAACCGCCATCTCACCTGCAGCGTATCCGATATCATAATAGCTAATAGACAGTGTAGCGACCCCACAGCCAGCACAGATCCCCTGCTCTCCTGCAATGATAGGAACTCCCGCCGGAAGGCAAACATTATTGATAACCTCCGTATTAGCCGCCGCAGTATTATCTGTAGGAACATAGATCACATCACATGCAGATACCGCATTGGTAACTACAGAAGCAAGATCATTGGAATCCGCAAACGTATAATCCTCACAGGTATATCCATATTCTTCCAGATATCCGCGGATGGTATCCGCCTGATAGATCGAATTGGGCTCTGCGGAGCAGTAAAGCAGGCCTACTGTCTGTGCATCCGGGAAGAGTTCATTCAGCATAGCTGCCTGTTCTTCCAAAGGTGCCAGATCAGAAGTGCCAGAAATGTTAGCCCCTGTCGTTCCTGTCCAATCTTCAATTCCAAGGGCGGTTGCATAATCTGTGATGGATGTCCCGAGAATCGGAATCTCTTCTGTTCCCTGCGCCGCAGCCTGTAGAGATGCTGTCGCGTTAGCAAGAATCAAATCCACATCTTCTGATACGAACTGATTAATAATCGTCACGCATGTTGCAGAATCATTCGACGCGTTCTGTTCATCAAATTCAACCCTGTCCTCACCAAGGAGCTCCACCATTGCATCCTTGAACCCCAACGTGGCCTGATCCAGCGCTTCATGCTGAAGAAGCTGGCAAATACCGATATGATACACCGTATCGCTTCCAGATGCTGCCTCTCCCTCCGCGCTCGCCGCTTCACTTTCTACAGCCGTGCTTGTTACAGCGGTTGTCTCTTCCGCCGCAGATTCTCCAGCCTGTGATTCAGCAGGAACTTCCGAAGCAGTGGATGCGGAATCTCCTGCACTGCTGCCACACCCCGCCAGCATGGCCGCTGTCATGGTAAATGCCATTACTACCGCCAATAACTTTTTCATACCTGTTCCCTCTTTTCTTTCTCTTTCTGACGCTTTAACACGAGAAAGCATTAACGCGTCTATCTGTTACTATACACGATTTCTCCAAATCCGTCAATATAAAAATGAGGGAACGCTAAATCAATCTGGGCCGCTCTATTTTTTCGTGACAATATCTTTCGCGCTCTTATAGATGCTATTTTCCGGAACATATCCTCTCACCCTGGACAAGGGATATACATTGCTGCCGCGCCCGATCACCGTTCCGGGATTCAGGACGGAATTGCAGCCCACCTCCACGTTATCGCCCAGCATAGCGCCGAACTTTTTCAGGCCGGTGGCACACTCTTCTCCCTTGCATCTAACTACCACCAGGGTTTTATCACTCTTCACATTGGAAGTAATGGATCCTGCGCCCATATGGGACTTATAGCCCAGGATGCTGTCTCCCACATAATTGTAGTGAGGCACCTGAACCTTGTTGAAGAGGATCACGTTCTTGAGCTCCGTGGAATTGCCCACAACCGCACCCTTTCCCACAATAGCGCTTCCTCTCACGAACGCACAGTGACGCAGTTCTGCATCCTCGTCAACGATCAAGGGACCGTTCAGGCAGGCGCTGGGAGCGATCTTGGCACTTTTGGCGATCCAGATGTTCTCTCCCCGTTTCTCATACTTCTCTTCCGGAAGGCTTGCTCCCAGTTCGATGATAAATTCCTTAATCTTGCCAAGCACTTCCCAAGGATATTCCGCTCCCTCAAAAATAGCGGCAGCGATCGTCTCATTTAAATCATACAGATTTTTGATTTTGCACGCTTCCATGTTCTGCTCCTTTCCTGCCCGCGGCAGCTTCTGTCTGTCCGGCCTTTCCTTTTTCCGCATCTTCTGCGGAGGCGGCCGGCTTCTTCTTATAAAATCCGGCGCTTTCTTCAAACTGCCTGTAAAGCACCTGCTGATTGTTCAGCTGCTTCACGATATTCGTCCTTCTTCCTACGAAATCGGTCAGCTTCTTCATATATTCCTCACTGGTGATGGTTCCCTCCGCCACCATGGTAAGCCCCTTTTCCCAGCTGGCAGTGAGCGCTGGATTTAAGAGCGGGCGTATGGAATCATAGACCACATCATATACCATTTCCCCCATCTGCGTCGGGGTGATGATCTGCGTCTTCTTGTTCAGCGCCAGATATTGGATTGCGACCAGTTTTTTAAGGATTTCCGCCCGGGTGGCGCTGGTCCCGATGCCGCTTCCCTTGATCTGGGCGCGCAGTTCTTCATCCTCGATGAACTGGCCCGCGTTTTCCATGGTGAGGATCATGCTCCCCGAGTTATAACGCTTGGGCGGGGAAGTTTCCCCTTCCTTGATCTCAAAGCCTGTGCAGTCAAGAACCATCCCCTTCTTCAATTTCTGAAGCTTCTGAAGAAAGGACGCATCCAGCCGTTCTTCCTCCGCGCCCTCCGACGAGCCGGCGTTTTCCTGGCTGTCATCTTCTCCTGCGGGCGTACCTTTGGCGCTCCTTGCACCCTCTGCGTTCCTTTTCTCTGTGAAAGATGCCTTAGCCACTTTCAGATAGCCTTCTTCCACAAGAACACGGAAGTTTGAAAAAAAACGCTCTTTTTTCAGAATGCACACCAGAGAAATCTTCTGATAGACGGCCGGTGGGAAGAAAATGCTTAAAAATCTTCTCGCGATCAGCTCATAGACCTTCATCGCAGCGCCCGTCAGGGAACGGAGCGCGCCAAATCCCTGCCCCGTGGGAATGATCGCATAGTGATCCGTGATCTGCTTATCATTCACATAACGGGTCTTGGCTATCTGGCGGTAGCCTCCTTCCTGCAGCACCTGTGCTGCAATATCCGACAACGGCCGGAAGGAACGCAGCCCCCCTATGTTCTTGTGAATCTCTTTTGCCACCGCGCTGGAGAGCACGCGCGCATCCGTTCTGGGATAGGTGGTGAGTTTTTTTTCATAGAGTTCCTGCACGATCCGAAGCGTCTCATCCGGACTGATTTTAAAATATCTGGAACAGTCGTTCTGCAATTCCGCCAGATTATACAGAAGCGGCGGGTTCTTCTGTTCCTTTTTCCGTTCGATTTTCTCAATTACAGGCTTCTCTTTTGGCTCCTGCTCCAGAAACCGTATCAGTTCCTCAGCGTCTTCCTTTTTCAGAAAGCCGTTCTCCTTGTACAGAAGCGGAGACTGATACCAGGCTGAGCCTTCCACAGCCCTCCATTCACCCGCAAAGCCCTTGGCAGCAGAATCCTGTGTCCATCCCCTGCCTTCTTCGTTGGCCTGCGCGCCTTCCTTTTGCTCTCCCTCCGGAAGAAGGGAGGCGACCACCCGAAAAAAAGGGGTCTTCACAAAACGCCGGATCTCCCGCTCTCTGTTCACCACCATGCCCAGCACGCAGGTCATCACCCGCCCCACAGAAATGACGGCCCGATCCGTTTTCAGGTAATTCTTCACCGGCGTCCCATACTTCAGCGTGAGCACGCGGGAAAAATTGATCCCCATGAGGTAATCTTCCTTCGCACGCAGATAGGCGGCGGCGCAGAGATTATCATAGGCGGAAAGGTCTTTCGCCTCCCGGATCCCGCGCAGAATCTCTTCTTCCGTCTGAGAGTCGATCCACACGCGGCGTCGTTCTTTGCCGCGCACGCCCGCCTGCTGCTCCACAAGCCGGTAGATATATTCCCCTTCCCGCCCGGAGTCCGTACACACATAGATCCGCGTCACATCCTTCCTGTTAAGAAGGCCGCTCACTGTGTCAAACTGCTTCTTCACGCCGGGGATCACTTCGTACTTATATTCCTCCGGAAGGAAGGGCAGGGTGTGCAGCGACCATCGCTTCAACTGCGGATCGTATGCCTCCGGATAGCTCATCGTGATCAGATGGCCCACACACCAGGTCACAATCGCTTCATCCGATTCCATGTAGCCGTCCCGGTTGGCCATATTGTATTTCAGCGCCCGGGCGAATTCCCGGGCGACGCTGGGTTTCTCAGCGATATATAAATCTTTGCCCAAATCTTACCTCTTTACAGGTTTTCCTTCCTGGCGATATAGCCCTGCGCCTTGAGAAGCTCTGCACACAGGATGGCGCCGCCTGCCGCTCCGCGCACCGTATTGTGAGAAAGTCCGATGAACTTCCAGTCGTATACCGTATCTTCCCGAAGCCTTCCCACAGATATGCCCATGCCATTCTCATAGTTCACATCCAGGGCCACCTGGGGTCTGTTATCCTCTTCCAGATACTGAATGAACTGCTTCGGTGCGCTGGGAAGGCCCAGTTCCTGGGGTGCCCCGCGGAAGGCTACCAGCTTCTCGATCAGCTGTTCCTTGGTGGGCTTCTTTGCAAATTTCACGAATACAGCAGCCGTATGGCCGTTCAGGACAGGCACGCGCACACACTGACAGGTAATCACAGGGGATGCGGCGGGAACGATCACACCGTCCTCGATCTTCCCCCAGATACGCAGCGGTTCCTTTTCGCTCTTCTCCTCTTCTCCGCCGATGTAGGGGATGATATTGCCAACCATTTCCGGCCAGTCCTGGAAGGTTTTCCCAGCTCCGGAGATCGCCTGATAGGTGGTCGCCACCACTTCTGTGGGTTCAAATTCCTTCCACGCAGTCAGAACGGGCGCATAGCTCTGAATGGAGCAGTTGGGCTTTACGGCCACAAATCCACGCTTGGTGCCAAGGCGCTTTCTCTGGAAATCGATGACCTGCATGTGCTCCGGATTGATCTCAGGCACCACCATGGGCACATCCGGTGTCCAGCGATGTGCGCTGTTGTTGGAAACAACAGGGGTTTCCGTCTTGGCATAGGCTTCTTCGATCTTCTTAATCTCGTCCTTGGTCATATCCACGGCGCTGAATACGAAGTCCACGCCGGAAGCCACCTTTTCCACCTCGTTTACATTCATGACCACCAGCTTCTTCACCGCTTCCGGCATGGGCGTATCCATTTTCCATCTGCCGCCCACTGCCTCTTCATAGGTCTTGCCCGCTGATCTGGGGCTCGCCGCGATTGAGGTCACTTCAAACCAGGGATGATTCTCCAAAAGCGCGATAAAGCGCTGTCCCACCATGCCTGTGCCGCCTAAGATACCAACTTTCAACTTCTCTTCCATTTCATCCTCCGTTCTGCTTCTATGCGCTATTGTGATTTTATCCCAAATCGGACCTTTGTCGGCCCGTCATACGGATGGCTTCTTCATTCCTCAGGGATAAGTTCTCCCTCTTTTTCCAGATACGCTTTGTTGATGGCGATAACCGTCTGCATCGCCTCCATCCCCGGCGCTCCTATGGTAAGGCGCCTTTCCACACAGGTTTTCAGGGAAACCGCCTCATAGATATCTTCCTCGAATACAGGGCTGATCTTTTTGAATTCCTCCATGCTTAAGGCATCGATGGCAACGCCTTTTTCCAGGCAATAGAGAACCAGACGCCCGATGATGCCATGGGCATCCCGGAAGGGAACTCCCTTGCCCACCAGATAGTCCGCCGCGTCCGTCGCGTTGGTGAAGCCGTGCGCCGCGCTTTCCTCCATCGCCTGCTTGTTGAAGCGCATGGTGGCAACCATTCCATTGAACAGGGTAAGGCAGTCCTTTACCGTATCGATGGCATCGAATGCCATCTCCTTATCCTCCTGCATATCCTTATTATATGCAAGGGGAATTCCCTTCATGGTGGTAAGCAGCCCCATCAGCGCGCCGTAAACACGTCCGGTCTTTCCTCTTGTCAACTCAGCGATGTCCGGGTTCTTCTTCTGCGGCATGATGCTGCTCCCCGTAGAATAAGCGTCGTCTATCTCAACGAAATGATATTCATTGGAATTCCAGGTGATGACTTCTTCCGAAAAACGGCTCAAATGCATCATAATGATGGACAAGGCAGAAAGCAGTTCAATCACATAGTCCCGGTCGGAGACAGAATCCATGCTGTTCAGGGTAGGCCCGGTAAATCCGAGCAGGGAAGCGGTATACTCCCTGTCAAGCGGATATGTGGTTCCTGCCAGGGCTCCGGCGCCCAGCGGGCAGACATTCATTCGCCGGAAAATATCCCGCATCCGCTGCCTATCCCTTTTAAACATCTCAAAATAGGCCCCCAGATGGTGGGCCAGGGTGATCGGCTGTGCTTTCTGCATATGCGTAAAGCCCGGCATATAAGTATCCAAATGCGCTTCCATCAAACCAAGCAGCGTCCCGAGCAGCTCCTTCAGCCTTCCATCGATCTCACAGATCTCCTGTCTCACATACAGCTTCATATCCAGCGCCACCTGATCGTTCCGGCTTCTCCCGGTATGCAGCTTCTTGCCTGCATCCCCGATGCGCTCGATCAGATTGGCTTCCACAAAACTGTGCACGTCCTCATATTCATCCGTAATCTCCAGCTTTCCTTCCTTCACATCTTCCCGAATTCCGGACAGCCCTGCAAGGATCGCATCCTTCTCATCCTTGGTGATGATTTCCTGTCTTTCCAGCATCGTAGCGTGCGCGATGCTTCCTTCAATATCCTGTTCCAGCAAGCGTCTGTCAAAGTGGATCGACGCGTTGAACTGATATGCCAGCCGATCCGTCTCTTTGGTAAAACGTCCGCCCCACAGCTGTGCCATAGATTCCCTCCATTCCTCCGGCAGCCCGGCCAGACCTCGTCTCTTTCAATCGCCTCCCGCAGCCCTCTGCAAAAGCACAATATCTTATCCCCGGACAGCCCGGAGCCGCCGCAAGCGGTACTGCCTGGCCGGATGGAAACGGAATAACAGATTGGCTACGGTTTTTCAATTAAAAATGATACTACCATAAATTGATTCATCTTGCAACAAAGAACCTCGTCCGTATCAGCCCATCCCCATGTGAGCCGCGGTCCTAAGCCAGCCTGAGACGCCTTGGCCCTTT
>ERZ826396.1026-NODE-1026-length-34524-cov-4.183875_pt1 | contig 34524 bp, 26 predicted proteins | sample MGYA00519926_ERZ826396 | MGnify/ENA primary metagenome ERZ826396 (study PRJEB31778, sample SAMEA3449230) | human gut metagenome | biome: human gut; feature: human-associated habitat; material: faeces | place: United Kingdom | collected 2010/2012 ... | reverse complement strand
CGGTCAAGATGAAGTGGCTTGCAATTCTGGATGTGGTTCTGCTTGCGGTAGATGCAGTGCAGGGCGGTCTGATCATACGGATCGTGATCATCGCATCCCTTTTGAATTTTATTATTTTCTTTTTCTGCAACCGGAATCTGCGTGGACACAGTCCGAAACAGGCTGTCCGCAGAAAGAAATTCCAGAAGCAGATAAGCCGTCCGCAGAATCAGTATGCAGGCGGTGCAAAGCACAGATGTGCAGTGTGCGGACGTACTGAACTTGACGATCCGACACTGGAGTTCCGTTATTGCTCAAAGTGTAATGGGAATTATGAATATTGCCAGGACCATCTTTTCACACACGAACATGTGAAGTAGATGTTCTACCATAGAATCAAATTGAATGATAAGAGGAGGAAACAATGAAAAAAACCAAGATTGTTTGTACAATGGGACCAAACACCAACGACAGAGAAATGATGAGAAAGCTGATCCAGAATGGAATGAATGTGGCGCGTTTCAATTTCTCACATGGTGATCATGAAGAACAGAAGTTCAGAATGGATATGCTCAAAGAACTTCGTGAAGAGGAACATACAAACACTGCAATCCTTCTAGATACAAAGGGACCGGAAATTCGTACAGGAATCCTGAAAGACGGAAAGAAGATTAGTTTAAAAGAAGGAGAAACCTTCACTCTGACAACAGAAGATATCGTAGGAGATAATAAGAGAGTATCTATCACATATAAGGGACTGGTACAGGATATTTATAAAGGCTGCACCATTCTGATTGACGACGGTCTGATCGGACTTCGTGTAGAGAGCAAGACAGAGACAGAGATTGTCTGTTCTGTAGTAAATGGCGGAGAACTTGGCGAAAGAAAAGGTGTTAACGTACCGAACGTAGCCATTCGTCTTCCGGCTATTACAGAAAAAGATAAGGATGATATCCGTTTCGGTGTAGAGCAGGATATTGACTTTATCGCTGCATCATTTGTAAGAAATGCAGAGTGTGTACTTGAGATCAAGGCATACTTAAAAGAACTCGGCGCTCCGTATATTCCGATCATTGCAAAGGTAGAGAACGCAGAAGGTATCGAGAATATTGATGAGATCATCCGTGCGGCTGATGGTATCATGGTGGCACGTGGAGATCTTGGTGTAGAGATCCCGGCAGAGGAAGTGCCGCATCTCCAGAAAATGATCATCCAGAAATGTAACGACAACTTTAAGACGGTTATTACTGCAACACAGATGCTGGATTCCATGATGCGTAACCCACGCCCGACAAGAGCAGAAGTGACGGACGTTGCCAATGCGGTATACGACGGAACAGATGCAGTTATGCTTTCCGGTGAGACTGCACAGGGTAAATACCCTCTGGAAGCACTGCAGATGATGGTTCATATTGTAGAGACGACAGAGGAACATCTGGATTATGATTCCATTCTTGTTAAAGCCGGAGATCATCTGAAATCAGGTGTGTCCAGTGCGATTGGATATTCTTCTGTACTTGCAGCTGCAAACCTGAATGCAAGATGCATCATCACTCCATCTGTATCCGGCGCAACAGCAAGGGTTGTATCCAACCTTCGTCCGAGACAGGAAATCCTTGGAATTACACCGAACGAACGTACCCTTCGCCGGATGTCGATCTACTGGGGCGTAAGAGCACTGAAGTCTCTGGAATTCCATACAACAGATGATATCTGCAGTGGGGCAATTGATCTTGCACAGGCAAAGAAATGCGTGGACAGTGGAGATATTGTTGTCCTGACAGCTGGTATTCCTTCACCAAGCGTACAGCGTGAAAAGGGTTCTGTAAGTAATATGATGCGTATTGCAACCATCGATTAGACGAAAGAGAGATGAACAGGATGAAAAAAGAACCATTCGTAACAAAGACACAGTTAGATGAAATCGTAAAAGAATATCCGACTCCGTTTCATCTTTATGATGAGAAAGGGATTCGTGAGAATGTAAAAGCACTCAAAGAAGCATTTGCATGGAACAAAGGATATAAAGAATATTTTGCAGTAAAGGCAACTCCAAACCCATATATCCTCAATATTTTAAAAGAATATGGATGTGGATGTGACTGCTCTTCCTATACAGAGCTTTTAATGTCTGAGTCTGTCGGACAGGTTGGAGAAAATATTATGTTTTCTTCCAATGATACACCGGCAGAGGAATTTGCACTTGCAGATAAGCTCGGCGCGATCATAAACCTGGATGATATCACACACATTGATTTTCTGGAAAAGACGATCGGAAAGATTCCGGAGACGATCAGCTGCCGTTATAATCCGGGCGGACTTTTCAAAATTTCCAACAGCATTATGGATAATCCGGGAGATGCCAAATACGGTATGACAACCGAACAGATTTTTGATGCATTCAAGATTCTGAAGTCCAAGGGTGCAAAAGAGTTCGGTATCCATGCATTCCTTGCAAGTAATACTGTAACTAATGAATATTATCCGACACTTGCACGTACTCTGTTTGAAGTAGCAGTCAAGCTTCAGAAAGAGACCGGTGCACATATCAAGTTCATCAACCTTTCCGGTGGTGTGGGAATCCCTTACAAACCGGATCAGGAACCGAACGATATTAAGGCGATCGGTGAAGGTGTAAGAAAAGTGTATGAAGAGGTTCTTGTTCCGGCTGGAATGGGCGATGTGGAGATTTACACAGAGCTTGGCCGTTTTATGCTTGGACCTTATGGATGCCTTGTGACAAAAGCAATCCATGAAAAGCATACGCACAAAGAGTACATCGGTGTAGATGCATGTGCCGCAAACCTGATGCGTCCGGCTATGTATGGTGCCTACCATCACATCACTGTCATGGGAAAAGAAAATGAACCATGCGATCATACTTACGATGTGACTGGTTCTTTGTGTGAGAATAATGATAAATTTGCGATCGACCGCCAGCTTCCGAAGATTGACATGGGAGATCTGCTTGTGATCCATGATACCGGAGCACACGGATTCTCTATGGGATATAATTACAACGGACGTCTTCGTTCCGCAGAAGTTCTTCTGAAAGAGGACGGAGGTACACAGCTGATCCGCAGAGCAGAGACTCCGATGGATTACTTTGCAACTTTCGACTGCTTCCCGGTTTATGAGGAACTTAAGAAGAATACGGAAGAAGCGGATAAGCTTGGAAAATAGAATTATAAGCTGAGATAGAAAATGCCCCTGGATTTGATCTGGGGGCAAAAATTTATACAAAATAATCTGACAGAATAACAAATTTAATGGAAAACATTTATACCCCGATATACTCAAATTTGACAGTTCCTTGCACAACCCGAATAATTATCTTCCCATCTCTATGAGTGATTGCGTCTGTGCTTCTTTCGTAGTCTGCTTGACTCTTGATGAAATTTGTTGTGGAAGTTGTCAAAGTTATGTATAGGAAGATTGGAAAAACAGGCGTAGGAGTGAAAGCACTGGCAGGAGAAATTGATATGATACCTCTAAAGTAGATAAGGTAAATAACTAAAATCTACTTTGGAGGTATTTTATGGGAAGAAATCCAAATGTACGGTTGAAGAAAAAGTTTCTGCTGTTGAGGATTATCTGAACGGAATACGTTCTGTCTCTCAAATTATGGTAGATTTATCTATTAAAAGCACACGAACCATTAAAGATTCATAGCTGGTCATCGGGGTGTTAGCAGCGGATCATAGGCGTGCGTCCATGCCGCATAAAAAGCGACTCGCAATTTGGCCTGCAAATCGTCTCGTCGTCGGCCTGCCTGACGACTTGATGGAAGATTTATATTTCTCTAAGAGAGAAGCGAATTCACGAAATATCTCATGTCTTGATTTCCGGTATGTTTCAATCAATTTCTCCAATTCGATTTGAGCCTGCGAAGGATTACCGCCATTTCTGGCATTGAATTGAAGATAAAGTTCTTTTAGGTCTCTGAACTCTTTTAGTTTATAGTCTATGCGAAATAACGCATCTTCATAATCATATCTGTTCATGAGTGCATGGAAATGCGGATCCATACGTGGATCAGTATGATATCGAATATTTGATTGATTACATAGAATAAGCCAACGGTATTTCTGAAGCAGGTAAACTTCATCAGATGGTGGAAGAGATACCGGCACTTGCTGTTCAAGAGACAGTTTATCCTGGTATTCACGATCACGCTGACGGAACTTCTTTAATAGCTGACGAATATAATTATCAATCATACGAGTAATCCATTGAATGACATGAAATGAATCTACGACAGAAACTGCATTGGGAAAATATTTTTCCACATAAGAAATGTATGGATTATACATATCAGAGATGAGATACTTCACTGCAAAGCGTTCCTCAGTAGGGATTGAAGTGAAATAAGGCTCGGTCACATTAGAACGTCTGCTTCGTAGTAAATCGATGGGATCACCTGTGTGGAAGTCCTGGATGACAAGTGCGTATTTACAGTGCTCATCCATGTCTAAAAAGACTTCATCAATCGAAATGGCATCTGTGAGAGTTAGCCTGTCTAATTTAACATATCGATTGAAGACATCATGTGCATGAGAATCAGAAACATGAAATTTTTTTGCTATAGAAACAGAAGTTTCTAAGAGATTCCTGTAAGCATCTACGATAAGCATATCTGTAGCATTTGTTGTTCGTCGTTGCCGGTTTACGAACTTAAATGATTCGCTTGTGTCATACAGGCATTCCGGATTTGTACATCGCCATCGACGCTGCTTCAAAATAAGAACAAGAGAGTAATTATCTTGAAGAATCGGATGATTAATGGTTCTCTTCTTAATACCACGTGAATACATACGAAACCCGCAAGAAGGGCAAAAATGTGGTACAGGTGGAGTTGAAAGAGTAAGTGTTTTTGTTTGACCATGAATTTGAATATCGGTGATTTCGATATCTGTATCTTCAAGGTCGAGTAAATTTGTGATACTATTCATGTATCCTCCTTTCTGTTTTGAAGTTTCCGCAAGAACAATCATACAAAAAGAAGGAAAAAAATAAAATAGGATTGATCAGCGATAAGAACTGATTAATCCTATTTTTTATTGCTACATAGGCAGACAAGAGTCAGCCTCTCAAACCAGCCCCTCAAACCAAACCCTCAAACCAGCCCCTCAAACTTGCCCCTCAAGTTTGCCCCTCAATCTAAACCCTCAAAAAGACATCCCCTCAAAAACTTTGATTACCCCACTATTTTTGCGTATTTGACAAATGTGTGAGTGTGTCTTATAATACACTTAACAGGAAAGTCGGAAGGTAACCGCAACTTACCCACTCCGGCGAATTTATTTACAAGTTATAAAGAATAGCCGTCAACTCGCCAAAGTCTGGACGGCTATTTTTTATGTGTATAATTAAGTATTGCAACAATAAGCACCGCAATGGATACGATGAGTTGTAATTCTTCATATGTACTCATTAGCACCACCTCCGACAGGCTCGGAGCGGGTGCAGCACGTCCCCCGACTTCCCGGTTAAATGTATTATATTGAAAAATATTATCATTTTCCGGTGATATAGTAAAGCAAAAAGAGGAGGTTCTTTTTTCATGGAATATACAAAAATCGGCAATACAGACATCGAAGTATCCAGACTCTGTATCGGCTGTATGAGTTTCGGAAAAGCAGGAACCATGAGAAGAAGTAATTTTCAAATCGATTTTACACTGGAAAATGCAGTTCGTGCAGAAATTTCAACCATTTATGAAAGCAGGCTTTGACAGTCTGCTTTCTGTGCTATGATAGGCTCAACAAAAAAGAGACTTGCAACAGGTAGAAAAAAGCAGATAGAATAAAGGTAAGGTAGGTTTCGAAATGAGTTTAAAGTATGAACAGATCATAAAACAAATGACATTAGCAGAGAAAGCACAGATGATGTCCGGGAAGAATACGTGGGAAACAGTTGATTTTGAAAAATACGGGATTCCGTCGATGACCATGTCGGACGGACCTCACGGACTGAGAAGACAGGCGGGTGCAGGGGATCATTTAGGACTTAACGCCAGTCTTCCGGCAACCTGTTTTCCGACGGCAGCAGGCGTGGCAAACAGCTGGGATGAAGCACTGGGGGAAGAGATCGGTGAGGCGCTTGCAGAAGAAGCGGTCACTATGGGAGTCAATGTAATTCTTGGCCCTGGACTGAATATCAAGAGAAGTCCGCTGTGCGGAAGAAACTTTGAATATTTTTCAGAGGATCCGTATCACGCAGGAAAGATGGCAGCAGCCTATGTGCGCGGGATCCAGAGCAAAGGAATTGCGGCATGTCCGAAGCATTTCGCTGCGAACAGTCAGGAACTTCGCCGCATGGCAAATGATTCCGTAGTAGACGAGAGAACATTCCGCGAGATTTATACCACTGGATTTGAGATCGCAGTCAAAGAAGGAAAAGCAAAATCCATCATGTCTTCTTATAATGAAGTGAATGGCGTATATGCAAATGAGAACAGTCATATGCTGCAGGAAATTCTCGTAGATGAATGGGGATTTGATGGCTATGTGGTTTCGGACTGGGGTGGAAGTAATGACCATGCACTGGGCGTAAAGAATGGAAGTCATCTGGAAATGCCGGGAACCGGGAAATCCGGTATGCGTGATATCATCCGTGCAGTAGAGAACGGAGATCTGGAAGAGTCCGTGCTGGATCAGAGACTGGACGAGCTGTTAAACGTAATCTTTGCAACCCACCAGGCAACTGAGGAGGCAAAAGGAAAGCAGTTTGATGTAGAAGCACATCATAAGCTCGCAAGAAAAGCAGCGGAGGAAAGCATTGTTCTTCTGAAAAATGAGGATCAGATCCTTCCATTAAAACCGGGAAAAAAAGTTGCCGTGATTGGAGATTTTGCAAAGACACCAAGATATCAGGGCGCGGGATCATCACTTGTAAATCCGACAAAACAGCCAGAGGCGATCATGGATGTGATCGGTGAGAGCGGTGTGGATGTCATTGCTTACGAGCAGGGATATATCCGCAACAGAAAACCGGATAAAAAATTGATGAAGGCAGCAGTGGAAGCCGCGAGAAAAGCAGATGTTGTCCTGTTCTTCGGTGGTCTGGATGAGATCAGTGAGTCCGAAGGACTCGACCGTAGTCACATGGAAATGCCATATGCACAGGATACTCTTCTGGACGAACTGACAACGGTCAATTCTAATGTAGTTGTAGTGCTTTCAGCAGGTTCCGCAATTGAGATGCCGTGGTATTCTTATGTAAAAGGAATCGTGCATGGATATCTGGGAGGACAGGCAGGAGCTTCGGCAATGATGAATGTGCTGACAGGAAAAGTAAATCCGTCAGGGAAGTTAAATGAAACTTACCCGCTTCATTATAAAGATACACCGGCTTATGCGTATTATCCGAGTAAAGAACGCAGCAGTGAGTATAGAGAATCTGTATACGTGGGATATCGCTATTATACAACAGCTGGAAAAATGACACGTTTTCCATTTGGATTTGGACTTAGCTATACTACATTTGAGTATAACAATCTGAAAGTAAATTCCGAAGGTGTAAAATTTACTGTTAAAAATACGGGAAATATGGCAGGGACTGAGATTGCGCAGCTTTATGTTGGTAAACAGTCAGATACTATTTTCCGTCCGGTCCGCGAACTGAAAGGATTTAAGCGAGTAGAACTGGAACCGGGAGAGGAAAAGGAGGTCTGGATCTCATTCGATGATAAGAGCTTCCGTTTTTATGATACCAGAACGGACAGCTGGGAAATTGAATCCGGAACCTATCAGATCATGATCGGTGAAAATGCAGAACATATGCTTCTGGAAGGAACTCTGGAAGCCACGGGAACTGTAGAAAATGGTGGCTATAACAAAGAAGAAATGCCGGAATATTTCAGTGGTCAGATCAAAGAGATTTCAGATGAAGAATTTGCCCGCCTTTACGGAAAAGAGATTCCGGATGGAAGCTGGAGTGGTGAGATCCAGATGAATGATGCAGTGTGTCAGCTGTATTATGGAAAAGGAATTCTTGGAAAGCTTTTGTGTGGCATACTTAAAATTCTTTTGAAAATCAGTGAATGGCGGGGAAAACCAAGTTTAAATGTGCTGTTTAACTATAATATGCCGATCCGTGGTTATGCAAAGATGACAGGTGGCTTTGTGACAATGGAAATGGCAGAAGCACTGACCGAAATGGCAAACGGACATAGGATCAAGGGAACGGGACATCTGATACGGGCTGCAATAAAGAGAGACTAAAAGAAAATGTAGAAATAACAAAGGACTTGTACTAAAATATTTTTAAGTATAAGTCCTATTTTGGCGTGGGAAGGAGAAGAAGAAACCAATGATAAAGATTGCGATCGTGGAAGATGAAATGATGTATGCACAGCAGTTGCAGGATTTTCTGCATCAGTATGAAAAAGAGAACGGGGAATTATTTGATATTACAGTTTATACCGATGGGGATCAGATCGTACACAAATATCAGTCTCAGTATGATCTGATCCTGATGGATGTGGAAATGAAGTTTATGGATGGTATGTCAGCTGCGGAAGAGATCCGTAAGATGGATACAGAGGTTGTTATTATTTTTATCACGAACATGGCACAGTATGCGATTCGTGGATATGCAGTGGATGCGCTGGATTATGTGTTAAAGCCGGTTTCTTATTTTGCCTTTTCACAGCGTCTGAACCGGGCGATCGGACGGATGAAAAAGAGAGAACAGAAAGTGATCATGGTGAATATCAAAGGCGGTGCTGTGCGCGTCAATATCGCTAATATTTACTATATAGAAAGTCAGGGACATACTCTGATCTTGCATACGATCCTGGGAGATTATGAGACCAACGGAACGATGAAGGAAATGGAAGAAAAGCTGAAGGGGATGAATTTTTGCCGTGGAAATAAAGGCTATCTGATCAACCTGCAGCATGTGGACGGAATTCAGGATGGATGTGCGATGGTAAAAGGGGAACAGCTGGTACTGAGCCGTGCCAGGAAAAAAGAATTTATGGAAGAGCTGACAAAATACTGGGGAGAGGTTATAAAGTAATGAATGATTTTATGCCGGATATACCGCGATTTTACACCGCACTTGCCGAATGGCTTGCGTGCATGATTTTTATTTTGCCACTGAAGAAACGAATGGATAAGACGAGAACTCTTCTGATGATGACAGGGGCACTGGCAGTTCAGAGTATATTTCTTGTGGCGACAGGGAATTTGCTGATTTATTTCTGGATTCCGTGTATGGTCATTGCGGTGATTTTGATGATTGGATTTATTTACGGGTGCTGTGATGTGGGCAGGACGGATGCAGTTTACTTTGGCATGATCGCATTTGTAGTGGCGGAGTTTCTGGCATCAATCGAGTGGCAGGTTGTATGTTTCTTCTGGAAAGGGAAGATGCCGGAAATTTGGATTCGGGCATTACTGCTTATTGGAATTTATGGATGCATCGCATGCGTTTTGCTGAAAATTCTGCATACACATCTGCCGAAAGATGGGAAAATGAATATCAGTCCCAAAGAATTATTCTCGGCGGTGTTGATCGGTATTGCTGTGTTTGCTGTGAGTAATTTAAGCTTCTTGACAAGTAATACGCCGTTTTCCGGATCTTATTCCTTTGAAATCGGAAATATCCGGACGCTGGTTGATGTGGGAGGAATTGCCATTTTGTATGCGCACCTGATCCAGTGCGGGGAACTGCGTGTGAAAAAAGAACTGGAGGCAGTGCAGAATGTTCTGCAGAATCAATATGTACAGTATAAGCAGTCCAGAGAAAGTATTGATCTGATCAATTATAAATATCATGATCTGAAGCATCAGATTGCGGTACTCAGAAGTGAGGAAGATCCGAAAAAACGAGAAGAATTTCTGAACCGGATGGAAGAAGAGATCCGTCAGTATGAAGCGCAGAATAAGACCGGAAATAAAGTCCTGGATACGGTACTTACGACGAAAAGCCTGTACTGTAACAAGCACGGGATTACATTTACCTGTGTGGCAGACGGAACGCTTCTGGAATTTATGGATGTCATGGACATCTGCAGTATTTTTGGAAATGCGCTGGACAATGCGATCGAGTGTGAAATGAAGATTCCGGAAAAGGAGAAGCGTCTGATCCATGTGACGGTATCAAGGCAGAAGAGTTTCCTGATCCTCCGGTTTGAGAATTATTATGAAGAGGAATTGCAGTATAAAGAAGGTTCTCTGGTCACGACAAAGAAGGAAAAAGAGTATCATGGATATGGGCTGAAAAGTATCCGGTATACGGTCAATAAGTACGAAGGTGCAGTCAGCATTGACACGAAGGACAACTGGTTTAATCTGAAAATCCTGATTCCGATGAAGGAGAGTAAACCGGAAAATTAAAAAGAGACTGAAAAGAATAAGAACGCCATGATTGTGCGAAATGCATAAAAACATGGCGTTCATTTTATCTAAGTTTCACAGGGACAAAAACCGTTTGTGCATAAAAAGTGCAGATTATGCAGATTTTCACCAGGGAGAAAATGATGTGGTAGGATATAGCTATCAAGTTCAAAGGAACAAAAAATAAAGGTTGGGAGGAAGCAGCGATGTTAAGTGTTAACTGGAGTGATGTGGTAAATATTTTAAATACATTGAAGCCATATCTTATCGCATTAGCTGTTATCGTTGTGGTTGCGCTTGTTGCAGTAATCGCAGTGATGAAAGTGTCAAAGACAAGAAGGAAAATCATCCGTTCAGAAGTTGGACTGGCAGCACTTCTTGCAATTACAATTGTAGCAAACCTTATTTGTACAGGACCGATGTCCACTCTTTTAACACTGGTAAGTGGAAAAGGAACGATTACAGATAAGACACAGAATGATGCAGAGGATTTAGGAATCCAGATTGCAGATGAGGGAATTGTTCTTCTGAAAAATAATGGTGGATTACTTCCGCTGGATAAGAACAAAAACCTGAATGTATTTGGATGGGCATCTACCAATCCTTGCTATGGTGGTACAGGTTCAGGAGCTCTTTCAGATGCATATGATACGGTAGATCTTTTAACTGGATTAAAGGATGCAGGCTTTAAGCTGAATGATGAAATCTCTGATTTCTATAAAGATTATCGTGCAGACAGACCGGAAGTTGGAATGTGGGAACAGGACTGGACATTACCGGAGCCATCTGTTGATAAATATTCTGACAGCATGATTGAAAATGCAAAAGATTTTTCTGATACAGCAATGGTGGTACTTACACGTGTAGGTGGAGAACACATCGATCTTCCGACAGACGTATCAAAGGTTAATTACACCGATAATTCGGAAGATTATCAGGATTTCCCGGAAGGATCTCATTATCTGGAATTAAGCCAGAGTGAACGTAACATGCTGGATATGGTATGTGAGAACTTTGATAATGTTATCGTTGTTTACAATGGTGCAAACACAATGGAACTTGGATTCGTAAATGAATACGAGCAGATTAAGGCAGCTCTGTGGTGTCCGGGAACTGGTCAGAACGGATTTGAATCTCTTGGAAGAATTCTTGACGGAGAAGTAAATCCTTCAGGAAAGACAGCAGATACATTTGTGGCAGACCTTACACAGACACCGACTTTCAATAACTTTGGTGATTTCGCATATGACAATATGGACGAATTCACAATTGACAAAGACGACCCGTTTGTTGCAGGTGCTGTTCCGCATTTTGTAAATTATACAGAGAGCATTTATGTGGGATATCGTTTCTACGAAACAGCCGCAGCAGAAGGTGCAATTGATTATGACAAAGAAGTTGTATATCCATTCGGATACGGATTATCCTACACTACTTTTGATGAGACAATGGGAGATCTGAAAGAAGAGGATGGAAAGATTTCTGTAGATGTTACCATTACAAACACTGGCGACGTGGCAGGAAAACAGGTTGCAGAATTATACTATAATCCGCCGTATATCAATGGTGGAATTGAAAAGGCTTCTACAAATCTTGCAGCATTTGACAAGACAGATTTACTGGAGCCGGGTGAGTCACAGACTCTGACATTAAGCTTCAACGTAGAAGATATGGCATCTTATGATTATCAGAATGAAAAGGCATATGTACTGGAAGCCGGTGATTATGAGGTTAGTCTCCAGACAGATTCGCATATAATCGTTGATACTGATACTTATACAGTAGATGATGAAGTTGTTTATAACAGTGACAACAAACGTTCAACAGATGAAGTTGCAGCAACCAATGCATTTGACTTTGCAGAGGGTGACATTACATACTTATCAAGAGCAGATCAGTTTGCAAATATGGAAGAAGCTTTTGCAGCACCGACAAATTGCAGTATTTCAGATGAAGCCAAAGCAGAATTTACCAATAACTCAAACTGGAAGGCTGAGGAAGATAAAGATGCTGTAATGCCAACCACAGATGCGAAGAATGGTCTGGAACTGGTTGATATGAGAGGTCTTGATTATGATGATGCCAAGTGGGATGAGCTTCTTGATGAATTAAGCGTATCTGATATGGTGGATCTGGTTGCATTAGGTGGATATCAGACAGCAGCTGCAAAGAGTGTTGGAAAGACAAACACAACAGACTGTGACGGACCGGCGTCAATCAACAACAACTTTACCGGTGTTGGATCAATTGGTTTCCCTTGTGGAGTTATGATCGCCAACTCATTTAACGAAGATATTGCAAAAGCATTTGGTGACAGCATCGGTCAGATGGCTGATGAGATGAATGTATCCGGATGGTATGCACCAGCTATGAACATTCACAGAAATGCATTTGCAGGACGTAACTTTGAGTATTATTCAGAAGATGGCCTTCTGTCAGGAAAGATTGCAGCACAGGCAGTACAGGGGGCAGCAGATCATGGTGTATATGCTTATATCAAGCATTTCGCAATGAACAGCCAGGAAACTGGAAGATGGCTTACAAGTATGGACTGGGCAAATGAACAGGCAATCCGTGAAATTTATCTGAAGCCATTTGAAATCGCTGTAAAAGAAGGCAATGCGAAAGCAGTTATGTCATCTTACAACTACATTGGAACACAGTGGGCAGGAGCCTGCAATTCTCTTCTTAATATGGTCCTCAGAGATGAGTGGGGATTTGAAGGATTTGTTCTGACAGACTACTTTGCAGGATTTGGATATATGGATGCAGAGCGTTCAATCTATAATGGTGGAGATGCATGCCTTTCAAACTATGATGCTGGAACAAACTATATTAAAAACACAGATTCAGCAACAACTGTTACCAATATGAGACGTGCAGCACACAACATTTTATACACCGTTGTAAACAGCCGTGCATATGATGAAAAGAATCTCACTACAGGATTACTGTTATGGCAGATCATCCTGATCGTTGTAGATGTACTTCTCGCAGCACTGATCATCTTCCTTGAAGTTGTAACAATTAAGAGATTCCGTGTGAGAAGTCAGGCAGATAAAGCAGCAAAGGAACTCGAAGCAGCTAAAGTAGCAGAGGAAGAATAGAATTAAAAAAAGTGGAGACTGCATATGATAAACAGTATTAAAAATTCATGGCAGCACTTCGCAGACAAGCATCCCGGAGCCTCTAAATGGATCCGGGAGGGCGGTCTGTTCGTGATCGTCAGCAACCTGATCACAGTGCTCAAATATTTACTCTTGTTGTTCCTGCCGTTGGCATTTGCAGGACTTCCAAAAGTGGATTTCGGATTTCCGGGAATCGACATTACTCTATTCGGTGAGACTTTCAAGTGGAATATCATCGGATATGACGCCGCACATGGCGGACTTCCTTATTTTTGCGCATACATGATCGCAATGGTAGTCGGAGAGTGCATCAACTTCCCGATCCAGAGAAATTTCGTATTCCGCAGTAAAGGAAAAGTATGGTATCAGGCATTCTGGTATCTGATCGCATTCTGTATTGTTACCTGTATCGTAAACTCGATCAACTGTATCTGGGTTGCGGTAGCCGGGATGTTTGTACCGGGATGGTTATACAATATCGGAACGACAGTGTTGAACGGAGGGGTATCGATGGTGGTATTCTTCTTCGTAAATAAGATTATTTTCCCTGAAGGGGAAGGAAAGTAAGCGTTTTCGGGATGGTTTGCATAGCGGATCATCCCGATTAGTTCGTTATCAGAAAATGTGGCAAATGAAATTCCCTTTATGTAAGAAAGTGAATGCTGATTCATAAATAAATTTTTCCTTTCAGTAAATACAGCTTATTTTTCAAAATTCGATGGAAAGTATATCACAGGCGGAAAAAGGATGATATAATAAATCTCGCAGAAAATTGTCAGAAAAGGAGAATGATTATCATGAAAGAGAATTTAAAAGTACTTATGATCAATGGAAGCCCGAAAGCAAATGGCAATACAGCTGTTGCATTAAAAGAAATGGAAAATATTTTCAAAGAAAACGGAATAGAAGTTGAGACCGTTGTCATCGGCAATAAAGCAGTCCGTGGATGTATCGCATGTGGATCCTGTTATGAAAAAGGCAAATGCGTCTTTGATGATGTAGTCAATGAACTGGCTCCGAAGTTTGAAGCGGCAGATGGTCTTGTAGTCGCAAGCCCGGTTTACTATGCATCTGCAAATGCAACTTTGATCGCCTGTCTTGACCGGTTATTCTACAGCAGTCATTTTGACAAGACCATGAAGGTCGGAGCAAGCGTTGTCTGTGCAAGACGTGGCGGATGTTCTGCAACATTTGATGAGCTGAACAAATACTTCACCATTTCCGGAATGCCGGTCGCATCCAGCCAGTACTGGAACAGTATCCACGGAAGAACACCGGGAGAAGCCGAGCAGGATGGAGAAGGAAAGCAGACGATGCGTGCACTTGCAAGAAATATGACATTCCTGATGAAGAGCATTGCACTTGGTAAAGAACAGTTTGGACTGCCGGAAAAGGAAGAGCGGATCGCGACACATTTTATCCGCTGATGGCAGTTTTACTTTTTCTTATAAGGGAGGAAAATCATGATTTGTGGAATGACATACTATCAGATATGCTGGTATTTTCTGATATATTCCTTTGGAGGCTGGATTGTTGAAGTAATCTTTCATGCAGTAGCTTTGGGAAAGGTTATAAACAGAGGATTCCTGAATGGCCCGGTATGCCCGGTATATGGATTTGGAGTAATATCTGTTTTTGCTATGATAAATACACTGCAAAGCAGTGGTTATCAGATGAATGATGGCATGATATTTCTATTCGGAGTTATTCTGGCGACTGTAGTGGAGTTAATAGCCGGATGGCTGTTAGATGTATGTTTTCATGCGAGATGGTGGGATTATTCAGATAAACCTTTAAATTTTCATGGGTATATCTGTTTGGAATTTTCATTGATATGGGGACTGGCAATTGTGCTTGTTGTGAAAGTTTTTCAGAAATATGTGGAAAACCATACATCGGCACATTCAGATTCGATTTTTGGCTGGATCGTACTGGCAATTTTATATTGTGTGTATCTGGCAGATGTTATCGTAACAGTAGCTGTTATACAAGGACTGAATAAGAAACTTACCAGATTGAATAAAATCCGTTCAGATATGCGGATTGTGAGTGATAAAATCAGTGATACCGTTGCAAATACAACAATAGATACAGCACAGGTTATAGAAAAAGGAAAGGTGCAGACAGCTCTTGCAAAAGCGGAATTGCGTGAAGCTGCTGGAACGAAAAAAGACCAGTCCATTGAGAAACTCCGCAAAAAGAAAATGGAACTTCAAAGAGAATTTGATGAACTTTCTAATTCTATAACCAATCATACAATTGTTGGACAGGGAAGAATTATTAAGGCATTTCCGGAGATGAAGCACCGGTATTACTATGAACTGATTCAGGAATTAAGAAAAAAATTTGAAGACAAGTAAAGAGGTTGTTGAACGGGTAATAAAATAAATAGGAGGAGTTTGTTGACAGTCTGTCCTTCTTGTTCTATAGTGAAAGTTGCTATTTAAAACATGTTATTTAAAAGAGAGGACTTTTACTATGGAACTAATAAAATCAGTCATTATCCTTGTCATAGGATTTGTACTTTTGTTAAAAGGAGCGGACTACTTCGTAGAGGGCAGCTCTTCCGTTGCCAGACAGCTTCGGATTCCATCGATGATCATCGGTATGACGATCGTTGCGATGGGAACCAGCCTTCCGGAATGTGCGGTCAGTGTAACGGCATCCCTGACTGGCAATAATACTCTTGCGGTAAGTAATGTTGTCGGATCAAACATCTTTAACCTGATGGTTGTCTGTGGCGCCTGTGCTTTATTTGCACCGCTTACGATTGAAAAAGATACACTGAAAAAAGAATTTCCACTGTCTATTTTTTGTGCGGCACTGTTGATGGTACTTGGGTACATCGGAATGATTCTTGGACATGTAGATGGCTTTATCTTTTTGATTCTTTTTGTATGTTATCTTCTGTGGATGATCAATTCTGCAAAGAAGGCGAGAGCAGCACATAAAGAAGACAAACTGATGCAAGAAGAGGGAGAATTTGTTGACGAAGAGATCAAAATTCTTCCGATGTGGAAATGTGTAATCTTTATTGTTGGAGGAATGATCGCAATCAAATTTGGCGGCGATTTTGTTGTAGACAGTGCTTCAGCGATAGCGCTGGCATTTGGCTTCAGCCAGACACTGATCGGACTTACGATCGTTGCGATGGGAACAAGCCTTCCGGAGCTGATGACATCCATCGTTGCGGCAAGGAAGAACGAAGTGGATATGGCACTTGGAAATGTAATTGGTTCCAATATTTTCAATATTCTTCTGGTACTTGGTGTCGCAGGTGCAATCAGTCCGGTTGTGTTCCTTATGGACAACATCATTGATACGGTTGTATTGATCATGATGAGTCTGGTCGTTCTGGTATTTGCATGGACATCTAAGGTGATTAACCGCAAAGAAGGAATTGCAATGCTTTGCATGTATGCCGTGTATATGGTATATATCTGCATCCGGTGACAGAGAATCGGCTGTTTGTTATGGGAGTCGTTTTTTTCACGCATTACGTGTTGGAGACGAGGTAAAAGAATATTTATAATGGAAAAATAACTGTGGATACTTTGTTCGCAGTTATTTTTATTATATAATAGAAGAAGCTGACTATTGTAATAAAGTGGAGAAACACTACTGCTCAAAGCGCGTTCTGTGAGCAGTGATGAACAGCATACTTTATAAGTAGGAAAATATTGACATACCATAGAAAATGCGGTATAAGAGACGGAGAAGGAATACAAAGGAGTACACAGATGGGAAAATACAATTTTGATGAAGTGATCGACAGACATGGAACGGACTGCCTGAAATATGATTTCGGAATGAAGAGAAAGGGAAGAGATGATCTGCTTCCGCTCTGGGTGGCAGACATGGATTTCCGCCTGCCGGATGAAATCCTGGATGAATTTCACAAGAGAATTGACCATGGGATTTTTGGTTATACAGATCCGCTTGATGAATATTTTGCGGCAATGAACCATTGGTTCTCAACACGCTATGGCTACACGATCGAACCGGAATGGGTAACGCTTGGTGCCGGAATCGTCTATGCGCTGGGAACCAGTGTAAGAGCATTTACCGAAGAGGGAGATGCCATGATGGTGATGCAGCCGGTATACTATCCGTTCAGTGAAGTTATCAAGAATGACGGAAGAAGACTGGTGAACTGCCAGCTGCGTTATGAGAACAATCATTATTCGATCGATTTTGAGAAGATGGAGAGAATGATTCTGGAAGAGGGCGTAAAAGCGCTGATCTTCTGTAATCCGCACAACCCGGTCGGCAGAGTCTGGACAAGAGAAGAACTGGAAAGAGTTGCAGAGATCTGCCTGAAATACAACGTGACCTGGATGGTGGACGAGATGCACTGTGATTTCATTTTCCCGGGACATACCTTCACAAGCTGTATGAATCTGGACGAAAAATACCGTCAGATTCTTGCGCTCTACAGCTCGCCGGGAAAGACATTTAACGTGGCAGGACTTCAGCCGGCAAATATCATCATTCCAAACGAAGAACTGCGAAAAAAATACCAGTGGGCGAATACCCAGGCAGCTTACAGCCAGGGAAGCCTGATGGGACAGCTTGCAGTCAAGGTATGTTATACAAAAGGTGCCGAATGGGTAGATGAACTGGTACAGTATATTTACGAAAATGTACAGTATATGAGCAAGTTCGTAAAAGAGAATTTCCCGAAGGCGAAGATGGTAGAGCCGGAAGGAACCTATCTGGTATGGGTTGATTTCTCCGGGTACGGATTCAGCAATGAAGAGCTGGAACATCTGATGCTGGAGGAAGCGAAATTGTGGCTGGATTCGGGAATTATCTTTGGACCTGAGACGGCGCAGTTCGAGAGATTCAATGTTGCCTGCCCTCGTGTGACTGTAGAGCAGGCACTGACACAGCTGAAAGACGCACTGGATAAGCATCTGGCAGCAAAATAATATAAAAAAGGATTGAGAGGAAAAAAAGATGGACAAACAAAAGAAAAATATGGGGGCAGTGGCATTTCTTCCACTGATCGTATTTCTGGTATGTTATGTAGGATGCGGGATTACATTTACTCTGCTTGGAGCAGACGAACCGTTCGGAAAGTTCCCGCGTCACGTCGCACTTCTGGCAGGGTGTGCGGTAGCACTTCTCCTTAACCGTGGCATGGGTGTACAGGATAAGCTGAATATTATGACAACGAACATGGGAAATTCAGGAGTTATGATGATCGTTCTGATCTACCTGATGGCTGGTGGATTCCAGGGAGCAGCAGCGGCAATGGGCGGAAAAGATTCGGTTGTGAATCTTTGTCTGCATTTTATTCCGGTGAAGCTTTTAGTTCCGGGTGTATTTTTGATGTGCTGTTTTATTTCTACATCGATCGGAACATCCATGGGAACGATTGCAGCGATGGCTCCGATTGCGATCAATGTGGCACAGGGAGCGCATTTAAATGTTGCGGTAGTCGGTGCGGCAGTGATCGGAGGATCTTATTTTGGAGATAACCTTTCCATGATTTCAGATACAACCATTTCGGCAGCAGAAGGATGTGGTTCTGAGATGAAAGACAAATTTAAAATGAACTTTTTCATTGCTCTTCCGGCGGCAATTGTGGCAATAATCCTGTACTCGATTTTTGGCGGAGTCGGAAGCGGAGCAATCGAAGCAGGAACCTATAGTATCATCGAAGTCCTTCCTTATTTCATTGTTCTGATTGCGGCACTTATGGGAGTTAATGTTGCGGTAGTCCTTTTTGTAGGAATACTTGCATCCGGTATCATTGGACTTTGTGTTGGAAGCTGTGGACTTTTTGAATGGATCCAGGCAATTGGAAGTGGTATGAGCGATATGTTCAGCATCAGTATCGTTGCGATTTTAGTATCTGGTATTATCGGTCTTGTACGTGAATATGGCGGTGTTGAATGGCTGGTGGGCGCGATCAGCAGCAAGATCAAGAGCAGACGTGGTGCGGAATATGGAATCGGACTGATGTCAGGTATCCTTTCCGCAGCTATGGTAAATAATACGATCGCGATCATTGTTACCTGTCCGATCGCAAAAGAAATCGGGGAAAAATATAAGATCGCACCGAAGAGACTTGCCAGTCTGGTGGATATCTTTGCCTGCGCATTTATTGCACTGATGCCACATGATGGTGGTATGCTGATGATTACGGCACTTGCTGATGTATCACCACTTAATGTACTGAAATATTCGTTCTATATGTTTGGACTGATCATTGCGACCTGCGTTACGATACAGTTCGGATTGATGGACAAGAAGAATTAGACAGGATGAAATTTAGAATATGAAAGATCTTACAAAAGGAAAACCGGCCACACTGATACTGGCTTTTGCGCTGCCGATCTTTTTCGCAAATCTTCTGCAGCTTACATACAGTCTTGTGGATACCAGAATTGTCGGAACTTTCCTGGGAGAGGACGCGCTGGCAGCTGTCGGCGCGACCACAACCCTGAGCAATCTTATCATAGGATTTCTGCAGGGACTTTCTGGTGGGTTCGCCATTATTATCGCACAGAAATTCGGTGCAAAGGATTATAAAAGTGTTAAGAAATCATTCGCAATGTCGCTGACCATGGGTACAGGAATTGCGTTATTTTTTACAGTATTCGGGCTGCTTTTTCTACAGCCGATTTTGAACATACTGAATGTTCCGGCAAATCTGATGGGAACAGCAAAAAGCTATATTTTCGTAATCATCGCAGGACTTGTGGCGACCTTTCTCTATGATGCCTGTGCAGCTGCGCTCCGCTCACTGGGTGACACGGTAACACCGCTGGTGATCCTGGCAATTTCAGTTGCACTGAATATTATCGGAGATTTGTTTTTTGTTGTAGTACTGAAAAGCGGCGTACAGGGAGCTGCAATCGCAACGGTACTTGCACAGGCGATTGCATTTGTTGTCTGCTGGATCTACATGGTAAAGAGATATGAATTATTAAGACTTGGCCGGGAGGATTTTAGAGATCCAAATCCAACAATGGTGAAAAATATGCTTGGTGCGGGAATGTCTATGGGATTTATGAGTTCTCTGATCAATATTGGATCTCTGACACTTCAGACTGCGATCAATAAGCTGGGAACCGATTATATTGTGGCACAGACAGCAGCAAGAAAACTGACCGAAATGTTCATGATCATGTTTACCGTATTTGGAAATACCATGGCGACCTACTGTGGACAGAATCTGGGTGCCGGAAAGATTGACCGGATCAAAAAAGGGATCTGGCTTGCGATTTTTTATACCTGTATCTGGTGTACCCTTGTGATCGTGGCAAGTTACACGATCGGAGACAAGCTGGTCTATCTGGTAACAGGGACACATAATGAGAATGTGATCTTAAATGCGACCAGATATCTGAAATTTGATACGTTATTTTATTATGTAACAGCCGTGATCTGTGTGGTGAGAAATGCCATGCAGGGATTGGATGACCATATTACACCGATCGTATCCAGTACACTGGAGATGCTTGGGAAAATTGTGATCGCATTTACACTGGTCCCGCATCTTGGATATACGGGTGTTATCATTGCAGAGCCGATCGTGTGGTTTATTATGGTAATCCCGTTGATCGTGCAGATTTTCCGGATGCCGGTGCTGAAGAAGGCAAACGGATAGATTTGTTTTATGATAATGAAGAAGAGGAGTTTTGTGTAATGCAAAACTCCTCTTGACATTTCGGGAGAGTAAGTTTCTTGACACTGCTCATAAGCCTGTGCTAGAATAGGCTTGTTTCAAAAAAATACATACAGATGCGTAAGGTGTCAATCAGGCAGAATGTCTGGATTGGTGAAAAGGGAAACAGGTGCAAGTCCTGTGCGAACTCGTCACCGTAATTTGCAAGCTTTGGCTGTTGTACCACTGGGAAACCGGGAAGGAAAGCCACAAGCGTCTGAGCAATCAGTCGGGAGACCTGCCTTTCGCAGTACGGGAACGGAAAGTTCATGCCACGAGTAACTGGCAGTACGAAAGACAGAGACTTTGGACTGATTCTGCACAGAGCAGAAGGTCAGTTTCTTTTACGCCCTCGTTATAGAATACGGGGGATTTTTTGTGTTTGCGAAAAATATGCTGTAAAGTGTGCGTGGAAATTTTTGATTCCTGAATGTATGACAAAAGTCAGGGAGGATCAAGATGAAAAAACGAGTATTAGTTGCATTACTTGCAACAGCACTTACTGTATCCATGATGGCTGGATGCGGAAACAAAAAGACCGAAGATACTTCTTCTGCAAAAACAGAGGAAACTTCAAAGGACAGCGATCAGGAGGCGGCAGACAAAGTGGCAAAGCTGATCGATGACATTTATGTACAGGAAAGAACAGATAAGACAGATGAACAGTGCAAAGCTGCAAAAGAAGCATGGGATAAGCTTACCGATGCACAGAAAGAGCTGGTAGAAGGCGAGAACGCTGACCCGGATTATTTCGGAAGAGATACAGGTGATGCATCGAAAGATGATCCGCTGAACGAAGATAATATTGGAGAAAATGAAATTCTGGTTGTAAGCTTTGGTACATCCTTCAATGACAGCCGTGCAAAGGATATCGGCGGTATCGAAAAAGCACTTCAGGCAGCATATCCGGACTGGTCTGTAAGAAGAGCATTTACAGCACAGATCATCATCAATCATGTACAGGCCCGTGATGATGAAAAGATCGATAACATGGATCAGGCACTGGAAAGAGCAATCGACAACGGGGTTAAGAACCTGGTCGTACAGCCGACACATCTGATGCATGGCGCAGAGTATGATGAGCTGACAGAAGCAGTTGAGAGTTACAAAGATAAATTTGAATCTGTAAAAATTGCAGAACCGCTTCTTGGTGAAGTAGGAACAGATGAGACAGCAGTTAATGAAGATAAAGCAGAAGTTGCAGAAGCAATCACTTCAGAAGCTGTTAAGACAGCTGGATTTGACAGCCTCGATGCAGCTAAGGAAGATGGAACAGCTTTTGTATTCATGGGACATGGAACTTCTCATACAGCAAAGATCAGTTACTCTCAGATGCAGACCCAGATGAATGATCTTGGTTATGACAATGTATTTATCGGAACTGTAGAAGGTGAACCGGAAGATACATCTTGTGAAGCAGTCATCGGAAAGCTTAAAGCTGCAGGATACAAGAAAGTAATCCTTCGTCCTCTGATGGTTGTAGCAGGAGACCATGCAAACAACGATATGGCAGGCGAGGATGAGGATTCCTGGAAGAGCCAGTTTGAAGCATCGGGAGCATTTAACAGCATTGATACACAGATCGCAGGTCTTGGTGGAATCGATGCAATCCAGCAGATCTATGTAGCACATACACAGGCTGCAATTGATGCAGAATAATATAAAAGAGGGAATTAGAATATGAAGAAAAAACTGTTAGTATTGGTACTTTCTGCTGTAATGGCAGTGGGAATGATGAGTGGATGCGGTGCGAAGTCAGACACATCGGATGGGGAAGCAAAGGTGGAACAGGAAGCTTCTTCAAAGGAAGACAAAAAGGAAGAGACACCAAAGTGTGAACTGGAAGATGGAACTTACACAGCAGAGTTCAAGACTGACAGTGGAATGTTTCATGTAAATGAAGCGAATGACGGAAAAGGAACACTTACGGTAAAAGACGGTAAAATGACGATTCATGTCAGTCTTCATTCCAAACATATCGTAAATCTGTTTGTTGGAAAAGCAAAGGATGCGAAAAAAGACGGAGCAGAGCTGCTGGAACCTACCACAGATACGGTGACATACAGTAATGGTGATACCGAAGAGGTCTATGGATTTGATATTCCGGTTCCGGAGTTGGACAAAGAGTTTGATGTTGCTCTTATCGGAACCAAAGGTGTCTGGTATGATCACAAAGTAAGTGTGACAGATCCGGTGAAAGTTGAAGAATAAATGGATGAGTGAAAGGACTGTTTTCCTGAAATGGAAAATAGTTCTTTCTTTTTATTTTTATAAGGTATTTTTCACGGAAATCAGGAATGTGCCAGAGAACATTATGAGTTTGTATATGAATCAGGACAAATCTATACTTTTATATGTCAAATAGTGTATACTAAGCGGTGAAGGGGAATGCGAAAGAGGCAAAACATTTTGTATATCGTAAAGGAAATAAGACACAGAAAGGAAGTTAAAATACAATGTACTATGTACCAGACGGCACGAAAGAGTGCGGATTTTATGAATGTAAGAAATGTGGCAATCGTTTTTTGTCTTTACAGACAATGAAAAGAATCCCTTGTCCGGAATGTGAGGCAGAGATCGACTATGAAATCGGACCGGACGAATCCATGGAAGATGTTTTTGATACGGCAGAATTACTGGAAAAGATCGTTGGTGAAGAAGAGGTTGAGAAGATGGACGGACTTCTCAGTCTTGCGATTACCGATGGAGATTGCAACTGGATTTAATTTTTTAGGTAAAATTGTTGAATGGTGGTCAGGATGAATAGTAAAAGAGGAAGAAAATAGATGGATATTCATGATTTGAAAATATTTCTGACGATCGCGCAGGAAGGCAGTGTTTCCAAAGCATCCAAACTTCTTTATATGACACCGCAGGGAACAAGTAAGGTACTGAAAAACCTTGAAACAGAAATGGGATGCCAGCTGTTTATCCGGGAGAAGTCAGGGATGAAGCTTACAGAGAGCGGAGAGAGATTCCGCGAGTATGCGCTGAAGGATGTAGACGATTATTATCAGGTAAAGAAAGATATTCTGCATATTGAGCAGAGACAGAAGAAGGTTGTAGATCTTTTGTCAGCATATGGAATCTTGCGTCTGCTTACGCCGGACTGTCTTGTGGCATTTAGGGAAAAGTATCCGGATATCGAGTTCCATTACCGGGAATATCCGGATCTTCCAGTCGAACAGCTTTTTGCCGGTAATGAAGGAAATGTGGCATTTTCCATCGGAGATTTTGATGAGCATTTATATCAGGTTGTGCCGCTGGAAACATTTCCAATCAGGCTTCTGGTAAATGAAAAGCATCCACTTGCACAGAAAGAAAGTGTTACGATTGAAGATCTGCAGGGAGAGCCGATGTTTATTGAGAGCAGTCAGTTCCATATCTATCACCTGATCACGGAAAGATGTGAGGAGGCAGGATTTGAACCGGATATTATTTTCCAGACCAGTGGTTTCAGTTTGTGCCATAAGATGGTGAAAGCAAACAAAGGAATCTCGGTTGCGGTAGATTTTGTCTTTGATGATATGCGGGAAGATGGTTTGAAACTGATTCCGTTTTCGGATGGAAATTATGAGTGGAAGGCCTGCATGCTTACCAGACGGGATGAAGAAGAGAACGAAGGCGTACAGTGTTTTCGGAAGCATGTGCAGGAATGGCTGCAGAAGATCCGCTCCGGAGAGATTATACGATAAGAAAAAAGTTGCTAAGAAGTAACGAAAAGTTGCAGGCGAGTCACAAACTATACAGAATGCATGAAAAAGCAGAGTATAGTTTGTGATTTTTTTGTCGACATTTTCGCTTAAATAGAAAGTAACTATAATAATGGAATATTTATAGAAAAAATGAATTTGAATAAAATGCACAAAAGAATATAATAATAATACATGGATGCTGGCAGAATATACAAATAATCGCGCCGGCACAAATATAATTTTACAGGAGGTTTTGAAAATGAATATTGGGGTAACAGAAATCAGTCCAAGAGAGGTGCAGAGAAAGGCAGAGAAATGTTTTAAAGATGGATATTACTGCTGTGAAGCTCTGGTCAGCACAATTCGTGATGAATTCAAACTGGATGTGCCGAAAGAAGTTGTAGCTATGGCATCCGGAATGGCAGTAGGAGCAGGAAAATCCGGATGTGTCTGTGGTGCATTTAATGGAGGAATTCTTGCACTTGGAATGTTCTTTGGACGTACCGAGCAGGATGGACCGACTAACCCGAAGAGTATCAAATGTATGGAGCTTACACACGAACTTCATGACTGGTTCAAGAAGGCAAATGGTAAAAATGCGATCTGCTGCAGAGTTCTGACAAAGGAATTCAATATGGGACAGGGCGAACACAAAGAACAGTGCATTTATTTCACAGGACTTTGTGCTTGGAAGGTAGCACAGATCGTCTGTCGTGAGCTCGGCATCAAGAATCTGGATGAAATTGATGAACCGTGCGAAAGAAGAAAAATTGCAGATATCTAAATGAAGTGGTAACGACAGCCGCTTGATGAGAGAAAGGGAAAGAAACAATGAAAGACGTAATTAAGAAAGTACCGATTCCGCTTTGTGGAGTCATGCTTGGCGCGGCAGCACTTGGAAATTTACTTCAGAGCTATTCAGAAGGAATCCGTTATGTATGCGGTATATTCGCAGCATTTCTTCTGATACTGGTGCTTTTGAAGCTGATCATGTTCCCGGGAGCAGTGAAAGAAGATATGGGAAATCCGATCATGGCAAGCGTATCCGGAACATTTCCGATGGCACTTATGATTCTCAGTACTTATGTAAAACCGTTTATCGGAAAGGCAGCTTATTACATATGGCTTCTGGCAATCATTCTTCACATCATTCTGATCATATACTTTACGGTGAAGTTTGTTCTGAAACTTCAGATGCCGAAAGTATTTGCAAGCTATTATATTGTATATGTAGGAATCGCTGTAGCGGCTGTTACAGCACCGGCTTATGAGCAGCTTGGAATCGGAACCGCAGCATTCTGGTTTGGATTTGTAACACTGATCGTACTTCTTGTACTTGTAACCTATCGTTATGTGAAGTTTAAAGAAGTGCCGGATCCGGCAAAACCGCTGATCTGTATCTACGCAGCACCGACCAGCCTGTGTATTGCAGGTTATGTACAGTCCGTAACACCGAAATCATACGGATTTTTGATGGCAATGTTTGTAGTGGCAACTGTTATTTACATTTTCGCACTGGTAAAAGCAGTTGGCTATCTGAAGATGCCATTCTTCCCAAGCTATGCAGCATTCACATTCCCATTTGTTATCAGCGCAATCGCAAGTAAACAGACGATGGCATGCGCAGCAAATATGGGACATCCAATGCCGTTCCTTCAGTATGTAGTTCTGATCGAGACGATCATTGCGGTAGCACTTGTTGTTTACACATATATCCGTTTCATGGGAGCTATTTTCGGAGGAAAGAAATAAAAGATTTGACCGGATGGACAAAAAAGGGTAAACTTAAGTTTATCAAGAATATGTCGGATGAGGGACGTCCTAGACACCGCAAGGGGCCGAAGAAGCAAAGCGTAAGGTAAACATCTTCCTTTCGTGGAAACTGACAGGCAAAAAGGAAGGCGACCTGACGAATCTTTGGAGAGTGTGCAAAGAAAGCACCACCTACGAGGCTAGAACCAACTGGTAAAAGGACAGAGAAAACAGATGAACGATTTTTTCGTGCATCTGTTTTTTTCTGTCCTTTTTATATGGGCACTTATATGAGATGAGACTGTTAGCAGGCGGTATGTGGTGGTATACAAAAGTATTATCTGAGGAAGAAAGGAAAGGGCATTTTTTGAAAAAAATTTGACAGAAGAAAAGGAAAAGCAGGAGGAAAAAAGATGAGAATGATGCTTGTAGGAGCCGGTGCTGTCGGTGAAAGTATTTTAAAAGTAATGCAGTGGAGAGATCCGAAGGGAGAATGGCTGGAATATGTCCTGGTCTGTGATTATGATCTAAAAAGGGCAGAAGAAGTTGTTACTATGATGAAGGGGGATACCCGTTTTGAAGCCTCTAAGATCGATGCGACAAATACAGAGGAAATGGCAGAAATGATCCGGGAGCATAAAATTGATTTTGTGATGGATGCGGCGCCGCCCTTTGCAAGTAATATGATTTTTGACGCTGCGTTTAAAACAGGTGCAGACTACGGAAGTATGGGAACCTGGTCTGTTCCGATGGAACATCCTGCGTATGGTCTCGGAATCGAGAACAGCTATACAGAACCAATGACAAAATATAATTTTGACCGCCATGAAGCCTGGAAGAAGCAGGGGAATATGGCTGTGATCTGTATGGGGATAGATCCGGGTGTTGTAAATGTATTTGCAAAATACGCAGCGACAGAACTTTTGGATGAGATTACAGAGGTTCATGTAAAAGACGGCGGAAATCTGTCTGTTCCGGGCGCAGATCCGGATGATATCATGTTTGGATTCAACGTGTGGACTGTGCTGGATGAGGTAATGAACCCGAATGTTGAGTATGATGAGGAAAAGGGCGGATTTATCGTAGAAAAAGCGTTTGCCGGACAGGAAGTATATGAGATGCCGGAAGGAGTTGGCGCAAATACGCTGGTCAAAGTTGAGCATGAGGAAGTCGTGACGATGGCACGCTACTTAAGCCAGTATGGATTGAAAAAGGCAACCTTCAAGATCAGTCTTGATGAGAATCTGATCACGGCACTTAAGGTGCTGGATAAGCTGGGACTTCGCAGTATCAAGCCGATGCAGGTAGGGGATGTGAAAGTAGTTCCACGAGATGTGGTTGCAGCGTGTGCGCCGCAGCCAAAAGATATCGGAGATGAGATGACTGGAAAAATGCTGGTCGGAGTACAGTGTATCGGAAAGAAAGATGGAAAGGAAAAAGAATATTTCCTGTATCAGCCATTTGATAATCAGGAGTCTATCGAAAGATGGGGAACCCAGGCTGTTACCGCCCAGACAGGATTTGGAGCAGCACTTGCACTGGAGCTGATCGGAAGAGGAATCTGGAAAGAAGCTGGGGTCTATGCACCGGAATATTTTGATCCGAAACCATACCTTGAATTAATGAAAGAAAGTGGTTATAAATACGGAATTATAGAGAAATAATCTGGATGCGCTCAGAGATGGTCTGAGAAAATAAACAAAATAAAGTTACGCGCAAAACGGCACAAAGTCATAGCAGAACTTTGTGCCGTTTTGCGTGTGACAGGAAATCAGATCAGCTTACATTCTTTGGCCCATTTAGTAACAAAGGTAAGAAACTTATCAAGTGCAGGAGAGAGTTCAGGTGTATCCAGATAGGCCACGGACAGATTCCTGCGGAAGTGTTCGGTAAAGGAACGGACACAGACATTGAATGGAATATTATGGAGCAGAAGTTTGGGAAGTACAGTGATGCCAAAGCCCTGTTCCACCATTTTAATCGCAGTATAGTCCTCATTGATCCGGAATCTTACGTTAGGGGTGATATGGTTTAAGCGGAATAATTTTCCGGTTTCATAATCAAAATCATCGGCGGAGAGAACAAAATCCTGTCCGTCAATATCGGCAAAAGATACCGTCAGCTGATCGGCAAGAGGATGGTCCAGGGAAGTAACCAGAACCAGTTCATCGGTGCCGACAGGCAGATTTGGAAAATCCTTTGCAACATATTGCGAAACAAAAATACAGTCCAGTTCTTTTTTGCGAAGCTTTTCCGTCAGGTTCTGAAATCCGTCAACATAGAGCCGAAAGGTGATATTCGGGTATTCGGCGGAAAAATTTTTCAGTACTCCGGGGAGCCAGTTATAGGCAATGCTTTGCACCGTTCCGATGCGGATAAAGCCACTGTCCAGATTGTTGATATTTGAGACAATCTGATCGATCCGTGTATTGGCGGAGCGGATATGCATAAGTTCTTCAAAGATGGGTTCTGTCCCGGGAAGTGCTTCCATTCCGTTTTTTGAACGCTTGAACAGCTTGAGACCAATCTCTTTTTCATAATTGCGAATGGTCTGGCTGACAGCTGACTGTGTGTAGTTGTGTTTTTGAGCAGCTTTTGAGATGCTCTGATTCTCATAGACATCAAGAATCACATCGTATTTAGACATGATGTAACCTCCCGTGGTGTTGATAAACAATGCTCTTTTACTATCTTACTTAATATAAGGAAGATAATCAATATCCGCGGGATTTTATTATAAATTTTTTTAAAATCAAACATAAGAAAAAGTGAAAATATAAGCGCAAATCAAAGAGTTAATATTGTATTAAGAAAAAGTGAAATCTGATATCAGTTTTACAGACTTTTCAATGACCGGAAACTGGAATAGCATAGAGGAGGGGAATGAAATTCAAAGGCTTTTAACATGTATCATGAATTAAAGGAGAAGAATAATGGGATACGATTACTGGAACGGAACAGAAGCGGCACACCGCCGTGTTATGATGAAGGCGGCAGGATATTCGGATGAAGATATCCGCCAGAAACCGCATATCGGAATACCGAATTCTTACATGGCAGGTTCTCCCGGAACAGCGCATCTTCGCCAGGTGACAGAAGCTGTAAAAGAGGGAATCTGGGCAGCAGGAGGGATCCCGGTAGAATTCGGAATCCCGGCTACTTGCGGAAATGTGGCAAATGGTGCGGATGAGATGAAGTATGAGCAGGTAGGAAGAGATATCGTGGCAATGTCCATCGAATTTGTATCCAGAATACATAATTTCGATGCGATCTGCTGTGTGGCATCCTGTGATCTGATTATTGCCGGATGTTATCTGGCAGCATGCAGACTGGATATTCCGGCCCTGGTAGTGACCGGGGGATCAATGCAGGCCGGAAATTACTGCGGTAAGACAGTTGTAGAGGCAGATCTGGATGCAGCAAGATTCTCAGATGCTTCTGAGGCAGAATTATTTGAAATGGAAGAAAGTGTCTGCCCTTCATTTGGTGCCTGCCCTTCCATGGGAACAGCGAACACGATGCAGATGTTAGGTGAGGTATTGAACCTTGTTATGCCGGGAACATCTACGATTCCTGCATCAGATAATGCAAGACTTCGTGCTGCAAGAACAGCAGGAAAATACATGGTACAGCTTGCCAGGTCCGGAAAGACACCAAAAGATCTGATCACCAAAGATGTTCTGGAAAATGCGATCATGTTTGATATGGCAGTTGCAGGATCTACCAATGCGGTACTTCATATCCTGGCATACGCATATGAACTTGGTATCAAGCTTACACTGGCAGATTTTGAAAAGTATGCGAAGGAAATTTACTGCATCAATGCAGTGATTCCAAGCGGACCGTATACAGTTGTAGATTTTCATTATGCCGGCGGTGTAAAGCAGGTCATGAAGCAGCTTGCCGGTAAAATCCACACCGACGCGCCGACGATTTACGGGGATACAACTTGGGGTGAACTCCTCGATTCTGTGAAAAGCGCGCCAAATAAAGTCATTCATTCGCTGGAAGATCCTGTAGCAAAAGAACCGGGACTTAAAATCATGCGGGGGAATATTTCTCCGGCAGGAGCGATCGTACGTCCGACAGCAGTGTATGAAGAAGTAAAATACATCAAAGGTGCGGCAAAAGTGTATGAATGCGATCAGGATGCGTATAAAGCCATTATGGCAGGCGAGATTGTCGCGGGGGACATTCTTGTTATCCGCTATGAAGGCTGTAAAGGAGCACCGGGTATGAAAGAGCTGATGCTTAGTATTGATGCTCTGATCGGACTTGGACTTGATAAAAAGGTCGGGCTTATCACAGACGCACGTTTCTCAGGATTCAACTACGGAGCAATCGTCGGACATGTTTCTCCGGAAGCCTATGACGGCGGTGTGATCGCTTTGATCGAAAATGGTGATGAAATTGAGATGGACATTGCAGGGGGAACCGTCAATCTTCTCGTATCCGATGAGATTTTAGCAGAAAGAAGAAAATCCTGGGTACGTCCGCCACTTAAGCAGCAGAAGGGTGTTTTAAATATTTACGCACAGAACTGCAGACCGGCAGAAGAAGGCGGTGCAATGCAGCCATGGGCACTGGATGCAGATTACGGATATCATCACGAATAAAAGTATTGATAAGGATAAGGAGAGAACGGGTATGTTATTGCTTTCAAAAGAGGATATTAAAAGTGTAATTACAATGAAAGACATGATCGAAGCGGACAAGCAGGCATTTAAAATGGTTGTCGATGGTACGGTAGATACACCGCTTCGTACAGTCATCAACGGAAAGTATGACGGTGCATTTCTGTTTATGCCGGCCTATGCTCCGGAATTAGATGCAGCAGCCATGAAGGTGATCAACATTTTTCCACACAATATCGATAACAATCTGATGACATCACCGGCGCAGACTATGCTGATCGACGGAAAGACAGGATATGTGATTGCGATGCTGGATGGAACTTATGTGACACAGCTTCGTACGGGGGCGTCTTCCGGTGCAGCATTTGATCTGCTTGGGAAAAAGGAATGTAAAAAAGGTGCAATGATCGGTACAGGGGGACAGGCAGCAGCTCAGCTTGAGGCAATGCTCGCAGCAAGAAAGCTGGAAGAAGTAAAGATCTTTGACCTGAATGAAGAAAGATGCAAAGCATTTGCCGAAGAAATGCAGAAGGAACTGGCAAAATATGGCGCGAAAATCATACCGGCTAAGGATTCGGATGACTGTATCGAAGATGCAGATCTTATTATTACTGTTACTCCTTCCGCAAAACCGGTATTTGACGGAACAAAGGTAAAGGCCGGTGCAACTATCAGCTGCGTAGGTACTTATGAACCTCATAAGCATGAGCTGGATCCGGCGGTTTTACCGAGAGCATCTAAGATCATCTGTGATTCAAAAGAGGCAGCACTTTCAGAGACGGGGGACCTTCTGATTCCGATCGCAGACGGAATCATTACAGAAGAGGATGTGCTTGGAAGCCTTGGAGATGTGATCAATGGAAAGATCAAAGGACGTGAAAATGACGAAGAAATTATCGTATATGAAACCGTAGGAGTTGCTGCACAGGATCTGGTAGCAGCGAAGGTGATTTATGATAAAGCGGTAGAAGCCGGAAAAGGACTTCGTTGGGGAGAATAATCCAAGAAGAGGATGTAAGTACAAAAAACACGGAATTTTCCGTGTTTTTTGTATTCTAAAGAATAGCTTTGTGATAAAATAGACGAGAACATTAATTTAAAGAAAAGGAAACGAGAGAAATGATAACTACATGGATTCAGGCAGTATACCAATTTTTATGGGGAGATCTTTTGAGGATACCACTTCCGGGAGACTCCTCTTTTGGTGTATCACTGCTTATTATTTTGCTGATCCCCACAGGAATTTATTTCACGATCAGAACAAGATTTTTGCCGGTTCGTCTTTTTGGCGATATGGTTCGCGCACTTACCGGGAAAAAGAAGGAGGATGACAGTTTGTCAACCTTTCAGACATTGATCGTCTCAACTGCAACAAGAGTCGGAATGGGGAATCTGGTTGGAGTAGTTGCTGCCGTTTCCGCAGGTGGTGCCGGTGCGGTTTTTTGGATGTGGATCACAGCGATTATCGGTTCTTCAACCGCATTTATCGAGGCAACGCTTGCACAGCTTTATAAAGAGAAAGATCCGCTTTACGGAGGCTACCGCGGAGGTCCGGCATACTATATGCATCATTATGCAGAGAGACGGACAGGAAAGACAAAGAAACATGTCTGTATTGCGGTGCTCTTTGCAATCTCAGGGCTCATCTGCTGGGCCGGGATCAGTCAGGTGATCAGTAATTCGGTTGCATCTTCTTTTGAAAATGCATTTGGGATTCCGCCAATTTTTACGACGGTGATTCTGGTAGCCGTTGCGGCAGTGATCGTACTGCGAAAAAATGCCACAGTAAAGGTGCTGGATATTCTGGTCCCAATCATGGCAGTCTGCTATTTTGTGATTACGATAGTCATTATCTTGTTGAATATCCGAAGCCTGCCGGGGGTATTTGAGCGGATTATCCAGGAAGCGTTTGGGATCCGTCAGGCAGCCGCCGGTGGGTTCGGCGCAGTTCTTATGAATGGTGTAAAAAGAGGGTTATTTTCAAATGAGGCAGGTTCCGGATCTGCTCCGTGCGCAGCTGCAGCTGCAGAATGTGATACGCCTGTAAAAGCAGGACTTATACAGGCACTTGGTGTATTTATAGATACAATTGTGATCTGCAGCTGTACGGCGATGATCATGCTTCTTGTGCCGGAAAAGATGATAGCAGGACTGGAAGGAATGGAGCTTTTGCAGACAGCAATGAATTATCATCTCGGTAAATTTGGCGTGATCTTTATTGCGGTTACGTTGTTCCTTTTCAGCTTTTCAACGTTTCTTGGAATCCTGTTTTATGCAAGAGGAAATGTGGCATATCTTTTAGGGGATAAGTGGTGCTGGCAGACAGCATATAAAATCCTCGCACTTGTGATGCTCTTTATCGGAGGAATTGCGGCTTACCATATTGTATGGGATCTTGGTGATGTGGGAATCGGACTTATGACGATTTTTAATATTGTGACTTTGTATCCTATGGGTGGAGAGGCATTGGAAGAATTGAGGAAGTACGAAAAAAATAAACAGCAGGAGGAACTGGAGGATGTCAAAAGATGAATATTTAATTACAGATGCGCCGCTTAAAGCGTTGACTGTTTTTGCAATGCCTATGATTTTAGGCAGCTTTTTTCAACAAGTATATAATATGGCTGATTCTATTATTGTGGGTCAGTTTGTTGGTTCGTCTGCGCTGGCGGCAGTCGGTGCCTGTGCTGCACTTACGAATGTCTTCATTTGTATAGCATTGGGTGCCGGTGTCGGTGCAGGAGTGCTCGTGAGCCGTTATTTTGGAGCCAGAGATTATAGTAAAATGAAAACAATTGTGTCAACATCACTGATCAGCTTCCTGATTCTAAGCGTACTTCTGGGTGTATTTGGCTTTTGTTTTTCCCATTCGATGATGAGTTTATTGCAGACACCTGCTGATATACTGGAGGAAGCAGTACTGTACCTTCGTGTTTATTTTGTGGGATTTCCGTTTTTGTTTATGTATAACATCCTTTCAACGATGTTTACCTCGATCGGTGAGTCAAAGATTCCGTTGGGACTGTTGATATTTTCTTCTATTTTGAATATTATTATGGATCTCTGGATGGTGGCCGGACTTGGTTTGGGGGTATTTGGTGCAGCCCTTGCAACCCTCATTGCACAGGGGATTTCAGCAGTGTTTTCACTTTTCATTTTCTTTAGCCGGATGCGCCGATATAAAAGTCGCTTTGACTGGTTTGATGGGAAGGAATTGCATTCCATGCTTCGGATCGCTGTACCATCTGTTCTTCAGCAGTCTACAGTGTCGATTGGCATGATGATCGTACAGGCAGTTGTAAATCCTTTCGG